>OGJU01001258.1_pt1 | contig 17423 bp, 20 predicted proteins | sample 1572251 | NCBI WGS metagenome assembly OGJU01 (sample SAMEA2582144, study PRJEB24529) | metagenome | biome: Human gut stool | place: China | collected 2011
CACCGACTCGCAGTCCATTTTGATGGCGGCGGTGCTGCGGTGCCGGGGGGCGGCGGTATTCGAGGAAAACCTGTTCAGCAGCCGCTACCGCCATGTGGATGAGCTGGCCCGCATGGGAGCAGACATCCGGGTTTCCGGACGGACGGCGGTGGTGCTGGGCGTGGAGCGGCTCCACGGAGCCGCCGTGCGGTGTACGGATCTGCGTGGCGGCGCGGCACTGTGCGCAGCGGCTCTGGCAGCGGAGGGAGAGACCTCCATTTCGGACATTACCCATATCGACCGGGGCTATCAGAGCATCGAGGATGATCTGGCGGCGCTGGGCGCGGATATACGGCGGGTGGAGGAGACGGCCTCCCCCTGAGAGACAGACTGTAAAGGAGAACCATCATGGCAAGACGGAGAGGATCGGCGCGGCGGCGCAGAAGGGGAGGCAGCGGCTTCCTCTATAAGCTGCTGTCCGTATTCCTGATCTGCGGCTGTCTGGTGGCGGCCATCACCCTGTTTTTCCGGGTGGATACGGTGGTCATCACCGGGGAGAAGCGCTATGCGGAGGCGGAGATCCGTCAGGCCAGCGGCGTGGAGGACGGTGACAACCTCTTTTTGCTGAACAAGTATCAGGTGATCCGGAACATCGCCGAGGCCCTGCCCTATATCGAGATCGAAAACACCCGTATTCAGCGGAAGCTGCCGGACACCCTGCTGATCCAGGTGCAGGAGTGCGGCGATCCTCTGGCCTGGACACAGGACGGGACAGTATGGCTGATGAGTCCTGCCGGAAAGATCGTGGAGCAGACGGATACCGCCGCGGGATACCCCACCGTTGACGGCTGTGAGCTGCTGTCCCCCTCCGTAGGAACCCAGATCGCTGTGGATACGGCCTATGAGACCCGGCGGGAAAGCCTGCTGGAATTACTGGCTGTGCTGGATGAAACGGGGGATCTGGCAAAGGTGGATGCCATCCATCTGGGAGAGGCGTCCTATATTTCTATGGACTATATGGACCGCTTTACGGTGAAAATACCCTATCAGGCGGACTTTTCCTACAAGCTGCGGGTGTTGGAGCTGGCCATCAACAGCGACAAGATCCAGGATAATATGACAGGCACCTTTGATATGCGGCAAGAGGACGGCCAGGTCATATTTGATCAGGATACCAGAAAATAAGAGGAAGCCGGGAGGAGGACGCCGAAAAAAATCGGAAACAAATCTCCGGCAACCCTTGACCTCACCGGGAAAATAGCATACAATAGATAATCATATCCCACTATGCTTGGGACACTATAACTTGTGATTTACAGGGCGGCTTGCCGCCCTTTCGTACAAAAGACAGCAGGAGGCACCGCTATGGCATTTGGATTGGAAACCGGCCCCGAGTCCGTGGTCAACATCAAGGTCATCGGCGTTGGCGGCGGCGGCAACAACGTGGTCAACCGCATGGTCCGCTCCGGCACCAAGGGTGTGGAGTTCGTGGCCGTGAATACAGATAAGCAGGCACTGAATGTTTCCAGTGCTACATACAAGATCCAGATCGGCGAAAAGCTGACCCACGGTCAGGGCGCCGGCTCCGATCCCGAGGTGGGCCGCAAGTCCGCTGAGGAGAGCCGGAACCAGGTCGCCAAGGCGCTGGAGGACACCGATATGGTGTTCATCACCGCCGGCATGGGCGGCGGCACCGGCACCGGCGGCGCACCCATTGTGGCGGAGATCGCCAAGGAGATGGATATTCTCACCGTGGCCGTGGTCACCAAGCCCTTTGGCTTTGAGGGCCGCCGCCGGATGCAGCAGGCGGAAAGCGGCATTGCCGAGCTGAAGGATAAGGTGGACTCTCTGGTCATTATCCCCAACGAGCGGCTGAAGCACGCCACGGATCAGAAGATCACCTTTGCCAACGCCTTTGAGATCGCCGACGATGTGCTGCGTCAGGCAGTGCAGTCCATTTCCGACCTGATTCGCGACACCGGCTTCATCAATCTGGACTTTGCCGACGTGACGGCCATTATGAAGAACGCAGGTATGGCTCACATGGGCGTGGGCCGGGCTGCCGGCAAGGGCAAGGCCGAGGAAGCCGCCCGTATGGCCATTTCCAGCCCCCTGCTGGAGACTTCTATCGAGGGGGCCAAGGGCGTCCTCATCAACGTCACCGGCTCTATGGACATCGGTCTGGAGGAAGTGGAGCAGGCCGCCTCTCTGGTGCAGCAGGCCGTCCATCCCGACGCCCTCACCATCTTCGGTGCCACCTTCGACGAAACTATGGACGACGAGATCCGTGTCACCGTTATCGCCACCGGCTTTGACAAGAACCCAGCTGACGAGCTGCCTAAGATCGGCACATTTGCAAAGCCTCCCGTTCAGTTGGAGGGTCAGGAGAAGGATGAGCAGCCCAAGGCACCCTTTGCACCCATTGAGCCCATTGCTCCGGCAGAGGAAAAGCCCGCAGAGCCGGAGGCAGATCCCTTCGATGACATTTTCAAAATTTTCAATCGCCGGGATTGAGTGGAATTTTTAAATTGAAGCTTCTACCAGCAGACGCAGGAATTTCCTGCGTCTGCTTTTTTGCGCTTATGCTTAAAGCATCATCGTGATCCGGCTGGCGCTGCTGCCGCTTTTTGTCGGGAGTTGCCGCGCCTGCAGCGGACAAGATAACCGTGTCCGCAGAAAATGCGGCACAAATCTGCGGCGGCACGACAGAATTTCAATACAAATAGGAATATAGGACGAAAAATTAACGATTTGTTTTGAAAAAATGCCGTACCGGCCGCGAAAGGAGTGATGGACTTGCATGGAACCATACAAAAAGGACTGCGTTACGGCGCGGCGCTGGTACTGGCCATGGCGCTGTGCGCCACCGCCGCCCTGGCCGCCGGAACGGAGGGGAAACGGCTGGTGCCGGTGGGACACACCGTAGGGGTGAAGCTGTTTGCCCGGGGCGTGGTGGTGGTAAAGCTGCCGGAGGGCGGTACTCCGGCCCGGACCTGCGGCCTGAAAACCGGCGACGTGATCGTGGAGTGCGGCGGCGAGGCCGTGACCTCCACGGAGCAGTTCCAATCCCTGCTGCAAAAAAACGGAACGGACGCCACGGCACTGGAGATCAAGCGGCAGGGCAGCCCTTTGACCCTCTCTGTGGAGCCGGAACGGAATGAACAGGGCATCTGCTGCATCGGCGCGTGGATCCGGGACAGCATGGCGGGCATCGGCACCGTGACCTATTACGATCCCGCGACCGGCGCTTTCGGCGCGCTGGGACACGGGATCACCGACGGCGATACCATGGCTCTGATGCCCTTCGGCAGCGGCTCCATCCTGCCCTCCACCGTGAAGGCGGTGAAGAAGGGGAGCAGCGGCAGTGCCGGGGAGCTGCGGGGCAATTTTGACCTGTCCGGCGACCTTGGCCCTCTGCGCGCCAATACCGACTGCGGCATTTTCGGCACGTTTCCGGCGGACTGCACCCTTGCAGCGGGCGAGGCTCTGCCGGTGGGCGATGCCGTGGAGGGACCGGCAACGATCCGGGCCAATGTGTCCGGGGACGAGGTGCGGGAGTATGCCGTTGAAATTTTGAAACGGCTCCCAAACGCCTCTGACGGCCGGGAAATGGTGATCTCCGTCACGGACCCGGACCTGATCGCCGCCACCGGCGGGATCGTGCAAGGCATGAGCGGCAGTCCCATTCTTCAAAACGGAAAGCTGGTGGGAGCCGTGACCCATGTGCTGCTTTCCGACGCAACAAAAGGATATGGAATTTCCATGGAAACTATGCTGAACGCAGGCGAAAACGTGTAGAAAAACAAAATGACGAGGCGGGGAGAAATCGTTTCTCCCCGCCCTGTTCCTTTTTGGCATGGAGGCTCCCACAAACCAGAGGTCAAGCGTCCCGCTCAAAGACAAGATCCAAGTCCGTTATCTTTCCGTAATTGTTGATATTTGTGGGGATGTACCCGACATAACGATAGCCCCTTGCGGCGTATTCGTCGATAATGGCCCGGTGCGCCTCCGATCCTGCGCCCACAAATTTCCCAATGTGAATGTTGACGTACTCGTATGCTTTCACTGTTCACTCCTCCTTTGGTACGCATATCCGCACAGGCGGGTTTTCTCTAAAAGGTTTCTGTTTCCGCACGATTCACTGTGTCAGAGAGTTGTTTCGAGCGGAAATGTGCTGACTTATCCGCCGATGGAGCGACTTAAAAACGGGACAGCTTATCGTTCAGCTTCGTGTAGATCCGCTCCTGGAACCACGGCTCGCTGGAGGCGGCCACAGCGTCCGCCGGAGAGAACCAGCCCACCCGGCTGTTCTCGTCGGGCTTGGGACGGATGGCGGCGGAGGGGTCCGCCTCTAAGAGGTAGGTGACGTTGAGATGGAGGTGGGAGGAAACGTACCGGCCGTGCTTTTCGTGGCCGTCCACCGTCAGGATTTCCAGAGAATACAAGTCTCGGACACGGGGCTGACCTCCGTGAGACCGCTTTCCTCCCGGCCCTCCCGCAGCGCCACGGCCAGCAGATCCCGGTCTCCGTCGGCGTGGCCGCCCAGCCAAGCCCAGGAGTCATAGAGCCTGTGATAGGCCATCAGGACCTGCTTCCGGTCCGGGCTGACCACCCAGGCGGAAGCGGTAAAATGGGCGGCGGTATTGGCTCTGGTGTACAGATCCTCGTGGCTGTCAAGACGGCGGAGCAGTTCTTCCCGGTCCCGTTCCTCCTGCTCGTTCCACGGGCGGTAGGCGATGAGCTGTTGACGCAGAAGCTCCATAATGATCCCTCCGAAAAAAGCGTACAGCGGGAGAGTATCCGCTGTCGGATACGGTAGTTGCAGTCGACGAAAATATTTTTATATCCGGAAAAAGCGACAAAATATTTCTTGGGCTTATCATACCATATTTTGTGGAAGAAGAAAAGAACCACCACAAAAAAAGAAGACAGGCTGGACAGATTTCACCATATTCTGTGAAAAACAAGAACAAAAGAACGCGGAAAGTGCTGGAAAATAGGCTGTCTCGTGAAAAATGTCGAACGATTGTTGGAAAATTTAGCTGTGATTCATTGAAAAAGTTAGGAGAACGTGCTATTTTAAATAAAACGCGACTTGAAACCGTTAAAACCGTCGCAAATTTGGGAAAAAGGGAGTGCATTATGGATCAACGTAAGACGGTATTGCTGGCAGACGCCGGCGAGGAATTTCGCACGCTGCTGTGGGAAGAAATGGAAAAGACAGGCGAGTTTTCTGTGGAGATCGCGCGGGATGGAAATGAGATTCTGAAGCGGGTAAAGGAACGAATGCCGGACCTTCTGGTTATGGATGTGATGCTGCCGGGCATGGACGGCATCAGCGTGCTGCGGCAACTGCAGAAGCAGGGAGACGCCCCTATGACCATTCTGGTCTCCGGCTTTGTCTCCGACCGGATGCTGGCGGAAGCCTCAGAACTGGGGGCGGCGTATTTTCTGCCAAAGCCTTTTGAAACGGCCGCACTGCTGGATAAGATGCGGGGCTTGTTTCTCAAAGCGCCCCAGGAGAGCTTACCCAGTCTGAAAACCATGGTGACTTCCGTGATCCATGAGATCGGCGTCCCTGCTCACATCAAGGGCTATCAGTATCTGCGGGAGGCCATCATGATCACGGTGCGGGATATGGATGTCATCAACGCGGTGACGAAGGTTCTCTATCCTGAAGTGGCCAAGCGGTTCGCCACAACGCCTTCCCGGGTGGAGCGGGCCATCCGCCACGCCATCGAGGTAGCCTGGGACCGGGGCGATTTGGAGACCTTGCAAAAATATTTCGGATATACAGTTAGTGTTTCCAAAGGTAAACCTACCAATTCGGAGTTCATCGCCATGATTGCGGACCGGCTGACACTGGAGCAGAAAAACGGAAAAGCCTGGCAGGATTGACGTCTCCGGTTCCGATGTTTGCAGAAAATTGGAAATCGGGCTTGGCAGAGAGAAAAAATTGTGTTATTCTGTTTTCCAAACGAATAAGGAAAGAAGGAAACACAATATGACATATACATTCCAGCCCCGGGGCGTCTGCTCCCGGGCCATGACGGTAGAGGTGGACGATCAGGGCGTGATCCGTGATCTCCAGGTGGTAGGCGGCTGCAACGGCAACCTCCAAGGTATTTCTGCGCTGGTGAAGGGCATGAAGGCAGAGGAGGCCATTGCCCGTCTGAAGGGCATCAACTGCGGCGGCAGAGGTACCTCCTGCCCCGACCAGTTTGCCCGCGGACTGGAAGCGGCCATGGCGCAGAAGTAAGCACCCATTTGTGACCGCATAGGAACCGGAACGGCTTTTGCCGTTCCGGTTTTTCTTTATTGCTGACGAGGGGAAGCACCTGCCGTCCACAGTCCGCATAGAATGGGCCAGCGAAACAGAATCGCGGACCGAACGCAACAGGGGATGATGAACGATGGCTTATTCCGACCGGGAGCTGCTGGCGCGGCTGATCCAATGCGAGGCGGGCGGGGAAGGGGATACGGGAATGAAGGCGGTGGCCGGCGTGGTGATGAACCGGGTCCACGCCCGGGGCGGGGAATACGCCCGGGTGGGCCGGGGCAGCATCCGCAACATCATTTTCCAGCCCTACCAGTTCGTGTGCGCCTCCGAAACGGAACGGGGCACCTACAACCCCCAGAATATTTTCAATATGCGGCCGGAGCAGATCCACTTCGACATTGCCGACTGGGCCATCGCGGGGAACCGCATTCCCGATGTGGCAGAGTCTCTGTGGTTTTACAATCCCTTCGGCCCTCAGTGCCGGAGCAGGTTCCCCTCCGAGGTGGGCTACTGGCAGACCCGCATTGGAGATCATTGCTTTTATAATCCAACGGATGCCTATTATAGAACTTGAGAGGTGTTTTTATGCAGCGTTTCAATACTTACCAGACAGCGCCGGTCCCGTCCGGCGGGAGCGACTGGCAGGCGGAGATCAATGGCGGCGGACAAACGGAGGCAAGGAGCGTCGGTGATGCGCGCTCCTGGCAGTCACCGGAGGGATCGGAGTACGTCACCCTGCCCGGTGGACAGATGATGCCCATGGGCAATATGCCGGGGATGCGGACAGATCTGCCAGAGAACGTGATCCAGAACCCCCTCAGCGTGGAGGAGGCCCACAACGGCTCCATCAAGGCCATGCTGGCCAGAAATGAGGGAAACTATGTAGTGGCTACGTTTCTGGTGGGGACGCAGGGAACGGTTTCCTGGGAGGGAATCCTCTATGATGTGGGCAACGACTTCATCACCATTTACCAGCCGGGGCGGGAGCGGTATATCGTGACGGATATTTACGCCTTGAAGTATATCGAATTTTACGATACCCGCCGCCGAGAGCAGTGCGAGGCTATGCTGAAGCAGAACGGCCTTTGGAACCAGAGGTAAAAGTTTACAGAAGGGGATTGCGGAGAAAAAAGCACTGTGATACAATCAAATACTGTCGATAAAGTGGTAAATTCTCCGCGACGGAAAGGAAGGGTGTGCGCGGGAAACCCAAGAAGGGTGTCCTGCGCCATTGAAATCCTAAGTTTTCAGAACTTTTATAAAGTTCTGAAAACTTGTTCAGCGGGGAGAAAAAATTTTTTCGACACGCTGAAACACCGAGGCTTTTAAGAAAGCCTCGGTGTTCTTTTTTGAGATGGAGAGAAATTTGATCAGCGGTGTCTGCGGCCCCGGTAGCCTCTGCTGTAACTGCGGGCATTGCGGCCGTAACGGCGACGGCGGCTGAGACCGGTCAGCCGGAAAATCACCAGCAGCACCAGCAGTACCGCCAGCACGATGGCCACGGTTTTCACGGCGGGCTTCTTGAAAAACAGCGTTACGTTATGGCGGAACACCATAAACTTGTCCGCAGTCACATCGCTGCTGGCAAGAAGATCCACGGAAGCATAGACGGTGTCGCCGTCCCGCAGCTCCATGGTGCCCAGCTTATCTCCGGCGGTGACAGGGGCCTCTACGGTCTCCGGCAGGGAGATGACCCGATCCAGCTCCGCCGGGTCCAGATCCCGGGGGAACAGGGACTCCACATTGTTGGCGGGATGCACCGTTACATAGTCGGTTTTGGACAGGCTCACCGGAACCTCCTGAATGATCTCCTTGTCCTCTAAAATGGTGCGGTAGGCGAAATTCTTGAAGCCGTAGTCAAAGAGGTGGGAGGTTTCGGAAAAATTCAGCAGGTTGCCTACGCCGTTTTCCTCGATCCGCTCCGCACCCATGACCACGCTGACAAAGTGCAGTTCCCCTTCCTGGGCGGAGGAGATGAGGCAGTGCCCAGCATCGCTGGTGGAGCCGGTCTTGATGCCGTGAGCCCGCTTATCCCGGTAACCGATGACACGCCAGGTGGACAGCAGATGGTTGGTGGTGTACAGCGTCCGCTCCTTGCTGAGATTGGTGGCGGGGATGACGGCCTTGGCGCTGTCGCAGATCTCCATGAATTCCGGATACTGCATGGCGGCCTTGGTGATGAGGTAGAGATCCCAGGCGGAGGTGTAGTGATCCGGGTCATGCAGTCCACTGGGGTTGACGAAGTGGGTGTTCTCGCAGCCAAGGGCTTTGGCCGTGGCGTTCATGGCGTCCACAAAGGCGGCGATGGAGCCGGCGTCCCACTCCGCCAGAATGTTGCAGGCCTCGTTGGCGGAGACGATGAGCATACATTGCAGAAGCTGCTTTACCGTCATGACCTCCCCGGCCTTGATCCCGGCGCTGCTGCCGTCCGCGTGGTAATAGGTGTCGCTGAAGGCGCTTTCAGAGGCAGTGACCTCCTGATTCAGCAGTGTTTCATTGCCGCTGACCTTTTCCAGGATCAGCAGAGCCGTCATGACCTTGGTCAGGCTGGCGGGATAGTTTTTCTCATGGATGTTTTTGGCATAGGCCACGGCGTCGGTGTTCACGTCCGCCAACAGCGCAGCCTTGGCCTGAATGTCCGGGACCTCCAGCGCTCCGGCAGCGGGGGTGAGAAACAGCCCGGTAAGGCAGGTGCAAAGTAAAAAAACCGAGATAAAGCGTTTGAATTTCATATCTTTCTCCTGAAGAATATGGTATACTGGTAGAGACAGAAATCGTCAATGACCGTATTCGTTGTGATTCGACATTTTTAGTATATCAGATTCGTCAAAGGAGTTCAACCATGGGAGCGAAGTTAAAAGCTGTCAGAACGGAACTGATCCTCCTGGGCCTGACGGCGGTGTTTCTGGGCGGACTGCTGACGGTCTCTTACCGGGACCGGACCACCGCGACGGTGACGGTGACGGCGGAGCACACCCTGCCGCCGGAGGAGGTCGAGGTCACGCTGGTGGACCTGAATACCGCCGAAGCGGAGGAGCTTGCCACTTTGCCGGGGATCGGCGAGGGGCTGGCGAAGCGGATCGTTGACTACCGGACGGAGCATGGACCCTTTGAAGGCCCGGAGGGGCTGATGGAGGTCTCCGGCATCGGCGAGAAGAAGTTAGAGGAGCTGCGGGATTACATCACCGTGAGCAATGGCGCATAAAAGGAGCGGAAACTTGAGAATTTTAGTGGTGGATGACGAAAAGACCCTGGTAAAGGGCATGAAATTCAACCTGGAAAACGAGGGCTACGAGGTGGAGTGCGCCTATGACGGCGCGGCGGCACTGGAGCTGGCCCGGGAGGGACGGTTCGACCTCATCATTCTGGATGTGATGATGCCGGAGATGGACGGGCTGGAAGCCTGTATGAAGATCCGGGAGTTTTCCAACGTGCCCATCATCATGCTGACGGCCAAGAGCGAGGACGCAGACAAGCTCATGGGTTTTGAGTGCGGCGCGGATGACTATCTCACCAAGCCCTTCAACATTCTGGAGCTGAAGGCCCGTGTCCGGGCACTGCTGCGGCGGGCCGCCGGGGTCCAGCGGAGTCAGGGAAGTCTGCTGACCGTAGGCAAGCTCACCCTGAATACCGAGGAACGGGTGGCTATTCGGGACGGGGAACCGGTGGAGCTCACTGCCAAGGAATATGACCTGATCGAGCTGCTGATGCGCAATCCCCGGCGGGTGTACAGCCGGGAGAACCTGATGAATGTGGTGTGGGGCTACACCTACGCCGGAGATTACCGTACGGTGGATGTGCATATCCGCCGCCTGCGGGAAAAACTGGAAGAAAACCCGGCGGAGCCGGATCACATCCTGACCAAGTGGGGAGTGGGCTACTATTTCAAAGGATAAGGCTTCCAAGAGCAGGCGCATGGCCCTCTGGGGCAGCCTGCAAGTCAAATTCGGACTGAGCTACATCGCCGTCATCGCGGCGGTGCTGCTTTTGCTGAACACCTATCCGCTGTTGGTCAGCGAGGATCTGGTGTTCCACTCCAAGGAGACGAATATGACCGGCAGCGTGTCGGTGGTGGTGTATTCTCTGGCGGGCCTGAACCGGCTGAATCAGGAAAACGTGGCGGCTGCCATGGCAGTGGTGGAGGAGACGGGACTCAGCCGAGTTCTGGTGACGGACAGCACCGGTTTGGTGCTCTACGACACCCGGGAGACCGGCAGTGCCGTTGGAAAATACACCTTCTATTCCGAGATCGTGCAGGCATTGGAGGGATATGACGCCTTTTCCTGCTCCTACCGGGACGATGCCTTCCGCAGCCGTACGGCCTCTCCGGTGCTGTATCAGAACCGGATCATCGGCGCGGTGTACGCCTACGAATATGACACAGAGCAGGCGGCGCTGTTAGAGGGACTGCAAAGCAACCTCCTGAAGCTGTCCGCCGGTATCGCGGCGGCGGTGGTGCTGCTGAGCATCCTGCTCTCCCGGATGCTGACCCGGAAGATCAGCACCCTGCTGACGGCCATCAAGGTCCGGGCCGGGGCTTACGAGCATCGGACCCACATCTCCGGCCGGGACGAGATCGCCCAGATCGGAGAGGAATTCAACAGCCTGACAGACCGGCTCCAGACCACGGAGACCTTGCGCCGCCGGTTTGTGTCCGACGCCAGCCACGAGCTGAAAACGCCGTTGGCGGCTATCCGGCTATTGACGGATTCCATTTTGCAGACAGACCAGATGGATATGGAGACAGTCCGGGATTTTGTGACGGACATCGGCAGCGAGGCGGAGCGGCTCAGCCGCATCACCGAGGACCTGCTGCGCCTGACCCGGCTGGACAGCGACCTTCTGGACGCACCGGAGACGGTGGAGGTGGCTCCGGTGCTGGAACAGGTCATGCGGATGATGAGCCTGCTGGCCCAGGAGAAGGGCACGGAGCTGACCTACCGCATGGAGGAAAACTGCCGGGTGTCGGCCACCAAGGGGGAAGTCCATCAGGTGATCTACAACCTGACGGATAACGCCGTGAAATACAGCGGCAAAAACGGTAAGGTCCGGGTGGAACTGCGACATGAGGACCATGACGTGATGCTGACGGTGGCGGATAACGGTCCCGGCATCCCGGAGGAGGATCTGCCAAAGGTGTTTGAGCGGTTTTACCGGGTGGACAAGGCCCGCTCCCGTGCCGCAGGCGGCACTGGTCTGGGACTTTCCATCGTTCAGGATACGGTGAAAAAACGGGGCGGCACGGTGTCGGCTGCCAACCGCGCCGGAGGCGGCGCGGTATTTACCGTTCGCTGGCCTGAGGCGGAAGGAGGCGATCACTCATGAAAAAACGCTGGATCGCCATTGCGCTGCTGACCGTGCTGCTGATGGGGATCGGCGGCGCTATCGGGAAAGTCGGCGTCCGCCAGGAGAGTGACGGCAGCGCCTATGCGTTGTATTTTGTGGAGCGGGATCTGCGTTCCGCCGATGGCGGAGACGCCCTCCGGTCCGAGGAGCGGACATTAGAGGACAGCGGCCTCTCTACGGAGGAACTGGCGGCAGCGCTGGTGACGGAGCTGTTGAAGGGTCCGGCAGACCCCACGTTGAAAAGCCCGTTCCCAAAGGGAACAGCCCTGCTTTCCGCAGAGCAGAAGGGAACGGAGCTGCGGGTGGATCTCTCTGCGGCTTACAGCACCCTTTCCGGCGTGGGACTGTCTCTGGCGGACTATGCCATTACCCTGACGCTGACGCAGCTGCCGGACGTGGCCCGTGTGCGGATCACCGTGGCGGGCCGGGAGCTGGACTACCGCAGCCGGCAGGTGTTTTTGGCCCGTGACATTCTGACCGTCCCGAAGGAGGACGTGGTGGGCACTGTGGACGCTTCCCTGTACTTTGTGAACGGCGATGGCGCATTGACGGCAGAAGCCAGAACACTGAATCTCTACGAGGGCGATACGCAGGTTTCCGCCGTGGTGCGGGCACTGGAAAACGGTCCGGAGACCAAGGGCCTTTCCGCTGTGCTGCCAGAGGGGTTCAAGGTCCGGAAGGTGTGGCTGGAAGAGGAGATCTGCTATGTGAGCCTGTCCTCGGCGTTGCTGGAGGGCCAGCCGGAGCCGGAGACCCTGTCTCAGGCGGTTCTGGCGCTGGAGCAGTCCTTGCTGTCGCTGGAGAGCGTGGAGGAAGTGCGGTTCCTGGTGGACGGCGAACTGGCAGACACCTACGGTCCTATTGACCTGCCGTAAAATAGAAGAGCGAAAAACGAGCCGTCCGGCACATTGCCGGACGGCTAGTTTTTAATAATCAAACTTGTCGATGGTAGCGGTATCGCAGAACTCTGTTTTCAAGGCTTGCAGCTTGGCGAAGGTCTCCGTCCCGCAGTGGCGCTGCTGGTCCTCCGGGGTTTGCCAGGTTTCCACCAACAGAAGCGCGTCAGGGTCCTGAGCGTCCAAAAAGTAGTCATATTTCAGATTGCCGGTCTCGTGAATGGAACAGGCCCGGACGCCTAAATCGGAAATTGCCTTGAAGAATTCCTCCCGCTTGCCGGGTTTGCAGTGATAGGTGACATTCCATGTGAGCATAGTGGTTCCTCCGTTAAATCAATTTTTCCATGTCCGCCGGAATTGGGGCGGTGAAATACAGGTGAGTGCCGGTGACCGGGTGGGTCAAGGCCAGCGCGTAGGCGTGGAGAGCGGGGCGGGAGATCAGATCCGGGTCCTCCGTGCCGTAGAGCCAATCTCCGGCCAGCGGACAGCCGATGTGGGCCATGTGGACCCGGAGCTGGTGGGTGCGGCCCGTTTCTGGCTGCAGCTTTACGAAAGACAGGCCATTCCGCTGGGATAAGACCTCGTAATGGCTGACGGCCCGCTGCCCGTCGGAGCGGACCATGCGGCGGACGGCAGAAGTCTCGTCCCGGCCAATGGGCGCGTCGATGGTGCCGGCGGGCGGCTTCGGACAGCCCACGCACACGGCCCGGTATTCCCGGGAAAAGCCATCCGTGTGGAGGGTGCGCCGCAGGCGGTCATGGATATAGCCGCTTTTGGCCACGGCCATGAGGCCGGTGGTGCCCTTATCCAGCCGGTTCACCACATGAAAGATAAAGTCCGCCCCTCGCTGATAGGCCAGCGCTCCCGCTACGGTGGGGGTATCCGGCAGGAAATTGGAGGCGTGGGCCGTCATGCCGGCGGGCTTGTTGAGGATCAGCAGGTGCTCATCCTCATAGACGATGGGCAGGGGCCAGTTTCCCGGCGTGGGAAGGAGCTTAGGCGGGCGCAGATCGTCAGACCGCACCGCCACCACGTCCCCGGCATGGACCGGGTCCACCGTCCGGGCATGGACGCCGTTGACCCGGATGCCGTCCTCAGCCCGGGTGAGCCGGGCCACAGCGTGGGTGGAGAAGTGGAGCTTTGCCTTCAGAATGTGCCGAACGCAGACGCCGTCCTCCTCCGGCGTCACGGTGTAGGTGAGAATTTCCATCAGCCTTGCGCCAGATAGGTCCTGAGGCTGCCCAGCGATGCCTCGGCGTCGCCGGTGCCCAGATCGTACACCGCTTGCAGCCTGTCGCTGCGGCGTTCCAACCGCCCGATCTCAATGGGCTGGCTGGGATGCAGCACCCACGCCTTTCCCTGCTGTTCCCAGTTCAATAGCTCCCGAAGGGCGTTGTTATAGACGTTGTGGCGGTTTTTGAGCTGCTCTGCCAGCGCCGGGTAATGCTTGTACCACAGGTCAATGGGCTTGGGGTTCATGGGCTTCTTTACATAGCTTTTGTCACGGGTGAGGATCACCACCACCCGGTCAAAGCCCAGCTTTTCGGCGGCTTTGAAGGGGATGGAGTCTGCAACGCCGCCATCCAGATACAGCTTGCCGCCGATCTTCACCGGCTGGGACACGAAGGGCATGGAGGCGGAGGCCCGGATCACGTCCATCTGGGCCATGGCGTGTTCCAGACGGATATATTCCGGCTGGCCGGTCTCCACATTCGTCACCACCGCCCAGAAGGGGACGCCGGAGGCGTCGAAGGTGTCACCGTCAAAGGGGTCCAGCTCCCGGGGGACCTTTTCATAGGCGTATTCCGTGTCTACGATGTTGCCGGTTTTCAGCAGGGGGATCAGCCCCATGTAATGATGGTCGGCGTTGAAGCGCTTGTTGTAGCGGATCACCCGTCCCGGCTGCCGGGAGAGGTAATTCACACCGAAGGCGGCCCCAGCGGACACGCCGATGATGCCGTCGAACTGGATTCCGGCGTTGTAGAAAACGTCTAAGGCCCCAGCGGTATACATTCCCCGCATGGCTCCACCTTCCAAAACAAGACAGGTTTTCATAGCTTAGCCTCCTATCGGCACTTGCCGGTTTCAAAAAATTAGTATATAGTATATCACGGAAAAAACAAAACGGCAATCTCGGATTGTCGGAAAAGGAGAACCGCTATGCTTTTATCCGCGGAGCATCTGTCCATCAACTTTGGCAGCCGCCAGCTGTTGGAGGATGTGAATTTTTATCTGAACGAGGGGGACAAGGTAGGCGTCATCGGCATCAACGGCACCGGCAAGTCCACCTTTTTGAAGGTCCTAGCCGGGAAATTAGAGGCTGACGCCGGAACGATTTCCCGGAATCCCAACGTGCAGGTAAGCCTGCTGGAGCAGAATCCCCCCATGGAGGATGACGCCACCGTTTTGGAGCAGGTATTCCTGCATTTCCCCAAGGAATTCCGGGAGCTGAATGAATATGAGGCCAAGTCCATGCTCAACAAGCTGGGCCTGCCGGACTATGAGCAGAAGGTGGGTACCCTCTCCGGCGGACAGCGGAAGCGGGTGGCGCTGGCGGCGGCGCTGATTCATCCGGCGGATGTGCTGATTCTGGATGAGCCCACCAACCATCTGGACGCGGAGATGACTGCCTGGCTGGAGGACTGGCTCCGCCGGTTCAAGGGCGGGCTGGTGATGGTGACCCATGACCGCTACTTTCTGGAGCGGGTGGTGAACCACATCACGGAACTGAGCCGGGGCAAGCTGTACCACTACGAGGCCAATTACTCCAAATATCTGGAACTGAAGGCCCAGCGGGCGGAGATGGCGGAGGCCAGTGAGCGGAAGCGGCAGTCCATCCTGCGGACGGAGCGGGAGTGGATCATGCGTGGCTGCCGGGCCCGGACCACCAAAAGCCGGGACCGTATCGAGCGATATGAGGCCCTGAAAAATCAGGAGGCCCCGGAGACGGATGACACCATGCAGCTGGCGGCGGCGTCCAGCCGTCTGGGTAAAAAGCTGATCGAACTGCACGATGTCAGCAAGACCTACGGGAGCCGCACGGTTATTCGCGACTTCTCCTATAATCTGCTGCGGAATGACCGCATCGGCATCGTGGGGCACAACGGCGCCGGAAAATCCACGCTGCTGCGGCTGTTTGCGGGGGAGTTGTCCCCGGACAGCGGCACGGTGGACATCGGCACCACTGTGAAGATCGGCCACTTTTCTCAGGAGGGTCGGGAGCTGGATCTGAACCAGCGTGTCTACGATTTTATCCATGACATCGGCGACGAGGTCCGCACCGACGAGGGTACCTTCACCGCCAAGGCCATGATGGAGCGGTTCCTGTTCCCCAGCGATTTGCAGTCAGTCCCCATCGGACGGCTCAGCGGCGGAGAACGGCGGCGGCTGTACCTGCTGTCCATTCTGATGGAAGCCCCCAACATCCTGCTGCTGGACGAGCCGACCAACGATCTGGACGTGATGACCCTCTCCATTCTGGAGGACTATCTGCAGGGCTTCCCGGGTCCCATCCTCATCGTGTCCCATGACCGATTCCTGCTGGATAAGCTGGCGGAGCAGGTCTTTGAGGTGCGGGACGGCGAAGTGCTGCGTTACAGCGGCAACTGGTCTGACTGGAAGGCCAAGCGGAAAGAGAAAGAAGCGCCCGCCAAGGTGGAAAAGCCCAAGGCGGCTCAGGAGCGGCCCCGGGAGCGGAAATTGAAATTCTCTTTCAAGGAGCAGCGGGAGTTCGAGACCATCGACGAGGATTTGGCCGCGTTGGAGCAGCAGATCCGGGAGTGCGAGGAAGCCCAGGGGGCCTGCGGCAGCGATTATGTGCGTCTCCAGGAATTGCAGGCCAAACAGGCGGAGCTGGAAGCCGCTCTGGAGGAAAAAACAGAGCGGTGGATGTACCTCACAGAGCTGAAGGAAAAGATCGACGCACAGTGAGTTTGTGTTAGAATGGATTCAATCAAAAGAAAAAGGAGCGGCAAAGCCGCTCCTTTTTGATTTGGCGTGAAATGGTCACAGCCGATCTCCTTTCGTTTCCGCGTACCAGAGATTATAGGTCTGGCGGTAGATGCTCGCGGCATCCTCCGTGTGGCAGACCATCCGCACCCGGCAGGGATGGTCATGGGTCCGAAGATCCTCCATGATGGCTTTCAGCGCTACGGAGGCCGCCTGGGCCATGGGATAGCCGTAGACCCCGGTGGAGATGGAGGGGAAGTCCACGGAATCAATGCAGTGCTCACGGGCAAGCTCCAGACAGCTCCGATAGCAGGCGGCCAGCGCCGCCGCTTCGCCATGCCCGCCGCCCTGCCAGATGGGTCCTACGGTGTGAAGGACATACCGGGCCTGTAACCGATACCCCTGTGTCAGTTTGGCTTGGCCCGTCTCGCAGCCGTGAAGGGTCCGGCATTCTGCTAACAGCTCTGGTCCAGCGGCAGCGTGAATGGCACCGTCAACGCCGCTGCCCCCCAGCAGAGTGCGGTTGGCGGCACTGACGATGGCTTCCGCATCGGACGCGGTAATGTCTCCTGTGACGATGGCAAAACGGTCCATATAAGCACCTCCCGGATGTGGAGAATCGTGAATGGTATAAAATCAGCATAGACTGTCTGAAATAAAAAAGCAAGAGACTGTCAATAAAATGGTAAATTCTCTGCGATGGTAAGGTAGGGCAGCCGTTAGCGGCTTTGCCGCTCTACGGATGCCGCATACCCCTTGCGGGTGAAGGGTGTGCGCGGAAAACCCAAGAAGGGGAAACAGGCGAAGTGCCGCCAATGGAGATTTCCGCGACGGAAAGAAAGGGTGTGTGCGGGAAACCCAAGAGGGGTGTCCCACACCATTGAAATCAAATATTTTCAGAACTTTTACAAGTTCTGAAAATAAGGGCAACGGGAAGAAAAGATTTTTTCGACCCGTTGCGCCCCCGATTTCCG
>OGJU01001282.1_pt1 | contig 17086 bp, 20 predicted proteins | sample 1572251 | NCBI WGS metagenome assembly OGJU01 (sample SAMEA2582144, study PRJEB24529) | metagenome | biome: Human gut stool | place: China | collected 2011
TGGTTGGCACCTTTGCCGCCGTGAGCGATGTGCAATTCGTTGCCCATAATGGTTTCGCCTGCAGTAGGGCGTTTGTCCGCAAGGACCACAATATCCATGTTGCAACTACCAATAACAACAATGCGATTCATATTAACTCCTTATATACCTATTAGTGTATCTTAATCTTATATTAGTATAGCGTAAATAATGCGGTTTATCTACATAAATAAGGATAAATTATGGGAATAAAAAAATGGTATACACTTTCTGGACATGAAAATGTATACCGAATGTATTTTATAGTTTTATAAACCATTAAGGATATTAATGTAATCTTGTCATTGATCCACTATAGAGAGTAAGTAAATAGTTTTAGTTTCTTCTACAACTGTATAAATAATAATAAGCTTTTCTAAAATCAACATTCGGAGGTCATTATCTTTAAGTGATCTGATTTTAGGTGTAGTCCCCATATATGGATGGTCCGTAAGATTTAAAATAGAACTTTTAATCTTTTCTTTGGCTTGAATAGCTTTTTCCTGTGAGAACTGCATAGCTATATAGAGTACTTGTTGATGTAGCTCTTTATTAAATTTTTCAGTAGGTATGATTGCGTAGGTTTGGGCTTTCATAGTTTTACACCATTTGATCTAGCATTTTATCAATACTACTGAAAGTTTCGTCAAGTGTAGTGGTACGTCCTTGGATAATATCGTTTTGCCCTTCTACAAGAGAGGATAGTAATTCTATTTTTGACTTTAACATATTATATGTATTATATCCTAGACTAACTGTATCACCACGACCATTTACAGTGATTATGGCTACCTCATCTTTTAATTGTAAAGTCTTAGATATTTCAGGATATTTATTTCGTAAATCAGATGATGGACGAATTGTTTCGCGTAAGATGCCCATATTTATCTCCTTATAATTTACAAGATTTCTATTTCTAATTTATATACTATAATTATATCATTTAAACGATATAATTGTAGTAGATTTTTTATATTGAAGTATCAATGTTAGCACTTCGATAAAAAATAAAAGACTATCTTTCTATTCAAGATAAGAAAGATAGTCTTTGAATCCTACAAAAACGATGGTTTATCGTAGTGTGTACCTGGTTCACCTACACCAATGCTGGCGCGGCTGAATGGTGTTTCATCTTCAACATGTAGGATATCATAAACAGCTTTTACCACAGCTTCCCGTGTAACTTGTGCATCATTGAAAGGAGCACCTTCAGGGATTAATTCATAATTCGTATTTTCCATGTCATTATAAAGCCAAGGTAGACGTAAAATCGTGTAGTTTAAGTTGGATTCTCGTAATACGTTGCGTGCCTGACGTTCGCCTTGTACATAGCTAATTGGTAGATTATCGAAAGTCCATTTTTCTAGTTCTTTTGGAAACTCACCCGATAAACCAGCGATAGACAAACCTATGATACGGCGAATATTTTGGCGAGAAAGGGCTTTCACAATGGCAGCCATATCACTACCAGTTTCCATTGCACTGAGGAATACGACCTCTGAATTTTTTACTGCTTCCTCTAATTTTTTAGGGTTCTGAAAGGAGCCTTCGATAACGGTTACCCGTTCGTGTTCTAAAATTTCTGGTTGAACGCGCGTGCTCAATTGACGTCCATATAATGTGATGTGCATATCTGTATATGTTAACAGTGTTGCTGTCAATCGTTGTGCGATTTGGCCTGCAGCGCCTAAGATTGTAATATATTTATACATGTGGACCTCCTATGTGAGCGTAATTAATGTATGCATTATATCATAACTATGTGACGAGGAAGTGAGAAAGAAGTATCATATAATTTGATAGTAACTTTAAGGAGTGCTGTAAAATTTGCTGTTGAATTTATATGATAATTTAACTACAATAATGATAAGATATTTAAAAGATGAATGTTATATCACTAAAGTTTCTTGGAGGTGATAGTATGCCGAATATAAAACCTATTTCAGATTTACGTAATTATTCTGAAGTATTGCGTGATGTTGCTATAGATAGTCCCGTATTCTTAACTAAAAATGGTAGAGGTCGATATGCAATTATGGATATTCAAGACTATGAACGTGTAATGGCTACGATAAAACTTATGGGCGCTTTAGAGATCGGTCGCAAATCTGGTGAAGAACAAGGGTGGATTTCATCAGAGCAACTAAAGAGTGAATTGGGGATTTAACTATGGATAATCGAATTAGTTATGCACCTAAATCACGAGAAGATTTGATTAAAATAAAATCCTTTATAGAAGAAGAAACCGGTGATATTGAGTTAGCTAGGAAAACTGTTTCGGAGATAGTGACTACGAATGATTCGTTGCGTGTTTTTCCAGAAATGGGACAGCAATTATTGATTAATCTAGGGAGTAAAATTGAATACAGATATTTACTTTGTCATAATTATTTAAGTTTTTACCGTTATTTTGACCAGACAATCTATATTGACAGAATATTAAACAGTAGACGTGATTATCTTAGAATATTATTAGATGAAGTCCATTAGTTCTTAAAAGCACTATCATTAATAGATGGTGCTTTTTGTTATGGGCTTGATATAACATAAAATGATTTTAATAGTAACATGAAGATGCATGGATATTCTTTATAATTGAGATAAATTATGATTTAATGATATAAAAGCTAGATTTTATTTAATCTTAATTCGTAATTGAAAGAGAGAAGATATTCATTACAAATTTAATTGGAGGATATTAATATGAAGTTTCTAGATCATTTGAATGATGCTGTAAAAGACGTAAAAGAATTAGCAAAATCGAAGGCTAGTGTTGTAAAAGACCTTACTGCTGATGCGGCACAAGATATTAAAGTGCTTGTGAAAGAAAAAGCAGAAGATGTTAAGGCTAAATCTGCTGATGCAGCACAAGACATCAAAGTGCTTGTAAAAGAGAAAGCAGAAGATGTTAAAGCTAAATCTGCTGATGCGGCGCAAGATATTAAAGTGCTAGTAAAAGAAAAAGCTGGAGATGTCAAGGCCAAATCTGCTGATGCAGCACATGAAGTAAATGAATTGGTAAAGGCTAAGTCTGCTGTTGTAGCAAAAGATCTTGAAGTTACCCTCAAGGAGAAGGCAGAAGAGTTAAAGCAAAAGGCTAAAGAAGTAAAAGATATAACTGCTGATGCGGCTAAAGATATTACAGAAACTGTTAAAGAAAAATCCGCAGGAGCAGCTAAAGAAATTAGAGAAAAAGTTGCTGAAACAACAGAAGATAAAGAAAAGGCTGAAGAGCCAAACGAAGAATCTGCAACAGAGAGTGAAGCGAAAGCTGAATAGTATATTATAAAAATAGCAGGATTACCCCCTGCTATTTTTTATTATGTTCTAAACTTTCACAATACCCATATAAATGTTAAAATAGACAGTATATATTCTATTGAAGAAAAGAGGGTATTATGGAACGAATAAAGGATCTCGTGTACACTCATGATCAGGGTGGACAGTTTAGATGGGTAACGGTGAGCACCTTAATGCTCGCGTTAGGTACAATTTTGCACTTGGTGAGTCCTAGTTTTGCAGGAATTACGCCAAACTGGATGATTGCAGCGTATTGCGTAGCGATTTTGCTGACAAAGCCAAGCATCTCCCAAACATTGGGCATTGGTTTAGTAGCGGCCTTGATTGAGGTGTTGACATCAAAATCTGGTTTCCCATATGGTAACTTGATTTCAGAACCTGCTGGTGCATTGATGGTAACGCTTATTGCTCGCACTATGGCTACTATGAAAATTAGCAAAATTGGTTCTTTCGAAATTACGCCAATCGTAACAGCTTTTTTAAGTACTGTTGTATCTGGTGGTATTTTTATTACTCTTTTGTGGCAAATTGCAGGCTTGCCTAACAATGTATATCTCTTTGTGATTTGGCCAGCGGTACTCGCCGTAGCTGCTGTTAATGCGGCCATTACACCGATTTTATATATTCCAGCTCAAAAGATGTTTGCTAAACGCGGTATGTTGCCTACCGGTAATGCAGAATCTAGTGATCATAGTCATTTGGTGATCAATCCTGAACGAGACGCTAAGATTTCCATTGAGCATATGAATTATTACCATCCTAAGGCGACTACGCCTACATTAAAGAACATCAACCTTGATGTACATGATGGGGACTTCTTAGTTATTACTGGTCCTGCCGGTTGTGGTAAAAGTACACTTTGCATGGCCATGGTTGGGGCGGTGCCAAAATTCTACGGTGGTCGTCTAGAAGGCATGGTCTTTGTAGATGGCAAAGCTACTACTCAAATGGATATTCCTGATTTGGCAAACCATATTGGCGTCGTTCTTGCAGACTACGATACACAACTCGTAACGATGACTGTTCGTGAAGAAGTGGCCTTTGCTATGGAAAACCGCGGTTATGACCGCGCTGTTATTGAGGCTCGTTGTGCAGAGGTGTTTAAACAAGTTGGCATTGAGGGCTTAGAGGCCCGTAAGATTACGAGCTTGTCCGGTGGTCAACGTCAACGTTTGGCAATTGCCTCTGTATTAGCTACTAATCCATCTGTTCTCGTTCTTGATGAACCAACTAGCTCTCTCGACCCAGAGGGGACAGCTGAATTATACCGCCTCGTTGGTGATTTGAACCGCAATCATGGTATCACCGTTGTGGTTATCGACCATGATTTACACGCTGTATTGCCATATGCAAATCGCATGGCACTTATGGTAGACGGCGAAGTCGTATGCGACAACGATGTGGCGACTACGTTGGGCTATATGTATGATCACAATATTTATGTGGATGCATTGCCATCTGTGTTTACTACGTATATGGAACTTGAAAAAGCAGGGTACCACAGTGATGCTCCTTGGCTTAGCATCGAGTCCGCTATTGAGGGCCTTCATCAAATCGAGATGGCTAAGGCTATTGAACGTTCTCGTTATGATGAGCCGAACCATACAATTGCTGATGGTGAAAGCATAACTCAAGATACTAATAATGTAGGTGAAAGTACAGGAGGTGGCGCACATGCTTAAGGTAGAAAACTTGCGATTTGGCTATGTGCCTACCGTAGATATTTTTAGAGATGTAAACTTTACCATTCATGAAGGCGAGTTTATTGCTATTGGTGGTAAGAATGGTTGTGGTAAAACTACTATTACACGCTTGTTAGTAGGTCTTGAAAAGGCTGCAGAAGGTCGTATCCGTTATAATGGCAAGGACATTACATCTATGCCAGCGTCTAAACGTGGTCAATTCATTGGCTATGTATTTCAACAGCCAGATCGACAAATGTTTAGACCTACTGTGGCTACAGAGGTGGCGTTTGGTCCTGAATCCTTGGGCCGCACAAAAGCAGAGGTTGAACGCATTGTAGATGAGGCGTTAGAGCGTTGTGGTATCAGTCATTTGCGTGAAGAATATCCACCGACATTGCGCCGTGGTGAAAAGCAGCGCGTTGCCATTGCATCTGCATTGGCGATGCAATCTAAAATTCTTATCTTAGATGAACCGACTAGTGGTCAAGATGGTAAGGAAACGAAAGAATTACTAGCATTGCTTCGTCAATTAAACAGCGAAGGTTTAACAATTCTTTTGATTACACATGATATGGAAATCATGGCAGCAGAATGTTCCCGTGCTATCATCATGGGACATCGTACCGTTGCTTTTGATGGCACACCAGAAACTTTATTTTCAAAATCTACCGATGAATTATATGACTTAGGTCTTACAAAACCGCCGAGTGTGGAACTTTCACAAGCGGTACCGGGACTAGGCTATTGCAAATCGATGGATGAATTACGGACGCGCCTTATTGCGCAGTTAGCAGAGTAGGAGGGAACCATGGAACGATTAGTACCATTAACAAAAATTTTGATGTCCCTCGCTGTATCTGTGTGGGCTATTTTGCTACGCGACTGGATGTCATTGATGGCGTTAGTTGTAGTAGAACTAATAGCACTCTTGCTAACAGGTTTGTTGTGGAAACAATATAAGGCCGTATTTGCATTGACTGTGTTCGCCGTATTCTTAGGCGTAGTTCAATATTTAGGCAGTGGCGATATCGTATCTGCAGCAGTAGCAGGCCTTCGTATGTTAGCGATGACCCTCGTATTTATCGCTTTGTTGGCCACTACAAAATTGCAAGATTTAACGGCAGCCCTCGTAACGCAATGCAAAATTCCTTATGAATATGCATTTATGTTTACCGCAGCACTTCGCTTTGTACCGGATTTCATTGGTGAAAGCAAGGCTGTTCAAGAGGCACAATCTTGCCGTGGGCTTTCCCTTGAAGGTAATATCTTTAAACGGATGAAGTCTTATGCCTCTGTTATCCAGCCATTGCTTTTAAAATCCTTAGGCCGCTCTGAAACGATGGCATTGTCCTTGGAACTTAGAGGCTTTGGCAGCAAAAACCATAGCTTTGCTGCATCTGTAGGTCTTAAATTATTGGACTACTTGGTTATAGTAGCATTGGTGATAGTTACGCTTATTTTGTTTGGCGTATTATAGAGAGATATAATTGACTTTCTTTTATTGCTAGTTAGTGTTATATATTTATGATATACTACGGATAGGTAGTAAAGCGTACGAAATTACCTACAATATAACAAAAAAAAGGACGAGTTGCAGCTCGTCCTTTTTCTTGCTTATTTTTTGTCTTATTCTGTAACCAATAGTTGTCGGTAGTTACAACAGAAGTTGCTTTCATAAACTGTTTTAGAGGAATACGTATGAGTGAATTAGTCATTCAATCAATCACAAAAAATGATATATCTGCTTGTTTAGCCATATATAATTACGAGGTCATACATGGTGTTGCCACCTTAGACCTCGAACCACGCACATTAGAAGAGTGGCATGAATGGTATAATGCTCACAGCGATGAGCATCATCCTATCATTGTAGGCACCATTGATGATGTAGTGGTAGGCTATGCATCGCTTTCACCATATCGATTAAAAGATGCTTTTAAAAGTACTGTAGAATTATCCATATATATTCACCAAGATTACCGTGGTCAAGGTGTGGCAACACAGTTGATGGAACATATTTTAGAGATGGCCAAAGCAGATACGATGATTCATAATGTAGTATCTGTTATTACTGCAGGCAATGAGGGGAGCACGAAATTACACAATCGATTTGGCTTTACCTATTGTGGGCTTACCCCTGAAGTGGGTTTTAAACATGGTAAATATCAGGATACCGAAACTTACGTATTATTGGTATAATAATAGATATTAAATCATTCATATATCCGTGGGGTTGCGGATTATATGTTCCACATAGATAGGGGTTAGGTAGTTATGATAAATATGAAAGCAGAACGGCAATTCATAGGCAATAGTACGTATCGTAGCCGATTGGTAGATGGTCATTTTCATACTGAATTATGTCCACATGGTAGCGGTGATAGAACGGCATTGATGATTGAAAAAGCCATTGAATTGCGCATCGAAAAGGTGTGTTTAACAGAGCATGCTCCGTTACCAAAGGCCTTTGAGGTTGAGTATGGCGGTGATAAGATTGCCTATGATACAGCGTCTCTTAAACTCAACCAAGTGGATTCTTATCTTGAATTAGGACGTGAATTACAACGTGCCTATGGTACGCACATCGATATTTCCCTTGGCTTTGAGGTGGATTATATCCCTGGTTTTGAAAGCGACATTCAAGACTTTCTTGATCGCTATGGTCCATTGACGGACGATAATATTCTATCTGTTCACTTTATGGATGGCGTAGGTGGAAAATACTACTGTGTTGATTATAATACAGATGAATTTGCAAAGGGCTTTGCCCCTTGGATGTTTAACCAAAGTGAGTTGTACTATAAATATTTTAGTATCATTCGTCAAGCGGTGCGTGCTGATTTGGGTGCCTATACGCCTAAGCGGATTGGTCATTTTGACCTGATTAAGAAATACCAACATCACTTTGGCTTTGCTCATCATTTGGATAAGCGAAATGTACAACTCGTGAGCGATATATTACATATTATACGCGTTCAAGGTCGTGAGTTAGACTATAATATGAGCGGGTTCTTTAAACCGGACTGCGGTGAAATGTATCCGAGTCGCTTTATCCAAGGCATGGCTGCTATTATTGGGGTTCCCTTTGTGTTGGGCTCCGATGCACATAGTGTGGCGGATGTAGCAAAGGTTTGGGATTAGATATAATACTCCTCTATTGACAATTCTATAGAGGAGTATTATTATAGTTTTATGCTTTAGCATGATAAAGTGATAAAATATAAAAGAGTCTATATATTTAAAATAGTAATATTAGGATAGTTAATAGAAAGGATGATCCTCATGGTACAAAAACAGTTGCCTACAGGTTTTCGTGATGATATAGGGGCTGTAGCGGAGCGCAAGGATGATGTGAGTCAATATTTGCTCGGTCTTTGTCGCAATCGTCAATACACAAAAATCTCTACACCTCTCGTAGAATATAAAGATGTGTTCAATGGTTACACATTAGGCCGTGGTCAACATATGTACGAATTCTTTGGCAGTTCTGATGCATCTGTGGTCATCCGTCCTGATTTGACTATGCCTATCGGTCGCTTCCTAGCTACAACGAATATTGAATTGCCTCGTAAGTTCTACTATCTTGGTGATGTGTTGATGAAAAATAAACAGCACCGCGGTGATATCAACCAAGTTACACAAGGTGGTATCGAAATGGTAGGATACGAAGGTATTGAGGCCGAACTCGAATGTTTTAATATCATCAAAGAGGTAAACGAGTCCCAGCTAAATAATACATTGTTGTTAGAGATTGGTGATGCTCGTTTTTCTCGCGCCATTACGGATGCACTAGGATTGACTGATGGTGAAAGAACAGATTTGCTCGATGCATTATTCACAAAATATTTGCCACGATATAATGAATTAATCAGCGAATTTAAAAATAATGCGCTCTATCCATTCCTTACGATTTGGCCTCGTTTATTCGGTACTGTAAATGACATCAAAAATGAGCTCACTCAAGTCATCTTGCCGGCTGGGGCGCAACGTATTTTAGATAGTCTTATGGATTTAGCTGGTCAAATCGAGGCTACAGGACAACAGGTTCGCATTGATGTCTCTACAGAGCCGCTTCAATCCTACTACACAGGCCTTACCTTCAGAGGTTATGTAGATGGCGTATCTCAATATATCGTCAGCGGTGGTCGCTATGATGGTTTACTATCTGGCTTTGATGGAACGCCAATGCCGTCTGTGGGGATGGCTTTCAACATTGATGTCCTTACAGAGGTTCTTGTACAAGGTGAAAGCAATGCAAAGGACAATGGCAAATTGCGTATTGCCTTGACGAAGGGCCGTGTGGAAAAGGATTTCATTCCTCTCTTGGAGTCGTGTGGTGTAGATTGTGAGCCGCTACGCAACAAAGCTCGTAAGTTGATTATTCCATTAGGTGATAGCATCGAGGTTATTCTTGCGAAAGGTCCTGATGTAACAACCTATTTGAATAATGGTGTTGTTGATTTAGGCATCGTCGGTAGTGATGTACTAGATGAACAAGATAATACATCTTATGAAATGTTGGATTTGAAAACGGGGCAATGTCAATTTATATTGGCCTCCTTAGAGGGCTATGACCCTAAGGAAGGTAGACGTCATCGGATTGGCACTAAATATCCAACCGTTACAAAGCAATATTTTGGTTCTCAAGACGTAGAAATCATCAAAATTGAAGGCTCCGTTGAATTGGCGCCCCTCGTAGGCCTTGCTGATGCCATCGTAGATATTACAGAAACAGGCACAACCCTTCGAGAAAATAATCTTAAAATTTATGATTGGCTCCAACCAATCTCCACGCGGTTAGTGGCGAATCCATTGGCATTAAAACAAAAAAGAAACACCATCTTTGCGTTGATTGACCAATTACAAGCGGCTATCGATAAGAAATAAATGTACTGTATCGATAAGAAATACATATACTATATCGAGAAAGAAATAGAAATATATTCTATCGTGATATGATGAGAAACGTTTACAATAGAAGTATAGACATACATAGTTTGAAATGAGGACATACGATGAAAATTTACAAAGAATCACTTGATGCAATGCTTGGCATTGTCCGTCAATATACACAACAAACAACAGATATGGAAATCGAGCGCCGTGTATATGACATCATTGAAAATGTACGCACCAATGGAGATGCTGCGCTACGTGAGTATTCTGAACAATTTGATGGTGTAAAGCTAGATGATTTCAAGGTGGATCAATCCATTATTGATGAGGCATGGGATAATTTGCCAGAAGATTTAAAACACGCTTTATTGGTAGCAAAGAAAAATATTACCGAATTCCACAGCCGTGAAATAGAACAAGGCTTTGTAGATATGGATACACCGGGCATTACACGAGGTCAAAAGGTAACGCCATTGGCACGTGTGGGCCTCTATGTACCGGGCGGTACAGCTGCATATCCATCTACCATCATGATGACTGCGTTGCCGGCAAAAATCGCAGGGGTTAAGGAAATCGTTATGGTTACACCACCGCAAAAGGATGGCATTAACCCTGCTGTATTAGGTGCTGCAAAATTAGCTGGTATTGATGCGGTATACCAAGTAGGTGGTGCTCAAGGTGTAGCAGCTCTTGCATATGGTACGGAACAAATTCCTAAGGTAGATAAAATCGTAGGCCCTGGCAATATTTATGTAGCTACTGCAAAACGCCAAGTATTTGGTCAAGTAGATATCGACATGATTGCAGGTCCTAGTGAAATCGGCATCATCGCAGATGATAGTGCCAACCCTGTTCACTTAGCCGCGGATTTATTGTCCCAAGCAGAACATGATCCACGAGCTCGTGCCATCATGGTTACCAATAGTGAAAAACTAGCTAACCTCGTATCTGATGAGGTAGAACGTCAACTTTCACAATTACCTCGTGAAAGCATTGCTCGTCCAGCTATCGAAAACAATAGCTATATTGCAGTTATGGATAGTGTAGAAGATATGTTTACCGTCATGAACGAAGTGGCACCAGAACATTTGGAAATTCAATTGCCAGATCCTATGGAATACATGAGCATGGTAGAAAATGCCGGTTCCGTATTCCTTGGCAGATATGCCTCTGAACCATTGGGCGACTATGTAGGCGGTACAAATCACGTATTACCTACGAGTGGTACTGCAAAATTCTCGTCCCCACTTGGTGTGTACGATTTCGTAAAACGCATTTCTTTTACCCAATTCAGTCGTGAACGTTTGCAAGAGGTGGCGAAGGATATTACTACCTTGGCACGTACAGAAGGCCTTGAAGCACATGCTCGTGCTATCGAGGTGCGTTTTGAAGATTAGTTATGCGGATGGAGTAAACCTTTATAGGTGCTCTTAGGTAATAAAGAGGATAGTATGATGAGAACAAATCGGTCTGCTACGGTAACTCGTAAGACGGGCGAAACAGATATTACAATTATACTTACGTTAGATGGCAATCAAGAGATTCAGGTTGATACAGGCATCGGTTTCCTTGACCATATGCTCCATTTGTTGGCAAAGCATGGCCGTTTTGGTCTTGCTGTAAAAGCCGTAGGCGATACGTACGTGGATGCGCATCATACGGTAGAGGATATTGCATTGACCTTAGGGCAAGCATTGACACAGGCTCTAGGTGACAAGGCGGGTATCGAGCGTTATGGCGACGCATGGGTGCCTATGGATGAAGCGTTGACACAGGTTGTTATCGACCTTAGTGGCCGTCCATACCTCGTGTTTAATGGCGAGTTTACGACTCCTGTATTGGGTGGTAATTTTGAAACAGAATTGGTAGAGGATTTCTTCCAAGCCTTGGCTGTGAGTGGTGCCATGAACTTACATGTGCGCAACGAATATGGTCGCAATACGCATCATATTATTGAAAGCATGTTTAAGGCTACGGGCCGTGCGTTACGTAAGGCGGTTACCATTAATCCAGATATTCAAGGTGTTAACTCTACAAAGGGCATGATTTAATAGGGACCTTGTAGATTGTGAAAACAAAGCCTTATGATTGTTGCAAGGTTCGTAAATAAAGGAGATTCTATGATTTTTCCAGCTATAGATTTACAAGATGGTCGCAGCGTTCGCCTTTACAAAGGTGACTTTGCGAAGGAAACCATCATCAATCCAGATCCAGTAGACCAAGCATCACAATACGAATCTGCTGGTGTTGGCGCTTTGCATCTCGTAGATTTAGATGGGGCAAAGGCAGGAAAACCAGTCAATGTAGATATCGTCAAAAATGTACGTGCTGCATTTACAGGAATTCTAGAAATAGGTGGCGGTATTCGCGATAAAGCGGCCGTAGATTTATATTTAGAAATGGGCGTAAATCGTGTAATCCTCGGTTCCGTAGCCCTTAAAAATCCAGAGCTGACAAAAGAGGTTATTGCTGAATATGGTGCAGAACGCATGGCAAAGATGGTACGGTTGCTGCTGAAGGTTGGCTCGACCAATCCGATGTGCCTATGACCGAGCTTATCGGTGCAATGGTGGCCGCAGGAGCGAAATATTTTATCGTTACCGATGTGGATCGAGATGGTACCATGCAAGGGGCTAATGAAGCATTGCTTGGTTCTTTGCAAGACCAATTTCCAACCGCTCGCATCGTTGCCTCAGGTGGTGTCCGCAATTTAGAAGATATTAAGAACCTTGAAAAATGCGGTGTTGTAGACAGCATCGTAGGCAAAGCATTATACGAAGGTACTATCACCTTAGAGGAAATTGCCGCATTTAATAAGGAGAATCCATCATGTTAGCAAAACGGATTATTCCTTGTTTGGATGTAGATAATGGGCGCGTTAAAAAGGGTGTCAACTTTGTAAACCTCATCGATGTAGGTAGTCCTGTAGATATTTCTGCTACCTATGAGGAACAAGGAGCCGATGAGCTTGTATTCCTCGATATTACGGCAACCGTAGATAGACGCACGACGATGCGTGATGTGGTGACAGATATTTCAAAACACGTATTCATGCCTCTCACCGTAGGTGGTGGTATAAAAACGGTGGACGATATGAGCGCATTGCTGAAAGCAGGTGCCGACAAGGTGTCTCTTAATTCAGCCGCTTTAGCACGACCAGAACTCATCAGTGAAGGTGCTCAAAAGTTTGGTAATCAATGCATGGTTGTTGCTATTGATGTAAAGACAGATCCTGAGACAGGTACATGGTATGTGTATACCCATGGTGGTCGCAATCGTAGTGATTGGGAAGCCATCGATTGGGCAAAAGAGGCTGTTAGCCGAGGTGCTGGTGAGTTATTGGTTACTAGCATGGCCAAGGACGGCACTAAATCCGGCTTTGATATCAAATTATACAAAGCCTTAGAAGAGGTTGTAGATGTACCAATTATCGCCTCTGGTGGTGCTGGTACAGTGGAGCATTTTATCGATGTATTCACCAAAACCAGTGTTACTGGCGCTTTAGCAGCGTCTATATTCCATTTCGGTGAAATCAGTATTCCCGACTTGAAATCACAACTTAAAGCAGCCGGTATTGCTGTTAGATAGATTAGGAGATTGTAGTATACATGAAACCAGATTTTAATAAGGGTGGTGGCTTGCTGCCAACCGTTGTGCAAGATAGTACAACTAAAGAAGTACTTATGGTGGCGTGGATGAACGAAGAGAGCTTTCATAAAACGCTAGAAACCAAGGAAACTTGGTTCTGGTCCCGTTCTCGTCAGGAGTTATGGCACAAGGGAGGTACTAGCGGTAATGTACAACATGTTGTGGATATGAAGCTCGACTGTGATGGGGATACATTGCTTGTACTCGTTAAGGCAGAAGGTCCAGCGTGTCATACGGGGGCTGTGAGCTGCTTTTTCAATGATGTAGAAGCCTAGGAATATAAAAGAAGCGATATATTTGTTATATGATGTGAAGTGGCGCAAAGGCGTTAGCTTTCACAAAGGAGAATAGATATGGCCCATGAACAAACATTAGAGGAATTATACGCCATTATTAAGGGGCGCAAGGAAACACCGAAAGAAGGATCCTATACGAATTACTTGTTCGATAAGGGACTCGATAAGATTTTGAAAAAGGTGGGCGAAGAAGCAACAGAAGTTGTCATCGCTGCGAAAAATAAAGACACTCAAGAGCTGGTGTACGAAACGGCTGATGTATTGTATCATTTGCTCGTATTATTGGTGGAAAAGGGCGTTCCTTATGAAGCGATTTTAGAAGAGTTGGCAAGCCGCGAGGGCGTGGTGAGTAAAACCGCGGAGCGCAAAGCGATTACAGATTTGTAAGGAGTATAGTATGAAGAAGATTATTGGCCAATTAAAGCCCTATGTGCCTGAGGAGCCTGCAGAGTCTGTAAAGGCACGCCTCGGCGTAGATCGTCTTGTGCGATTGTCTGCTAATGAGAATCCTTATGGTACATCGCCAAAGGTACGTGAGGCAGTGCTTGATTATGTAGTTAACAATGATGCTAACTTATATCCAGATGGTAATGCATCAGCTTTGCGGGCTAAATTGGCAAACTATTGGAATGTAGAGGAAAATCAACTGGTTATCGGCGTCGGCCTTGATGAGGTGATTTCCATGGTAAATAAAACCTTTATCAACACAGGCGACTCCATTGTTATCAGTGTGCCCGCTTTTTCTGAGTACGGCCTTAATGGTCTTGTGGAAGGTGCTGTGATTCGCGAAGTGCCTTGTATCAAAGCAACCGGTCAGTATGATTTTGGTGCTATGCGTAAGGCCGTAGATGATACAACACGCCTCGTATGGATTTGTAACCCTAATAATCCAACAGGTACCTATGAATCTGTTGAAGATATTCGTAAATTCATAGGTACATTGCCAGATAATGTATTAGTTATCATCGACGAAGCATACGTAGATTTTGTAACCTCTGTTGAGGTGCCTACCGCACGAGCGTTGCTTGATGAATTTCCTAATGTATGTATCATGCGCACCTTCTCTAAGGCTTATGGTCTTGCGAACTACCGCGTAGGCTATATGATGAGTAGCGCTGAATTAGCGAATTATATTCAAACAATCCGATTGCCATATAATTTGAATACCTTGTCCCAAGTGGCTGCAGAGGCGGCGTTTGAGGATCAAGAATTCTTGCGTGCTACGGTTAGAAAAAATGCGGTAGAACGCGATTTATGGGAACAAACCTTGGATGAGGTAAAAGCGACTTATTATAAGAGTGGTGCTAACTTTATCTTTATGTCCGTACCTAATGCAGAGGCCCTCGCTGATGAGTGGCTAGCTAAGGGCTATCAAGTACGACGTGGACAACGAGAAAATTGGCTTCGTGTAACATTGCCACCTGCAGACGATGGTGCTATTATGCGCTCTATTTTGAAAGACTATATGGCACGCCAATAATATAGATCGATTATATAGCGATATATATTATGATTTTTATAGGCGTAAAAGAAAGGATATCACTATGATCGCCATAATTGATTATGATGCTGGTAATACGTTTAATGTACAAAAAGCATTACAACATATCGGACTTGATGCGGTGTTGACTGCTGACCGTGACACCATATTAGCGGCTGATGGTGTGATTCTACCTGGTGTGGGCGCCTATGCATCGGCTGTTTCCGTCCTTCGTGAACGAGGTCTTATCGAGGTCATTCACGAGGTGGTAGACCGCAATATACCTTTATTAGGTATCTGTCTTGGTATGCAGCTCTTATTTGATGAATCTGAGGAATACGGTCCAACCCCAGGATTAGGTATTATTCCAGGCACTGTGAAAGCCATTCCCAGTGATTTAGGCCTGCGCGTTCCTCATATGGGGTGGAATCAAAATACATTATGTCGTAAAGACAGCGTTTTTTCTGATGTGGCTGATAAATATACATACTTTGTGCACTCTTATTATGTGGATACTGATTCTCAATATATTACGACGACAGCGGATTATGGGATTAAGGTGCCGGGCATTGTTGAAAAGGGAAATGTGTATGGGATGCAGTTCCATCCTGAAAAAAGCGGAGCTGTAGGGCTAAATTTACTACGGACGTTTGGAAATATTATATTAAAATAATAAAATAGTCTTCAATATATGCTTTTAACGAATAATGAGTATCTAAAATGATAAAGTGTAAATTGACATATTTCTGGTTAGATATACAATAGAAATGTAAGTACTCATCAATTTAAAAACTAAAGTGGCATTGGAGACCCAATTTTATCAGAAATTTTTATTCGGCACCTCCGATGTCACGTACATTGGAGGTGTCTTTATGGTTATGAATGGTATTTACTTTGTTATTGCCTCCGCGTGTATTCTAATATTAGCGTACCGCTTTTATGGGGCTTTCATAGCTGCGAAGGTATTGACGTTAGACCAGTATCGTCCTACACCGGCTATGACACACAATGATGGTCACGATTATGTGCCAACAAACAAATGGGTTACCTTTGGTCATCACTTTGCAGCCATTGCTGGCGCAGGGCCATTGGTAGGTCCAGTTATCGCCGCACAGTTTGGTTATTTACCTGGCGCATTATGGATTCTAATTGGTTCCGTAGTAGCAGGTGCTGTGCACGATATGGTTATTCTATTTGCATCAGTTCGGTATGATGGTAAATCCATCGCGGATATTGCGCGTGAAGAAATCAGTAAACTCGCTGGCTTTGGTGCTATGCTTGCTACCTTGTTCCTATTGGTTATCACCCTCGCTGGTATGGCCGTAGTAGTAGCCAACGCATTGCATAACTCTCCTTGGGGGTTCTTCTCTGTATTTGCTACCATTCCAATTGCTATTTTTGTAGGTATTTATTTGAAATGGTTGCGTCCTGGTAAAATCCAAGAGGCTACTGTTATCGGTGTAGCATTAATCTTTGCCGCTATTATTTATGGTCCAAACGTAGCAGCTAGTGAATATGCACACTGGTTCACCTATGATTTGCAAACTATTGAAATTATGCTTGCTATCTATGGTTTTTTTGCAGCAGCATTGCCAGTATGGTTATTGCTTGCTCCTCGTGATTATTTATCTACGTATCTTAAAATCGGTACAATTGCCGCCTTGGCTCTTGGTATTATCATTGTAATGCCTGAAATCCAAATGCCAGCTGTGACTCCTTACATTTGGGGTGGCGGTCCTGTATTGAAAGGTTCTGTATTCCCT
>OGJU01001286.1_pt1 | contig 17067 bp, 18 predicted proteins | sample 1572251 | NCBI WGS metagenome assembly OGJU01 (sample SAMEA2582144, study PRJEB24529) | metagenome | biome: Human gut stool | place: China | collected 2011
CGGGAGGAACCGTTTTCTGCAGAAAAAATGCGGGAGTTTGAGGAATACCTGGAGGCAGTGGGAAACGGCGCGGTCATGGAAAAGATCCAGAAGATCCATGTGCCGATGGTGACCGGCGGGAGAAGAATGGAGCATTTTCCCCAGGAACTTCTGTGGGGGGATATGGGTGATTTTGTGAGGAGTCTGCTGAAAGGACAGAGCAACTTATGGGACAGCTGAAACAGATGCTGCGGGAGCAGATCCTGGCAGAGATGACATATGACCGGCAGATGTCGGACGAGGAGATCGCGGAGCTTATCGATCGGAGGATGGATGCCTGTATGGAGGAACAGCCGGAGGAATTCCCGCAGACACTTGGGGAGCGTCTGAAGCTTCACCGGGAACTCTTTGATTCGTTCAGACGTCTGGATATCCTGCAGGAGCTGGTGGACGATCCGAGGGTGACGGAGATCATGGTGAACGGGCCGGACCAGGTATTCGTAGAGACAGGGGGAAAGATCGGGCGGTGGGAAAAGTCTTTCGAATCCAGGGAGCAGTTGGAAGATCTGATCCAGCAGATCGTCAGCAGTGTGAACCGTATCGTCAACACGTCGATGCCGCTGGCGGACGCCAGGCTTTCAGACGGATCCCGAGTTCATGTGGTGTTGGAGCCGATAGCGTTAAACGGTCCGATTTTGACGATCCGGAAATTCCCGGAGCCAATGACGATGGAGCGCCTTTTGGATTATGGAAGTATTTCCCCGGAAGCCGCGGACCTCTTAAAAACACTTGTAGCTGCGCGGTACAACATTTTCGTCAGCGGCGGAACCGGAGCGGGAAAAACGACCTTTTTGAATGCACTCTCAGAGTTTATCCCGCCCGGTGAGCGTGTGATCACGATCGAGGACGCAGCGGAGCTGCAGTTAAACCACATCGAAAACCTGGTGCGGATGGAGACGAGGGAAGCCAATGCGGAAGGTGCCGGGGCTATTGGAATCGGGGAGCTGATCCGGGCGGCCCTTCGTATGCGACCGGACAGGTTGATTATCGGTGAAGTGCGTGGAAAAGAGGCGCTGGACCTTTTACAGAGCCTCAACACAGGACATGACGGCGGCTTTTCCAGCGGACATGCCAACAGTGTGAAGGATATGCTGTCCAGGCTTGAGACTATGGTGCTGATGGCAGCTGATCTGCCGCTGGCGGCGATCCGGAGCCAGATCGCGTCGGCGGTGGACATTATGGTCCATGTGTCAAGAATGCGGGACAAGACGAGAAAAGTAACGGCGATCGAGGAGGTGGACAGATTTGAAAACGGCGAGATCATCCTCAATCCCCTGTTTACCTTCCGTGAAGCGGAAAAAGCAGGAGACGGTTTCGGAAATACAGGGAAAGTGGAAGGAAGTCTTGAGCAGATCGGAACGCTTAAGCACCGGGAAAAACTCAGACTTGCAGGGTATCGAGTATGAGACGTATACGCTGAGCCGAAGGGAGTGGGTGCTTTACGGGGCAGAAGGAATTCTTTTGGCAGCGGTGCTGGACTATGTGTTTTACCGGAGTTTCCTTTTGATTTTGCTTATTTTTCCGGCGGGGATCCTGTTTCCGCTGGCCTTAAAGAAAAATCTGAAGCAGAGGCGGATGGAAAAACTGCGGGGAGAGTTTAAGGACGCGATCCTCGCAGTGGCATCAGGGCTGAATGCGGGGTATTCGGTGGAGAATGCGTTTGCGGTGAGCTTAAAGGAGATGGAGGAGATCCACGGGAGCGATTCCATGATCGCGAAGGAGATCCGGCTGATCCTGCGAAAGGTCCGGATGAATCTGACATTTGAGGATGCTTTGGGGGACTTTGCGGCGAGAAGCGGCCTGGACGATGTGAAAAATTTTGCGGACGTGTTTCTTGCGGCGAGAAAAAGCGGCGGAGAACTGATGCGGATCATCACCAGGACCGCAGAGATCATCGGGGAAAAGATCCGGATCCAGGAGGAGATCCTGACGGCAACGGCATCAAAACGCATGGAGCAAAGGATCATGAGTGGGATTCCCGTCTTGATCGTAATCTACATTGAGCTGACGTCACCGGGGTTCTTTGGGATTCTGTATACAACGCTGATCGGACGGATGCTGATGACGGTCTGCCTTGCAGTCTATCTCGCTTCATGCTGGCTGGCTGATTATTTCCTGGAGATCGAAGTATGAGAGAAAAAACGCGAAGAGGCAGGTTGAACGAGTACGGAAACGAGTATGGAAAGTATGCGGCATGTGTGCTCTCTGGTTTTGTGCTTTACGGGTTATCGGAGGCGGTAGGAGAAATAGGGGATCCTGTCCGTGACGGGGTTCTCGCCCGAAATGAGTATGGCGGCGGGGACCGGCAGTATGAGCTTCTGGTGGAAGGCCTGGAAAACGGGGAGGAACAGGTGAAAGTCACGGTTCCTGAGAGGAAAATGTCAGACGCGGAGGTTCAGAAAGAACTTCCGGGGATCATGGAGTACCTGAAGGGGGAGATATTAGGGGGAAATTCGTCTCTTTCGAAGGTACAGAGTGACCTGAACCTTACCAGGACCCTCGTAAAGTATGGACTTTCTGTTGAATGGGAGTCCGGGGACCCCGAGACCGTGAGCGATATGGGACTGATCGGATCTGAGATGCCTGAGAGCGGGAAAACGGTGACTCTGCGGGCAGGACTTATGAACGGATCTTCGGTTACCTGGGTGGAGATTCCTGTGACGGTGTTTCCAGAGACCGAGACGTTGGGAGAAACATTTTCCGCGTTTTTGGGGAAGCTTGCGGAGAAAGATCTGGAGACAGGACAGGTGGTGCTTCCAGAAACTTTTGACGGGAGAACTCTCCATTATCGGTCGGCAGATGGATGCGGAAACGGCGGACTGATCTTTCTGGGGATCGCTGCGGCGCTATGTCTGTTCCTGAAGGAAAAGAGTGACGCAAAGGAAGCGAAAAAGCAGTGGGAAGACCGGATGATCCTGGACTATCCGGAGCTGCTGTCGGACTTTGTGGTTCTGACCGGGGCCGGTTATCCGGTCCGCCAGGCATGGAAAAAGCAGGTCGTGGATGCAGAGAGCAAAAATACAGTGCTTATCCATCCGGTATATCGGGAGATGAGGACTGCCTTGAACCAGATGGAGACAGGGACACCTGAGATCCGGGCATACGGGGAGTTTGGACGGCGGATCGGTCTGGGATGCTATATAAAATTTGCGTCCCTGCTCGGAAACAGTGTGAGTACGGGAGGAAAAGATCTGAGGCGGCTTCTCGAGGAGGAGATGGAGACGGCATTCCGTCAGAGAAAAGAACTTGCGCTCCGAAAAGGCGAGGAGGCGTCCACAAAGCTTCTGATCCCGATGTTTCTCATGCTGGGAGTTGTGATGGTCATGGTGGTGGCACCGGCATTTTTGTCACTGTAGAGACTGAAAAAAGGATCCTTTATGTTTTAGCCGCACGGCGGAAAATGCCTGCGGCAGGAATGAGAAGATCCAGAAGGGATATGGGAGGTGTATGTATGCAGTTGAAGAGATTTCTTATGGAAGAAGATGGCGTTGGAGTTATTGAGGTGGTTCTGATCCTCGTAGTGCTCATTGGGCTTGTCATTGTGTTTAAGACCCAGATCAACAAGCTTTTGACGGCAATCTTTACGGAGATCAACAAACAGGCGAAAGAGGTATATTAGATGAGGTACCGGGGAGAGATTACGGTTTTTCTGAGTCTGACGCTGATATGTGTGCTGTCACTTGTCCTAGGACTTGTGGAATCGGCGAGAACGGCGGGAGCGAGACTGTATCTTCGGATGGCATCGGATTCGGCGGTGTCATCGGTGATGAGTTACTATAACCGAAATTTATGGGATCGCTATCAGCTCCTATTTCTGGAATATGAATCGGAGGCGGCGATCAAGGAGACCTTCGGCCGCTATCTCGATTTCTATCTGGAACAGGCAAATATGTATCCGGCAAGACGGAAAAACGTAACACTCTCCGGAATGTCCCGTATGGTGGATGAGAATGGGAGATGGCTTGAGGAGGAGATCGCTGCCTATATGAAGTACCGTCTCCCGGAGCTTGCAGTGTCCGGAAGCGGGGTTTTGAAGGAAGCGGAGCAGGTAAAGAAAGCGGGAGACTTCCATACTCTGTATGATTCCTGCTGCGGATCCGGGCGTTCGGTGCGCAGGCTGGAAAAGGCGGGGCAGGCGGTTGAAAAGTCACTGAAGACGATAGAAGAAACTCGGGAAAAGCTTTGCGATGCGGCAGATGATGAGAGAGCGGCTGCATTTAAGAGGCATGCGGCTGTTTTAAAGCGGGAACTAAAAGGATTTCCGGGTCTGGTGAAACAGTTTCAGAAGGAACTGGAGCGCCTGGAAACAGAGAACAAAAAAATGGATTCCGGACAGCTGGAAGACGAGACAGCGTCCGGGACATTGGGACAGGAAATATCAACATGTAATGAGGTGGTCAAAAGCGCAAAGGAGCGGCTTGAGGGATATCGGCAGAATGAAACGCAAACCGAGCGGAATCTGGAGCTTCTGGAGGAGGCATGCGGGCTTCTCGATATGGAATCGGATGCGGAGGATGAAGAGGAGGAAGAAACAGAATGGGAGCAGATCAGTCAGTGCGTGGAGGAGATGGAGAACTTGGAGTCAGTGGCTTCTGGGCCGAAGGATAAGAAGAAAGCGGCTGCATTGGACCGCCTGGAGGAGCTTTTTGACAAAGAACTGCTGGATATTCTTCTTCCTGCCGGAACGGCGATCTCGCAGAACGCTGTTTCCTTAAAAGGAATTCCGTCCGCGTCGAAATATCAGAATGATACGGAAAGCTCAGATACAGAGGGAACCGGGCTTTTGGAGGCGGCATCGAGACAGATGGCTGTAAATGCATATGTTCCGCTGTATTTCTCTTCATTCTTAAAAGAAAATGAATCAGAACCATCGGCATTGCGATATGAGATGGAATATCTTCTTGCAGGAAAAAAATCGGACCGGGAAAACTTAAAGGATGCTGTGAACCAGGTACTTACACTCAGAGGAGCAATGAACTTACTGTTTTTGCTGAATTCTCCGGATAAAAAGGCGGAGGCGGATGCCCTGGCGGCAGCAGTGGCGGTGGGAATCGTACCAGCGCAGATGGCGTTTTCTTTTTTTATCCTGACGCTGTGGGCATTCGGGGAGGCAGTGCTGGATGTAAAAATGCTGTTGGCGGGCGGAAAGATACCGTTCTGGAAGACAGAAGGAACCTGGAAGACCTGTCTTTCCGGGCTGTTGGATCAGTCGTTTTTGAAGGAGACAGGGGAATGCTCCGGGGATGGAAGAACATATACGGAGTATTTAAGCTGCTTGATCTTTCTCATGGATCGGAAAACAAGAAATTTCCGGATGATGGATCTGATCCAGTGGAATATCCGGACGAAACAGGCGGATTTCTCAGTGGCGAACTGCGCATACCAGATTGAGATCGAGGCGGAGGTTTTGCAGAAGCATATGTTTTTTCAGAAAGAGGAATATAAGGGAACTGTGTATGTGGCGGGATCGTATTAATGCTGTGGAAACAGCCCCCATCATCTGACTGTAAGAAAACATAATCTGGAAGACAAAAATCCCATCGGCGCAGCCGATCTGGAATAGATTCCTGATTGTAACTATGAAGGTACTGAGTAGTTACATTTAATTTAGATAAAGGAGGTGTATGGCTGTGCTCTTCTTTGCCAGTTTTGATGAAATGAATAAGCAATGCCATTCTTATAGGAAAAATATGTCTCTCCAAGTACATGATCCCCTGCTGGCAAGGAGAGCGCATCCATGCACCTCCTCACTCCCGGCCTCCATGACAGTGGAAGCTGCGCTTGTCCTTCCACTCGCCCTGTTTTTCTTTCTGGCACTTCTCCAACCAGTTATCTGGCTTGACAGGCAGAGAAAGGTTCAGACTGCCATGGAGCGGATTGGCGAGGAGATCAGTCAATATGGGATTTTGGCGGAGTCGATGGAAACCGGAGACAGTGAGTTGCCGGCATTCTGTACGGACGCTGCGGCAGCTCTTTGGATCCGGGGAAAAGTCGGGCAGTACGCGGATCATGTGACGGTGAAAAAGGCAGATGTATACGGAGAGAACGGTGAGATCGAGTTTGCGGCGGAGTATCAGGAGGAGATTCCATTTTTTGAGACAGTTCTGGGAAAACAGACGGAGACTGTGGCTGTGAAACGGAGGTCCTGGATCGGAATTCCCGGGAAATTAAAGGGAGACGGGACTTCTCAAGATGGTGATGGGGATGAGCAGACGGAGATGGTCTATGTAGGGGCCGGAATAGGGAGATATCACCTGTTCCGGGACTGCCATTATATTTCGAATGAGTACATGACTGTCACAAGATCTGAGGCAGAAAACGGCAAGGTTCCCGGAGAAAAGCGAACGCCCTGTGCCGTCTGCGGGAAAAAGGGAGATGGATCGGAGACCGTCTATATCACGACGGCAGGCGAGCACTATCACTGCAATAAAAATTGCAGGTCTATGATATCCTATGTGCGGGAAGTACCGAAGGATGAGGCGGAACATCTGGGATTGTGCTCATACTGTGTGAGGAAAAAGGGGGAGACAGAATGAATCTGTTTTTTGTTTTTTTAGGAACCGCAGCTTGGCAGGATCTCAGAACGAGAAGCATCAGCCTGGAGGTACTGGCGGGCGGAGCGGCAGTAGGGATCATAACCTGCATATGGAAGGAACGGCTTCCGGGGGAGATCGTTCTGGCGATGATTCCTGGAATTACGCTTTTGCTGATTGGAATGTTGACAAGGGGGCTCCTGGGTGAGGGCGACGGGTGGTTTTTTATTGTATCCGGATTTTTCCTTGGGTGGCAGGAGTGTGTGATGTTATTGATCTCCGGGCAGATTTTCTGCGGAATATTTGGGCTTGCGATAATGGTCGGCGCACAGATCGGAACTGGAAGGGAAAATATCCGAAAACTGCGGCTGCCGTTTTTGCCGTTTCTTTTACCTGCGTCACTGTGGATGGTGCTTATGAGGATGATATGAGAAAGACGACTTGCATAAAGAAATATTACAGCGCCAGCATAACGGTAGAGGCATCCATAATTCTTTCGGTGGTCTTACTATCCCTGGCGGCATTTATCCGATATGCCTATACGGTCCATGATACGGTGACTGGCAGTATGATCCTGGAGGAAACACTGGAGCGGGCCAGAAATAACGTCAATGAGAAAAAAACGATAGATTCTTTTGAGCAGGAGGGAAGCCAGATGGGGAACCCAAGGCTTTATCTGGGAGCATATGAGCTCCATCTGAATCTGGGAGCGCTGACGGCAGAAGGTGACGCGGCGGCGGGGGACTGGAGTCTTCATATAGAGCGGGCGGATATCCACCCGGAGACTTTTCTGCGGCAGCAGGACGCCTTGAAGAAAATAAAAGACAGGATCGATGACTGATGAAAACAGAATTTAAACGAGAAATGAACCGAAATTACATGGTACTGCACCCGGAAAAAGAGATCGGGGGATCCTATGCGCTGCGGATGCTGTCGGAAAACAGGATCAACGGACTTCTGCCGTTTCAGGAAAAAAGGATCGATGGGGAGACATTCCTGTATTTTAATATCACGTCGAGACAGTCGCTAGCCAGAATGATGGAATACCGGTCATTTAAGGCAAAGGAGATCCGGCAGATCACCAGTGATCTGGTCGTCACCATGACGGCATTGGAAAGGTTCCTGATGGACGGAGACCAGCTTTGTCTGGAACCGGATATGATCTATGTGGATCCGGATGACCTGAAAGCGAATTTCTGCCTTCTTCTAGGGAGTGGCAGTCAGTTTGAGGAGAGTTTCCGGAAACTGGCACGGTATATTCTGGACCATGTGGATCACACAGACGGAGACGCGGTAGTTCTGGCATTCGCTCTGTTTCGGGCAGGAGAAAAGGAAAATCTGGGGATCCGGGATCTGGAAAAATGTCTGCGGGCGGGAGAAAGAGACGGGAAAGAAGATATTTTCGGGGAAAACACTGGAAAGGAAAAGTTATATGAAGCAGAGAGAAAAAGGGTCAGGTAATATGGGACAGGGCCAGCAGGAGAGCTGCCGCGACATCAGGGAGAAAAGCAAAATGGATCAGAAGGAAAGTACAGATATTCTGAGATCAAGAAAACGGATCTTTCAGGCGAGACAGAAGAACTGGCAGAGGAGAAAGGGCTGAAGCACGGGAAAAACTTGTTTTCAGTGCTGTTTGCGGTTTTGATGGCAGCTGTTCCGGTGGCAGTTTACTTTATCGTCGGAATCGATCGGATTCTGGAATGGAAATGGGGAATCCTTGCGGCGGAAGGTGTGCTGATGGCCGGCGTGATATTCTTTCGTGTGAAAAAAGATGAAGAAGAGACCGGGGAAACAGAAGAGGACTGGGAAGTTGAGTTCCGGGAAGAAGAGGACAGGGAGCGCGGAGGAATGCCGGACAAAATTGAATACCGGAGAGATATGGCGGAAGTGTGGGGAGATGCAGAAAATAATGAGAATGGCATTTATACTGATCCTAATGACTTAAGAACTGATGTAAGACAAAGAGAATCTGATGAAATGCAGACAGTGCTTCTTACGGGAAGACAGATATACCCGGCGACAAGACGTCTCGTCCCGGAAAATGGGGGCGAGGACGTCCTGGTCCGATATTTCCCGTTTATTATTGGAAAGAACCGGGAAATATCGGATTTCTGCCTGAATCTGCCTCAGATCAGCCGGATCCACGCGAAAATTGAAGAAGATAAGGACGGATATATGATCACGGATCTCAATTCAACGAATGGAACCAGTGTAAATGGGCGGTTCCTGGAGACAAATGAGAGTATTCATATAGAACCAGGGGAAATGCTCTCTTTTGCGGATCAGAGATACCGTTTTTTGTAGGATCTCCTGGGTAAAAGTTCCGTTAAAGAGAAAGTAAAAATACAAAACAGGGGTGGTGTTTTTCGGACATTTGGTCTATGATATATCCATCAATGATGAAAGGAGGGGTATTATGGCTTTTCAGATGCCAGAATATCATCAGCCCGATTTTTCAAAGGAACAGTTTATCAAGGCCCCTGACGCGAAATGGGAAATCGTGGAGATCGATGGGGTTGCCCCAGAATACTTTCACAGTACATCTATGTTCCCGGAATATTTTAAGATCCAGGGCAAGTGGGTGTTAGCGGAAGAGAGCCGCATGGATTCCAGCGTTGTGATCTGCCCGGATGGACATTTGGAGGTAGTCGAAAACAGGAATCTCAAAAAAGGTGACAAGGTTATTCTTGGACGGAGCGAAGCCTGCGAGGAGGGAATTTATGTCCACAGTACAGGATTCCAGACAGAAGCGGACGCGCTTGCGGATAAATTTGTGTTCCGCCAGGGACGAAGCAGGGAGACCTCCTATGCGAGAGACTATGACCGCCTGATGGACCTTCTTCGCTATGAAAAAGAACATGGGAAGATTGTCTGGGTCATGGGACCGGCGTTTTCCTTCGACTATGACGCGAGAAACGCAATGCAGTCCCTGATCGATAACGGATATGCCCACGGTCTGATGGCAGGAAACGCGCTCGCGACCCACGACCTGGAGGGCGCGCTGTTGCATACGGCACTAGGACAGGATATCTACACGCAGGTATCCCAGCCGAATGGCCATTACAACCACCTGGATGTGTTAAATAAGGTCCGCAGAAGCGGTTCCATTCCGAAATTTATCGAGGATAATCACATTGACAATGGTATTATCTATGGATGCGTGAAGAATCATGTTCCGTTTGTTCTGACCGGTTCGATCCGCGATGACGGTCCAATGCCGGAAGTCATCGGAGACGCGTATAAAGGACAGAGCGCCATGCGCGATATGGTGCGGGATGCCACCTGTGTGATCTGCTTAGCTACAATGCTTCACACGATTGCCACGGGCAATATGACTCCGTCATTCCGCGTTATGAAGGACGGAACGATCCGCCCGGTATATCTCTATACTGTTGATGCGGACGAGTTTGTGGTAAACAAGCTGATGGACCGCGGAAGCCTCTCTGCAACGACTATCGTGACGAATGTCCAGGACTTTATCACGATCATCGCAAAAGGACTTGGGGTCATGAAATAACAGAGTAGAAAGGATGAGACCCATGGGAAGCCGATATGGAAAGAAGGCTTATGTAAATGGACTTCTGATTGCTCTGAATGTGCTGTTTTTCCTGTATCTGGAGATCACCGATTCCTCGGAGGACGCGTATTTCATGTATACAAAGGGCGCGATGTTTGCACCTGCAGTCCTGGAGGACGGTGAGTATTACCGGCTTTTGACAGCGATGTTTATGCATTTTGGAATCCGGCATATTATGAACAATATGCTGGTCCTGTTTGTGATTGGGGACAACCTGGAACGGGCACTGGGACATGTGAAGTACTTGATATTTTACCTGCTCTGCGGAATTGGCTCGAACTGGGTGTCTATGATGGCGCACACAGCTGATACAATGACAGTATCAGCCGGGGCATCCGGCGCAATTTTTGGAGTGGTCGGCGGCCTGCTTTATGTGGTTACGGCCAACAGAGGGCAGTTGGAAGATCTGAATACAAGACAACTTGTGATCATGATCTTTTTCTCCCTGTATTTAGGATATACAAGCACCGGTGTGGACAATATCGCACACCTGTCTGGCCTTGTAATAGGCTTTGTGCTTGCTATAATTTTATATCATAGGCCTGCCAGAGACCGGTGGGCGGACGGAGGTATCAAAAGATGAAAGACTGTAACTGTATTTTCTGTAAGATCGCGAATGGTGAGATTCCTTCCTCAACTGTATATGAGGATGAAGATTTCCGTGTAATTCTGGACCTTGGTCCGGCTGCGAAAGGTCACGCCCTGATCCTTCCGAAAGAACACTTTAAGGACGTTACCGAGCTGGATCCGAAGATTGCTGCAAAAGTACTTCCGTTAGGAGCGAAACTCGGAACCGCAATGAAGAAATCCCTGGGCTGCGCAGGCTTCAACCTGGTACAGAATAACGGTGAAGCAGCAGGACAGACGGTATTCCATTTCCATGTACATGTGATCCCGCGCTATGAGGGCGGTCCGGTGATCGCTGGATGGGAACCGGGAAAAGAAGATCCGGAGGTTCTTGCTGAGACAGCAGAAAAGATTAAAGATGCACTGTAATCAGAGAGATTTTTAAAGGAGAATTTATGCCGCAGGACAAAGATGAACTGCTGCAAGTACTGATTACGAAATATGCTCAAATGTATATGAAGCTGGCTTATGCGATCGGAGTGCCATATGATGATGTGGAAGACATTGTCATGGAAGCATTCTGGTCGTTCTACCGGGCGGATTATGGCGGGAAGCTAGAGAGTGAAAAAGCTATAAAAGTGATGCTGGCGCGTATTGTCGAGAATAAATGTATCGACTATTTTAGAAAAGAGAAGCGAAGCATCAAGCCGAATGAGGACGAAGATGTGAGTGAACTGGAGTATGTCGCAGATCTTTCCACATACGATCCGCTGCAATCCGTAATTAGCAGAGAAAGCTGCGGTCAGATCTTCGAGGTCCTGGATGGTTTAAGGGAATCGTGGAAGGATGTCACGGTGATGTATTTCATCCAGGGATTTACGACTGAAGAAATTTGTGAGCGTCTTGAAATCACGAACGACATGTGTCGTTCGCGAATTTCAAGAGCAAGAAAATACTTAAGAGAAAACCTGAAAAGTCGTATGGACCGCGGTCATTTGTGATCAGCACAATCGTTGATCAATTTCATGATCGTATCAATTGCATTATTTAAATGGCTCTTTTCCATACTATCAATGAATGTCCGGCGGTTCTCGTAGGTATCGTGAATCGCGTCAAAAAGAGTGGCGTCAGTCACTTTCTCCTCTTCCAGAACCGTGGAATACCCCTGTTTTGCAAAAGAATTGGCATTCAGGATCTGATCTCCACGGCTGGCCGCTGCGGAGAGCGGAATCAGGACATTCGGCTTCCTGAGTGCAAGAATTTCACAGATGGAATTTGCACCTGCCCTGGAGACAATCAGATCAGCTGCCGCAAATAAGTGCTTCAGCGGACTGTCAACATATTCATACTGAACGTAACCGGGAGTTCCAATCAGGGACTCATCCAGGTTCCCTTTTCCACAGATATGGATCACCTGGAATTGTTCTAAGAGCTTTGGAAGAATACTGCGGACCGCGCCGTTTACTTTTACGGAGCCCAGACTTCCACCGATTACAAGAATAATCGGTTTTGCCGCAGAGAGGTTTGTGTACTGCAGACCGGCAAGACGGTCACCTTGAAGGAGTTCTGCACGGATCGGGGATCCTGTGAGGACTGCTTTTCCTTCCGGAAGATACTTTAAGGTCTCTGGGAAGTTGCAACATACCCATTTTGCAGACGGAATGCAGAGTTTATTTGCCAGACCTGGAGTCATATCGGACTCGTGGATGATCGTCGGAATGTGGTAATGCTTTGCAGCGAGGACAACAGGAACCGCAACAAATCCGCCCTTAGAGAAGAGAACATCCGGTTTGTATTTTTTCATCAACTTTAAGGCCTCTGCGTAACCTTTTAATACACGGAACGGGTCGGTAAAGTTCTTTAAATCGAAATATCGGCGCAGTTTTCCGGAAGAGATTCCGTTGTAAGGAATACCTGCGTTTTCAATCAGTTTGCGTTCCATACCATTGTAGGAACCAATGTATCGAATATCATATCCGGCTGCCTTGAGAGACGGAATCAGGGCAAGGTTCGGAGTAACGTGACCGGCTGTACCACCGCCGGTGAGAAGAATGGTTTTCATAAAAATTGCCTCCATGGAGCAAGAATTTCACAGCTGCTGACTATTTAATAGTAACGGCTGAAAGAGAAATGTCAACCCCTAATAGATACAAAGGAAGAAGCGAGGTGCTGAATCATGGCAGACACGGAGAATCGTGAGGAGCAGAAAATAAGCGAATGTCTTCGGGAAGCGTTTGGCTATTCGGATGATCAGCTGTTAAAACAGCTGGATCAGGCAAACGAGACTTTCAAAGATGTAAACTTCACTGGCGCCGAAGATCGACTCATGAAACGTTTCCTGGCACGAAAAGCCGAACTTGAAAAGGAAACCGCCTCCCAGACACCGACTCTGGTTCCACAGAACGAATCAGCCAACATTCAAATTGCAGAAGAGCTTCCAAAGAAGACGGTAACAGTAATCTCTGAAGCGGAAGAGAAAAAGAAGAATGAGAAGAAAGTGATACGATTCGGAAAGAAGAAGGTCCTTGCTACTGCGGCGTTGGTGGCAGTGATTGCAGGGATGCTTGGGGGGACGGCGATTGGGAAGAAGAGTTATTTTTTAAAGGTTAGAAGAAATGAGGCTACAATTTCTCTAGATAATGATAAAAATATGCCAAGTAATTCAAAATTGGAACAGGCATATGAAGCATTGGAGAGTGAATTAGGACTTCCCGTATTAAAATTGGGGTATATTCCGAAAGAATTACAGTTTATAAATTATGATATTTATGAAGACGGAGGGCAGATAGAATTTTCTTATTGCGGAAAAAGTGTTTACCTTATTCAACGAAAGAAGGAAATGAGTGTTTCTGCAGAAATAAAGTCAGATAGAAATGAGGAAGGAATTATATTTAACAAATGGATTAATAAAGATATAGAATATTATATTAATGACTTAGAGGATAACAATCAGGAATGTGAATGCTTTATTACAATAAACAATAGCTATTATTACTTATTTGGATATATAGAAAAAGAGGAATTTGAAAAAATATTAGAATATCTAAATTTTTTTTAAAAATCGGTCACAAATCTCTTTTACATACGTTTATATTTATAAAAATAAGTAAAGGAGATTAGTGAATGAAAGTAATGAAAAGGATTATCGGGATGGCACTAATATTTACATTGATGACGTGTGGAACTGCGTTTGCAGGGCTAAAAGACGTGAGGAATAGTCTGCTAAATACATACACACAAAGTAGGCTATTAGCTGATACATGTGTAAGTGATGGTGATATTACACCTAACAGTGCAAGAGGAAGAGTATTTTCAGCAGGAATGTTGGAACTGGTTAATAAACAAGATGGAACATTACATATTTCTGTAGATACATTTGCACATAGTGTAGTGGATGATATTTATCAATCTGTATTTTTGGATATGTGGGATGAATCAAAAGAAAAGTGGGTACAGGTTGGACATTGGGAATTTGAAAAAACTATTAAAGAAGATGAGAACCTAACATCATATCATGTAGGATTTACAGTGTCAGGATGTGAAGTTAATCGTTATTACCGTGCTCGTGCAATACATTTAGTTCAGTGGGGCGATGATGCAGAAGGCAAATCCACACAGACAGACGGTGTTCTTCTCACCGACCATGCAGTTTAACCTTTAATACTTTAGTATATTATTCCGGCCGGATAATATAGACACAAACTGATAAAGGGAGATGGTTGATGGGAAGACACCGTAGATAAAACCGGTCGAGGCCGGTGAGAATAATGATTCGACAATTTATGAACTGAATAAAAGAAATAGCCCCGCGCACAACAAACCTCTTGCGGGGCTATTTTTACGTCTGGAAATGACTCACTTTTGATGTTTAAGCCTGCTGCTCTTTGTACTGCTTTAAAGCTCTTGCAAGCTGGTCTGGACATGAGGTTGGGCGGCCGTTGCAGCTTACGCCTTCGACTCTCTTGATGACATCGTCGATATCCATGCCTTCAACGAGAAGGCCGATACCTTTTAAGTTTCCATTGCAGCCGCCAACGAAGCTTACATTTTTGAGTTTGTTGTTCTCTACATCAAAATGGATTTCTCTGGAGCAGGTGCCCTGTGTCTTGTATACCATATAAAAACCTCCGTTTGTAAAAAATATGACCTTGCGGCCAGTTTGAAAGTATCCTTATTATACTCACAGCAGAGAATCATTGTCAAGAGAAGCGCGGAAAGAGCTGAGGATAGGCGATAAAGCAAGATTTCCAGACGGAAAAAATAAGTTTACAGGTTACAGACGAAGCAAATATCGGAATTATTAAAAACGGGCCAGCTTAGTTCGAGGTGAGTAGAAGAGCGAGCGAACTTAGTGACTTGGTCATTCTGGAGATCGACGGATGAGTTGAGGATTTTATCGGCGGATGAGCTAAGGATTTTATTTGACCTTCCGCTCTGTATCCCGTATAATGAGAACGATAAAGACGGTAAGAACGCGTCTAAAACTCAGACAGAATCTATGTTTAAGAGCAGCAGATGAACTGCTGCTTTCGGGATCAGACTAAAATCATATGATACAACACGGAGGAATTCAAATGCTTGGTATTATCGGAGCAATGGAAGTGGAAGTCGAGAAGCTTCGCGCGAAAATGACAGAGACAGAGATGAAGACAGTGGCAGGAATGAATTTCTGCAGGGGAAAACTGGAGGGAAAGGACGTTGTCATCGTTCGTTCCGGTATCGGTAAGGTAAACGCCGGTATCTGCAGCCAGATCCTTGTGGATCTTTATCAGGTGGATGGAATCGTAAATACAGGAATCGCAGGTTCCTTAAGAAATGAGATCAATATCGGTGACCTCGTTCTCTCTACTGTTGCAGTACAGCACGATGTGGACGCAGGCGGATTCGGATATCCGGCAGGTGAGATTCCCCAGCTTGGCGTGAAGGAATTCCCGGCGGATGAGCGACTTTTAGCTCTCGCGGAAGAGGCATGCAGAGAGGCAAACCCGGATATCAGCACTTTCAAGGGACGCGTTGCCAGCGGTGACCAGTTTATCGACAGCAAGGAGAAAAAGAACTGGATCCATGACACCTTCGACGCGTACTGCACAGAGATGGAAGGCGCAGCAGTCGCTCAGGCCGCATACTTAAATAAGATTCCGTACCTGATCGTCCGTGCAATCTCCGACAAGGCAGATGACAGCGCCCATATGGATTACGGCGAGTTTGAGGCAAAGGCTGTTGAGCATTCCGTGAACCTGATGCTTGCACTTGTAAAGAGAATCTAAAAAGAGAAGACTCAAAAAGTTTTCTGGAGCAAGAAAGCTGCGAGAACTACTTTCTACGAGAATATTTTACCTCCACTATCACCTTAAAACGCGATTCCTGTCCCCATTTGACGAACGATTCTTCCGTTCTCAACCTTCTCAAAAACATTCTAGGCCGGTATAATTAGTGGCATCATCTGGAATTGATCTGGACGAAGAAAGGGGAACTGATTATGCTGGAATTTTTACAGACAGGGAGAATGCTCTATGTCCTGGCAGCGATCTGTGCGCTCGGGACACTCAGCACACTCGTAACAGGCAGCCTCTACAAAAGATTGATCAAAGAAACCGGAAACATGGCTCTCACGAAGGATAAAAATTTAAAGGCTCTGAAACAGCGCATGGAAAATGTGTTCCTTATTAACCACGGGATCCGAAATGTGAACGCGTACATAGAAAAACAGCTCTACGGATTCCGTTTCATGCACATGAGCCTTGACGGGTGGGACAATTTGTCGGTGCAGGCGATGATCCTCTGCTTTATTGCAGGCGGAGCGGCGGCGTTCGGTGCTTACTGGTATCGGTGTGACAACTATTATATTGTGCTCTACGGGGCAGCGGGCGTTTTTGGCGGATTGTTCCTCGCATTTGTGGACAACGGGATCGGTGCCGGGACAAAACGGAAACAGCTTGCGGATCATTTAGTTGATTATGTGGAAAACTCTCCGCATTTTTATAAAAGTGTGGATAACAGCGCCTACGCCGGGCAGGAGCGGAAAAAGGCGGTGGGCTCTTCCGATATCGTAGATTTTTCAGGCACCAGCGGCATTGGATATGGAAGAAACCAGGAGAATGCGAGAAAAGAAAAGCTCAACAGCCGCTTTTCTGTCCTTGGAAAAAAGAAGGACGCACAGGCTGCTAACGGGAACGGGGAAACGGACCAGGTGGAAAAAGGGAGTCTCGCCAGGACCAGGGACACCGGGAGAACGTCACGTCTGGACGGAAAAGGACCCGCGTTCCAGGAAAATGAGGACGACCAGGCCGTAAATGGGAACAGCGCAGGCAGTTCATCAAAAAAAACGGCGGGAAAGGCCGATTATAATAG
>OGJU01001293.1_pt1 | contig 16999 bp, 14 predicted proteins | sample 1572251 | NCBI WGS metagenome assembly OGJU01 (sample SAMEA2582144, study PRJEB24529) | metagenome | biome: Human gut stool | place: China | collected 2011
TTCCATAAGGGTTTGTTTTAGAGATTTACAGAATTACACTACTCTCAAACAAGTATCTGTACAAGAAAGCGAAGGGAATAGTTTTAGAGATTTACAGAATTACACTACTCTCAAACAACCGCAATCATCGTAAATTGTTAGAAGAAGTTTTAGAGATTTACAGAATTACACTACTCTCAAACAATCAAGTGTATATTCATAGAGACGTCGATGTTTTAGAGATTTACAGAATTACACTACTCTCAAACCAATGGGCGGAAGCGCTGCACCTGTTCAAGGTTTTAGAGATTTACAGAATTACACTACTCTCAAACATTGTTATGCCCCCTTCAACCACTTCATATGTTTTAGAGATTTACAGAATTACACTACTCTCAAACAGCAATTAATAGATCGTGAGAAACACCGCCGTTTTAGAGATTTACAGAATTACACTACTCTCAAACCGCGCATATCACGGAAGCAGCGTTTACACGGTTTTAGAGATTTACAGAATTACACTACTCTCAAACGCTGATAAAATGCAAGTTGATAGTCTATCAGTTTTAGAGATTTACAGAATTACACTACTCTCAAACTGAAACATTCAGAAAGTGAGATTATCATGTGTTTTAGAGATTTACAGAATTACACTACTCTCAAACAATCGGTAATGGTATCCACTCTGCAGAACCGTTTTAGAGATTTACAGAATTACACTACTCTCAAACTAATGCGCTATTAGAATTTTGTACATCGCAGTTTTAGAGATTTACAGAATTACACTACTCTCAAACTAATTCGTATCACTGGCGTAAGATATAGACGTTTTAGAGATTTACAGAATTACACTACTCTCAAACGCATTGCGTGCATATGTGGCTGGCGTAAAAGTTTTAGAGATTTACAGAATTACACTACTCTCAAACAGCGTTAGCGACGATACATATACTAGATAGGTTTTAGAGATTTACAGAATTACACTACTCTCAAACACGCCAAGCGAAAATGTTTACACATTCCACGTTTTAGAGATTTACAGAATTACACTACTCTCAAACACATGGCTTATTCACAAAAGAAGAATTAGCGTTTTAGAGATTTACAGAATTACACTACTCTCAAACCAGCTTTTTCCTAATGCAATAACTTCTTTTGTTTTAGAGATTTACAGAATTACACTACTCTCAAACTTGATACCAATGCTAAAGAATGGGTAGATCGTTTTAGAGATTTACAGAATTACACTACTCTCAAACACTCTGATTGATTTATTCCCGCAGAATGGAGTTTTAGAGATTTACAGAATTACACTACTCTCAAACACTTGATATCCATGTACTGTCATAATAGGCGTTTTAGAGATTTACAGAATTACACTACTCTCAAACTCAAGCATTAAAAGATATCTGTAAAATACTGTTTTAGAGATTTACAGAATTACACTACTCTCAAACTCTCTATCTCTGTGTTCTAACTCTTTATGTGTTTTAGAGATTTACAGAATTACACTACTCTCAAACTGTATGGGATGCAATTTCTACCTATGCATCGTTTTAGAGATTTACAGAATTACACTACTCTCAAACATTCTCGCTTACCGATACGGCTCCGATATTGTTTTAGAGATTTACAGAATTACACTACTCTCAAACATATTCCCGTGACTATATGCGAATCCGATGGTTTTAGAGATTTACAGAATTACACTACTCTCAAACGGCATATCGAACAGGAGCAAATAACTATCCGTTTTAGAGATTTACAGAATTACACTACTCTCAAACAGGTTAAGCCAATTAGGCAAGGGGTTTTATGTTTTAGAGATTTACAGAATTACACTACTCTCAAACGCACTTTGTCAATTCAATAACTTTTGTGAGGTTTTAGAGATTTACAGAATTACACTACTCTCAAACCCCAAATTAAATTTGAAGCTCAAGAGTAACTCGGGCTACCACCAGGTGTAATTCTGTATTCTCTTTAAATAACACAGAAATCATTATCTAAAATATAACCATTTATTAAGCTTTTATCAAGTTTTTCTTTATTTAGATTTCCTGTTGTTAGACAAACTAACCGTAATTGCCGGCTCAGAATATTTTGATAAAATACATTAAGTTCATCATCATTTAAAACTAAATCTAAATTAACCATAATATATAAAATAGGAGATAGTAATGTATCTACCACTTCTATATAGGACATTAGATCCATAATATCTCCTTTACGATTAAACTCAAAATTAAAACTTCCTAATTTAATAAGTTCAGCAGTACCAATTTCAAGTTTATGTTGAATCGATAAAGGATATCCAAATTCTAAAGAGTAGTAAAAAGCATGTAGTCTATTAACAATATCGGCTACCTCCTCAGTCATCAGTAACGCTTCTTTAGATAACTGGTTTTGCAATTTAGTCAATAAAGTTTTGCTATTTACATCTACATATAATGGGTTGAGTATTATATGACTATATTTATCTATACCGAAAGCTTTATCATTGTCATTTAAGATCCACGGCCCTTCACCACCATCACACTGTATATCAAGCTCTGTAACCATACGTCGAAATATTTTACAATCTTCAAAGGATATCACCGTTACCTTATCATGGGATATTTCAAAATCCAATATAGAATCTTGATACATCAATTTCATATCATGAGCACCCTCTCGGTTGAATCTATAACTTCACTTTGCTTATCTCCAACTACAATTTCCATTCTTGAAAACTGCTTTTCTGTGACAGTTAACATAAATAAGCTACCACTAGGCGGCTTATTTTTGCGTACATGTTCCATGATGAGATTGGTACTAGTCGTATTTAGAACTAACTTTGAATATACAGACTCTTGTAACATAAGAAAGCCAGATACAATTAAATACTTTCTAAAATTCCTATATTCTTTTCGGTCTTCCGAGGTCAATGTCGGCAAGTCAAACATCACTAGTATTCTCATAAATCTATAGCTCATATTCTATAAACCTAATCTGATTAGCATCTTGAGTACGTAATGCATCAAATACACTTTTACAATAAATCCGAATTGCAGCACTAAAGGTTTGAACGGTATCATTTATCTTTACATCTTCAGATAAGAGTTCTATAAGTGAAAGCTTTACATTGCGGTCAAATTCTGTAGGTCTTGACTTGATAACTACTGCATCAACAAATCCACGCAATGGCTCCATTAAATCGGATCCTAGATTATACGGATTAAATTGATTACAGTGATTTAGACCTAACTGAGTAATATATCCTAAGGATAAAATCTCTCGATTTACTGCTGAAAGTAATATAGCATATCCATAATTAAGAGATGCATTAATAGGATTATCTTGTTCTCGAGAAAATGATTTTCCAAACAAAGCATTGAAATACACCTTTGCAGCATGTCCTTCACGTTGAGTTTCATCATTTAAGGTCAACTCATCTAGATATTGATATAACAACTCTGCCTCAACTAACTCTTGATGCTGCAATAAGTCGGCTTGATTCATAATTTTATGCCGTACAATTTCAGTCCAAATATAAGCTTGCAAATCTTTCGGCCACTCAGCCTGCTCCCGACAGCGTTTACTACAATTATGACTACCGTGTAAGGGAAGAACCTCACTAGCAGGATTACGTTTCTCATCACAAAAGACAATAGCTACCTTCTTTTTAATCAACTCATTTAGGAGTACGGCGGTGAGACTCACCGCCGTAGATTCAATAATCAACATATAGATTTCATCAATATATACTTTAGTTGTTTCAAAGTCTTTACGAATAATCATGTAATTCATTTTAAAATCTAACTTAGAACGACTACCTATGACTACTGTACGCCAACTCATAATAACCCCTAACACTAACCTCACACTTTAAACTATAGTAATTTCATTAGAATATAGACCTGTAATTGATTCATTTACTATTTTAAATTCATCTAATGACGAAATCTTAAAATTAACAACTTTACGAGATGCACTAACATTTATAGTACTTAAAAGTAGTTTTTTATTCATATTAGTAAAGATATTCAGCAACTCTGCTAATGCCTTACATCGTTCATCTAAAGAAAGTTTTATAAATTCTTTTCTTCCAGTATTATCAATATCTGTTAACTTATTACCTCTCATCTTCAAATAAATAGGCTCATTGAACTTAGATACCAAATAATCAAATAATTTTTGCGTATACTCTAAGGTTATATTTTCAACCTGATTATTTAGTGGATTTCTAGATTTGACTGATGATGCTTTAAGTGCAATATTCTTATTCTCTGATATTATAGCTATAAATTTCTCAACTAGTTTTATATAAAACTGCATCTCTAAAGGAACTATAAGTTGAATTGCATTATCAATACAAAAACGATCATTTGATCGTCCACCTAAATAATAATTAAATCCATCAATTTTTAATAACTGATCGTTGTATACTTTTTTATAAATTATTCGTAGATTATTAGCCTTAGGCAAAATCGTTTTTATGTATTCTAAAAGAGCATGATTTGTTAAATTTTTAGTAGCTATAAAAATAGGTATTGGTAAAAATGATTTAATACTGTTATTCTTTTTATCTCTATATTCAATAATTGTGTAGTAAGCATTCTTTATATCTGAATATCCACCATATTTTGTATTCTGCGACATAATCAAATCATTACCTTTTATTGGCAAATATATATCAGCCTTAACTTTACTAGCCTTAGTTAAATTAATATCGGCTAATTGTCCCTTTTGCTCATAAATACGTTTTGTAACACGAACATCATTGCTATCCATCATTTTTTTTACGATGTCCATACTTGTTTTTACATCCCAAGCTTTACCATCTTTAGTATTAGTACATTTCACATCATAGTTAAACATCTTCGCTAAATTGTATGTACGATTAGCACCATTCTTTTTAAAGAATGCACGGAAGTTACGTGTGAATTTCTCATGGTACACATTGCCTACTACGATATTTAAATATGCATCTTTAGCGTGGTGATGGTGGTTCAATGAGCGAACCTTGATAAAGTTATTATCATGACGGAAGTCTGTTACATTTTCAGCCTTTACAAAGACTACATCAACACCTGGGTAAAGACGACGCAGTAATGTTGTGGCTGCCTTAACTGATTGATTAGTTTCTACTAATTGACGAGCAATAAAACCACTTAGATCATCAGCCGTAAGAGGAGTGTTGCGAGTTAAACGCTCATATTTTCGTTCGCTAATAAGCCCTTGTTGTTTTAAGAAAGACCAGAATGGCTTTTGCGCCTTTTGAATTTCCTCAGCAATTGGATATGTATCTGACTTCTGAGCATTTGCTGTTCGTTTACACAACACTAAATTGTCAAAACTATCATCCTTGGTGAGGCTACGAGGATAAATATGGTCGATATCATAATTTGTATTTAATTCACTGAGTAAAATAGTCTCCCCAGTATAAGCGCAGCGGCCCATTTGAGTGTAATATAAATAGAGTTTTTTACTTCTCAAAGCCGCATCATCATAGTTAGCTAATCCTGATTTCAGACCATCAAACTCTGTGTCCTTTAGCCCACTTAATAAGGCTTCATCTTTTTTAATCGCCGCATATAAATCAGATAATCGTTTTTGACGAGAGTCTTTTTTCTTTTTCTCTGCTTTATTAGACCGCGTTACTTCTACAAATATACGAGATGGTAGCGCTTTTTTTATATGTATAACCTCATCAACGATACGCAAAGCTTGCCATACCGCACGTTTAACAGCAGGCGAAAGCGCCAATTCATCAATAATATCTTGAGGATCTACTACTTGACCTTCTGTCAATTTATCATTTATCTCTTGAATACGTTCCACAAAGGAGAATTTATCTCCTAATAGTTCCATCAAGTTATAGCTAAAATTGCGCATTAATTCAATTATTGTTTCAGGTGTACCATCACCAGCTTTATCGCAGCCCTCGATACCATTGAGTAATTTTTTAGAGAGACGGCCCCAATCTCGATATCTTAATTTTGAAAGTTTTTTGATAGTTTCATCATCAAGGTGCGCAGCAAATTTATTACGCAATGTTTCTCGCAACATTTTTTTACTTTCACCAAAGATAGTTATATCCATAATGATGTCTTCAGCCATAGATCTATCAAAATTAGTCCCTAAAATACGAACCATATCACGATAAGATGTCAGATCATTTTTAATTTCCCCATCAAGGCCCGTAATATCTGGTTTATGTTTATTAGGGATATAATTATTATCCTTCAAGAACTGTTCTATACGATTTTTAGTCATCTTCTTATGGTCTTGCTTAAATACAGCTTCAATAAGATGTTCTTTTACCGCCGTTTCTAATGGTTTGCCATCAATGCGTATATTATTTAGCTCATTGAGTAACATGAACTCACTATATAAAAGAGAGGATTTAGGCAACACATCTTCACCTAAAAGGTATGTACATTTATTAGTAAGATTCTTGATAAAAGCTGCTGCTGATTTTTCTCGATCAATCTTATCATCAAAATTCCACGGTATAACACGGCCACTAGCTTTACGAACAGCCCATGCAAAACCACCCTTATCTACATTATGATGAGTATTTAAAGGGCCTACGTAATAAGGGATACGGAACTCAAGCATTTTAATGAGTTTCTCTGCTACAGAATAACCGTCTGCCACTTCATTCAAGAATGGGAATTTAGGTCCACAGGTCTTAAGAATAATTTTAAGTTCTTCTAAATGTAATTGATACGGAATTACGCCATTATCTTTAATCCGTTGTAATGGCAATAACGTTTGTAATTCAATTTCACTAAGAATATATTCTTTATCCTTAGAATCTGGTAGCCCCTCAACTACCTTCTTAGTGTACTTATAAAAATCTTCACGATTACAACTTGTTTCCTCTGTACGACCTTGTTTAATATAGTGCACATAGTTGTGTAAACCTTTTTCGTCCGCCTTGAACATCGCATTGTAAAGGCTTCTATCAGTCTTTAATAAAGATTTCAGTATAGCCAAATCCTCTTTATGCTTGTTGAAAGCTTTTACCTTAGATTCAGAAATAGTAAGACCTGGTTCCTTGATGGACATCAAAATAATAGCATCATATACAGATTTACAATCATCAATAATATGAATCTCATCGCCCCATGCTTTAGTTAGTTCATCACGTTTATCGTCATATGTATCCCCTGTTATTTGAAGCTTTTTAAGGTCATCGTCTAACTCCTCTACAGAGCCGAACAAGTCTGTAAGGCTAGCAGATAAACCTAACGCTAAATTAGCAAACGCTTTTAGTCTTTTTTTATCCTCTTTAACCTGTTCTTTTTGAGTTTTACTTGAAGTATCTTCTGTATCAGTAGCTATATATGTATCAACCAGTCGTTCTATCGCTTTAGCTTTATCAGATTTTGTTTTCCCTTGTTCCATTAGAATCTCACCAATAGAACTAATAGCAGCTTTAGCATTAAAGTAATTAAAAGTAATATTTTCTATTGCTTGCTTAAGAACATCATCAAGTGTTGAAGCATTGGAATCAAATGTAGCACCTTCATAGAGGAAGTTACCACGGTATTTTAAAATATGATGTACTGCTAAAAATAATTTACGAATATCATCAGTACCAGACTTCATCAATTCCGCACGTAAGTGATAAATAGTAGGATACTCTTTAAAGTAATCTTGATCTGTATAGTCTTTATCGATAAATAAAATATGTTTAGAGCTATGACCAGTCGTTTTATCCTCATAGTGATATTTACTTTCACGAAGACGCATGAAGAATGTAGGATCCACCTGCGCCATAGCATCGGCAAATAGTTCTTCTAATAGTTTTAAACGTAATTTACGACGTTCTAAACGACGACGCATTGAACGGAATCCCCTACGTGCTACAGCAGACTCACCCTCATCAAACAAACGACTCCCCCACATTTTATGAGAATGGAATTTTAGTAACTCATATGATTTATTTGTCACAGCCCATCCTACTGAACTGGTACCAATATCTAACCCTACAAAATAATCCTGCTTAGGATATTCCTTCAAATGACTAGTAATGAGTTGATTCGATGTTTGCGTTTCCATAAGTCTGCTCCTTTGGAAATTAATAATTGACATTCATCATAAGGTTAACTATACTATAAGTAATCCAATTAGTTTTGGAGGTTTACAGAATTACACTACGAGTTCAAATACAAATTTATTTACAATGCCTTCGGGCCACCCAACGTAGGGTACTCATCTCAATTCTTTAGAATTGAGATTTTTTTTGCAAAAATTGAATTGAATCATGTAAATCGTAAAATAACAAAGCTCTGTATAATTAACTTTATTTTAACACAAAAAAATACAAAAGTTCATTATTTTTTCATATACTCAATTTGAAATAAATACCTTTTATCCTATAAGAGTACAAAGCTCATAATATTCAGCTTAATAAAATACAATATAATTTATATGCTTCAAAGCACCAAAAATGCCCCACTATCGCTAGATAATGGGGTATTTTTATTCAATAGATTAATTTTATTTATGTACCTTCAACCACTGAATAGCATATTCTGCATACACCGCTGATGCAGCAGATAGTACGCTATCGTCCATGGTGAATCGATTGTTATGGTGATCAAAGGTAGCGCCTACCTCTGGATTTTGAATGCCGATGAAAGCAAAGCACCCTGGCTTTTCTTGCAAATACCACGCAAAGTCTTCGCCCGGCATTACTTGACGCATCTTGGATAGTTTCTCTTTACCAAGGGTATCAATCACAACCCGTTCTGCTAATTCACTAGCTGCTGCATCATTAATCGTAGCCGGCACTTTTCGTTCGTAAATTAATTCAGCTGTTGCACCATAGGCCAAGGCCGTATGTTCCACTACACGACGAATGGATTCTACATAGTACTCTTCTTGTTCAGGATCAAAAAAGCGAATGGTACCACCCATTTGGGCTTCTCCAGGAATAACATTCCACTCGGACCCAGAGTGGATATTACCAATGGTAATCACGAGAGAATCAAGAGCACTAACATTGCGAGAGACTACGGTTTGTAGGTTCATCACGATGGCACTGGCTACGACAATGGCATCAACCGCTTGATGCGGTTGTGCACCGTGGCCTTGTTTGCCTTTCACATTGATTGTAATTTTACTACTAGCCGCCATGCGAGGGCCAGCCTCAACGGAAATGAGACCTGCTGGTAAATCAATCCATACGTGACCACCAAAGATAGCATCGATTTTTTCAAACCAATTATCAAACTTCATGAAATCAGGAGCACCCGCACCGGTTTCTTCGGCCGGTTGGAAGGCAAGGTATACGTCACCTTCGATACGGTCTTTCATAGCAGTAAGCATCTTAGCTGCACCGAGTAATATCGCCATATGACCGTCATGACCACAGGCATGCATCTTGCCATCTACATCGGATTTGAAATCGAATGTATTGTGTTCCTGTACAGGTAATGCATCAATATCCGCACGAAGTGCAATGGCTTTGCCGATTTTCTCGCCATGAATAATACCGATGAGGCCCGTTTCACGTTCCGTATCTACATGAACCTCTACGCCCATGGACTCTAATTCTTTGGCTAGTGTTTTTGTTGTTTCAAATTCTTCATTACTAAGTTCTGGATGTTTATGAAAATACCTACGCCAATCTTGGACATAGGTTTTATATTGTTCTATTAAATCGCGGCTATGCATGGTGTCGCCTCCTTAGCTGTAAACACAGGGTAATCAAACATATGGAAATCCCCATATTTTAGGGAATAACAGGGTAAATGTAAAAGAAAACGACAGGCAACGCCATGTCGTTTTCTTTATGTTTCTTATCGATTGCGCAAGAATGCTTGTACCCCTAAGGATACAACAGCTGTTACTACTGCTACGGCTGCTGTAATTTTTACAGTTGTGCAGAGTTCATCTTTTGTTGGTTTAGCCTTTGCTGCAATGTCTAATGTTTTAGCAACTGCTGGCACCAATACATCATTACGTAAGGATTCTGTATTCATAATTACTCCTCCAATATAGACTATTTATTCTAGGTTATCACGAATAAAGTATAAAGTCTATATATTCATCGGACTTTTTCTATATATTTAAAATTTTCATGGTTGACTAAATTGATTTTATATATTGTAAAATCGATAGCTACCAACCGCTTTATTCACTAGCTAATTCCCCAATCACATCCGCCAAGATGGTAATTGCTTTTTCTAGTTGTTCTTGTGGAATATTAAGGGCTGGCAATAAACGAACCTTATTTTTGGCAGATAAACATACTACGCCTTTTTCTAGACATTTAGCGATGACGTCTTTAGGATCTACAGTTGTTTCGATACCAATCATGAGGCCCATACCGCTAACGCCAACAACGCCCGGTTTCCCTTCTAAGGCGTGTTTTACGTAATCACCTTTAGCTTTCACAGTCGCCAAGAATTCTGGTGTCAACCGTTCGATGATAGTACATCCTGCAACGGCACAGATTGGGTTCCCACCGAATGTGGTTGCATGAGCACCAGCAGTTAGAACGTATTGTGTTTTTTCATTGAACAAGGTTGCGCCCATAGGCAAGCCACCAGCTAAGCCCTTAGCGGTAGATACGATATCTGGTTCGATACCAAATTGTTCGTATGCATACAGGCTACCTGTCCGACCATTACCTGTTTGCACTTCGTCGATAAGCACGAGTTGATCGTGTTCGTGTGCATATTTGGTAACGGCTTGAACGAATTCCTTATCTAGAGGCATAACGCCACCTTCACCTTGGATGGGTTCCATCATGATAGCACATACCGCAGGATTAGCAAGGACTTTCAAAGCCGCATCAATATCATTAGCAGGCGTGTGAATAAAGCCTTCTGTGAACGGGAAGAAATATTGATGGAATACGTCCTGCCCCGTAGCGGACAAGGTTGTTACCGTACGGCCATGAAAGCTATTAACAAGTGTAACGATGACATTACGACCATCCCCGTATTTGTCATGGCTATACTTCCGCGCTGCCTTGATAGAGCATTCGTTAGATTCTGCACCAGAGTTACAGAAAAACACCTTTTTCATGCCTGTTTTTTTACATAATAATTCTGCCAATTTAATTTGTGGCACCGAATAATAGAGATTAGAAATATGGTTTAGCGCATGGGTTTGTTCGATAACCGCTTTGGACCATTCATCGTCATCTACACCAAAGGCAGTAACGCCAATACCAGAACCAAGGTCAATATATTCCTTGCCCTCTACATCCCACAATAAGGAGCCTTTACCTTTTTCAAAGCAAACATTAAAACGGCCATACGTATTGGCTATATATTCTTTATCTTGTTTTTCAAAATCTTGTGTCTTACTCATCATATCCTCCAAACGTACGGCCTATTGCCGTATATGTATCTACAATATAACGATAGCAATTTATGCTTACATCGTTATATTCACTATATTACTTTACAAACATTGTGCCAAGGCCTTCATCGGTTAATAATTCGATGAGGATGGCATGAGGTATTTCACCATTGATGATAAATACCTTTTGAGCCCCTGCGTTGATTGCCTCCAAGCAACAATCTACCTTTGGTATCATACCACCGGCGATGATGCCCTCAGCTTTTAATTGCTCTGCTTCAGCCATGGTGATTTTAGGAATTAGCGAATTTGGATCATGTACATCTCGCAATACGCCATCTATATTAGTCATAGCTACCATCGTTTCAGCCTGGAGAGCACCCGCAATTTTAGCTGCTGCCGTATCGGCATTGACATTATATACATTGCCCTCCGCATCACAACCGATGGATGAAATAACCGGAATATAGCCTTTGCTGATGACATCATCAATTACCTTTGGATCGATTGTATCCACTTCACCAACATAGCCAAGTTCCTCATTTTTCTTGTGTACTTGAATCATTTCACCGTCAACGCCACATAGGCCAACGGCACGGCCACCAAAGCCGATAAGGTCTGCCACAAGGCCTTTATTGACCTTACCAGCTAGCACCATTTGTACTACATTCATCGTTTCTTTGTCAGTAACGCGCAATCCATTGTTGAATTTCGATTCAATGTTCATGGCCGCCAAGGTGCTATTAATATCTGGGCCGCCACCGTGGACAAGGACTACTTTCACCCCTACTAATTGTAATAGAAGCAAATCATTCATAACGGATTTTTTGAGTTCCGGATCCGTCATAGCATTACCGCCATATTTTACGACTACATATTTATCTGTATATTGTTTGATATACGGTACGGCCGCCGTTAAAATATGCGCCCGCATCGCATTTGTTACAGTATTCATAGTGAAAGCCCCGTTTCTTCTGGCAATCCAAGTGCAATATTCATACATTGTACAGCTGCACCAGAAGCGCCTTTACCTAAATTATCAAAAATGGCGTGAACCACCATGCGTTCATCATTCCCTGTTAAAGAGACGATCATCCCATCCATATTGCTAAGTTTGTTAGCATTTAAAAATGCTGCATTATCTTCTTTTACATTGAGAGGTGCTACCGTAACAACAGTGCTATCCTTGTAAAACTCTACTAAGGCCGCATGTACATCTTCGATAGTAACTGGTTTAGATAATAAACGTGTATGTAATCCAACGCTCACCTCCATACCGCTATAGTAATCATCTACGATAGGCATGAATATTGGCGCTTCTGTAAGGCCACATACATGGGTTACTTCTGGTAAATGTTTATGCTGTTGACTAAGGCCATATTGACGTGGTGCATAAAGGAAATAATCCTTTGGCTCCGATTCATATTGACCAATCATCTTTTTACCGCCACCACTATAACCAGTGAGGGATGTAATGGTGAAAGGATAATCTGCTGGAGCAATGCCTGCTTTCACAAGAGGTGCAATACAAGCAATCATACCGCTCGCATGACAGCCAGGGTTCGCAATATGTTGTTTCGTTTTAATATCGTTTTTGTAGCTTTCACCAAGCTCAGGAAATCCATAAGCCCAATCAGCAGCCGTTCTGAACGCTGTGGATGTATCGATGATTTTGCAAGGATAATTACCGATGGCAGCAACTACCTCTTTGGATGCCGCATCAGGCAAGCACAAGAACACGATATCCGCGTCCTTTGCGATGCTAGCGATAACATCTATATTCTTACGGTCCTCATCGGAAATGGATAATAATGTAATATCCTTCCGACCGGACAGCCGTTCGTGAATTCTAAGCCCCGTAGTGCCCTCATGGCCTACGATAAATACTTTATAGGGATTCATATTATACCTTCTTTACTTCTAACTGATGCAACCATTCATCGTGCATCATGATTTATCATTTTAGTCTCATCTGTTAGCAAATATGGTTCACTATAGATTACAGCCTATTACTCCATTGGATAGTCGCCAAAGGTAGCAACCATAACTGCTTTTATAGTGTGCAAACGATTTTCTGCTTCCTCAAAGGCTAAGGAGTTAGGACCTTCAAATACATCCTCTGTCACTTCGATACCATTCATGCCAAACCGTTCAAAAATATCTTTACCAACTTGTGTTTCTGTATTGTGGAATGCTGGTAAGCAGTGGCAGAATTTAGTATTCGGATTGCCTGTTAAAGCCATCATGTCCGCATTCACTTGGAAAGGTTTAAATGTATTAATCCGTTCCTCCCACATATCGTAGGTATCACCCATCGTTACCCATACACCGGTGTAAATTACATCAAGACCTTTCACACCTTCTGCTACATTATCTGTGCATGTAATGGTAGCGCCTGTTTCCTTCGCTACCTTTAAACATTCTTCGTAGAATGGACCTGCTGGCCAGTATTGTTTAGGACCGATGAGACGGAAATCCATGCCCATTTTTACGGCACCACTCATTAAAGCATTACACATATTGGATTGACCATGGCCTACATAGGCATAGGAAATTTCGTTCAATGGTTTGTCGATATGTTCTTGTAATGTAAGGAAGTTTGCCAATGTTTGTGTAGGATGATCCATATCTGTTAGGCCGTTCCATACAGGCACGCCGGAATATTGTTCCAATGTGTCCACATCCTCTTGGTCAAAGCCACGGAATTCGATGGCATCATACATGGAACCAAGAACACGAGCTGTGTCCTTTAAGGATTCTTTTTTATTCATTTGAGAACCTGTAGGACCAAGGTATGTTGTATGAGCCCCTTGGTCGGCCGCACCGACTTCAAAGGCACAACGCGTTCTCGTAGAATCCTTTTCAAAGATGAGCACAAAATTTTTGCCTTCCATGGTCTTAATTTCTTTCCCAGTTTTCTTATCCGCTTTTAATTTTGCTGCTAGCTCTAAGTAGTATTTAATTTCTTCTGGTGAATAATCTAGCATGGTTTTAAATGATTTATTATGTAAACTTTTCATGATAACTCCTTCAATCTATACGGTTTATACGTAGGTATTTCTAATTTTAGTGATAATTTCTATATGTATTGCTATTTCAAATTTTATTATGCTCTGTGAAAGTTATTATTTCGGTTGTAAATATTCGGCAGCAATGGCAGCCATCATAGTAATTCCTGATTCTAAGATACTTTCATCGATGGTAAAGCATGCATTATGAAGTGCAGGATTCCCCTCAAAGCCAGTGCCCAACCAAAGGAATGCACCTTTTATATGTTGTAGGTATGCAGAAAAATCTTCTGCCGCCATAGACGGATGTTCTGGATGTACTACTGCGTCTTTACCGAGATATTTTTCTACAATGGATGTGGCATAATCGATAGCATCTGGATGATTTATGGTGGCACCATGACCACGTTTATAGTCTAAGGAACTCTTTGTTTTGAACATTAGGTCTAAGGCTTGCAAGCTTTCACCTAAACGGCGTTCAATATAGTCACGTTTCTTTGGTTCATAGGTACGGCAAGTCCCCTCTAGGTACACGTCGCCACAGCCCACATTGTATCGGTCTCCACCGTTGATAACGCCGATGGTACACACGAGGTTTTCCATCGGATTTGTTTCACGAGCCACCATAGATTCTACATTTACGATCCAGTTAGCGGCTGCCACGATGGCATCGATACCATTGTGAGGCTCTGCGCCATGGGTAGATTTGCCTTGAATATGAACAAGAAAATGATCTGATGCCGCCATGAGATGACCTTTTTTAAGTCCTACCGTTCCTACAGGTAGTTGTGGCCATACATGGAGTCCATAGATTTCATCAACATCATTGAGGATACCACTATCTACAATGCCTTGAGCACCTGGATTTAAAGCCTCCTCTTCAGAGGGTTGAAATACGAGCTTTACTGTGCCGTGCAATTGGTCCTTTATTGATTGCAAAATAGCAGCAGCACCAAGCAAAATCGCTATATGACTATCATGACCACAGGCGTGCATAACACCTTCATTTTGAGAGGCGAATGGTAATCCCGTAGCTTCATGGATTGGCAATGCATCAATATCGGCCCGTAACGCAATAACAGGGCCTGTATGAGCGCCCTGTATTTCACCGATAACTGCATAATCTGAAACATCATTCACATAGGGAATTCCCAATTTTCCAAGAATCTTTTGAATGTATAAAGATGTTTCTTGTTCCTCTCCTGATAATTCTGGATGACTATGAATATGTCGACGCCATGCCACAACTTGTTCTAAATATTGTGAAGCATATTGTTTTATTAAGCTTTCTAATGTGTGCATGGCCATATCTCCTTTATATTTTATGCATTTTATATGCATGTTTTGTGTATATTTATAATCTATGTACGTATTATAATACTATCTACCATTATATTCAAGTATTTATACGTGTTATTCGTATTTTTATTTATCATATTAAGCATTATTTTTTATCATATAAAAAAGACACCTCTAAATTATCTCTATCCAAGAAATTCTTGGCAGATTAATCAAAAGGTGTCTTTTCTTTATTTTTCTAACACAGAGTCATCTAATTGTGTACCATCCGATTACCACATAATGGTGCGACTCGTACTGTTATCTTGTGCTACAATTTGTCGTATATAGCGGCTTTATATACATAGCCACCTGTAACTAATACAGCCAAAGCTACAATAGCTACAGGTGTTTTTTATACTTCTTGAATATCTGCTTTTCTATATCTAGCAGAAATACATCCCAACATATTTAATTGCGGTATGTTCCATTCATTAGGTAAATAGATATCACAAGTAATCTCATCACCTATAGAATTATTTGCTATAAATTGATAGCGCCCTAATTCCTCATTGCTATATACTCTTTCAAGCTGATTTAAAGTAGTAGCACCCCAAAATCGACTAAATTCCGTCCAAATAGTTTCTACATCAACTTGAGATAACTCAACCTGTAGTCTATATGCTACCCCAACTTTGCAGCGTTTCTTCAAACCCTTTTCATCAGCACTACAAACCTTAGTAGAACCTTTATCAAAAGACCATTCTAACCCACCTAACGATTGAACTTGGGTAGAAATGAGATTTTTAAAATTTGAAAAGTCTCCGAGAAAATGCTTACATGCTACTTCAAACATATCTAATTTATCTATATGGCTCAATTCTCAATACCTCTATTAGCAGATGTACCTATCTATTATTTTTCGTAATATTGTTTCATTTGTGTATAGCCGTTAACGATGACTTCGATTTCACCTGTTCTAGGATGGAAAATAAGGCCATGAACAGGCACGTCTTTTGGAATCAACGGATTCATACGCAATTCGTCCACGGTTTCCTCTACATTTTCAGCAGGATGTGTAAAACCATCTGCCCAGCGTTCCATTTCTTTTCTCACCATGTGAATCGCTTCAGGTGCAATACCTCGAGCTAACATTTTTTCTGTTAAATTTTTAGCCGTTGTTTTCGCCATGCCACATTCGTGGTGACCAATGATAAAGATTTCATTAACCCCTAGTTCATAAATACATACGAGCAAGCTACGTACGATACCATCAAAAGGACCTGTAATACAGTTACCTGCGGTCTTAACGATTTTTGCCTCACCGCGGCCAATATCCATAGAATCTTCTAAGAAATTAACAAGACGTGTATCCATACATGTAACGATAGCCATTTCACGGCTTGGCATCTTACTGCATTTTG
>OGJU01001301.1_pt1 | contig 16833 bp, 19 predicted proteins | sample 1572251 | NCBI WGS metagenome assembly OGJU01 (sample SAMEA2582144, study PRJEB24529) | metagenome | biome: Human gut stool | place: China | collected 2011
TGTCCGTGGGGAAACGTGAAAGGACGGCACAAAAGCGCCGTCCTTTGACCTTGCCCCACCTCTGGCCACGATGACCAGAAGCAGCGGGACAGTTGTTTTCCGTTTCAATCCACAAAAGAGGGAGCCGCCGCGCCGGAATGGTTTGGGCTGTCATAAGACAGAAAGACCCGGTTTGACGGCTCCCTGTATGATTGTTGTGTGCCGTATTTGCCACGCATCCCCGGCACGGGGAGTATTCCAGACCGCCGATGGCTTCGGCTGCATAGCCCCACAGTACCGCTGCCCGTGGAGGGCTGGCGCATACCGCAGGGACTCCCCCTCAAGTCTGTGGGAGGGCGTGAACAAGTTTCATTATCCTCCGCGCTGTCCTCGCGCCCGGTTTGCCAGCACCGGGTCAAAGGCTGCGTTGATCGCTCGGCCAGCTTGTCCATCACCTCCTGAACTGGCTGTCGTGGCGGCGCACCTTACGTCGCTATCACGCGGATTTCGTATCGGGAATACTGTCTATTCAGTTTTCAAGGTGAGGAAGAAAACTCCTCTCACCTATCAGGAGGTTTCGGGGGCAAATGTACTCCCTCTTACAGAGATTTTTTCAAAATATTTTTCATAGCGGCCAGCCCGCGCTCAATGGAGCAGCAGATGCGGCTCCGGCCAACGCCCTCGGCTGCCGCGATCTCGGCCTTGCTCATGCCGAGAAGATAGTGCTGGTACACACGCCGGGCCTGCGTGGGCGGGAGCTGGGTCAGCGCGTCATAGAGGGCAAACGTGGTTTCCCGCGCCTCAATGTACTCGTCCGGGGTCATGGGCTGGCGGAGCACGTCGGCCTCAAAGCCGGGATCGGTGTCCAGCGAGCACTCGCCATTTCTGCGCTTCTGCCGCTTGTAGCTGTCGCACAGACGGCCTCCCATAGAGAGGGTGGCGGCGATCTCGTCCGAAACTTCCAGCATCACATTTTCGGTCATATAGGGGTAATACCGTTTCAGGTTGATAGTCGTCATAATTGTCCTCCATTTCAAAAGGTGGTTGGTGAGTGCGGATTGAAATGGAGAACAGGCGGCCCCCGGCACCTTGGAGCCTCTGGCCACCGTGACCAGAAGCAGGGGCATATAAAAACGCCCGCACAGCATGACGCTATGCGGACGCGAGTAAATAAAATTCGTGTTACATGATATTTAATTTCACATCCAAAGCCGGACTGCTCCGATGGAGGGGTTATGCTTTTTTTAGCTGGTGCAGATCATGAACGCTATGAAAAAGCAGAATGGACACGGCGGCAATCCCCCTATGTGCCGCCGTGGAGTTACACGGTGTCGGGGCTTCGCTGGTTTAGGATAGACGAAAAGAAACGGCGGCTCTGAAAATCAAAGCCGCCGCTTCATGGGCGCGTGAAAATGCATCTGCGTTACGACGGCTTTTTTCTTTTGCCGTCGTGCGGCAGTTATGTTCAATATACTTTTGCAAGCTAATCCATTTCTCGATACCGCGCCGCGATTTCTTCTGTAATCGGCAGAAGCTGACAATCTTCAAGCGAATACACCTGATCGCATAACTGCTCAATATCCTTATAATGGTGTGAAGTCAGGAAAATGGTCTTGCCTTCCGCTTTCAGCATACGGATGATGGCCTTTACATCCTCATAGGTTTTGTAGTCCAATGCGTTAAAAGGCTCATCCAAAATCAGAATATCCTGCCCCTCCATAATCGCCTGCGCAAGCCCCAATTTCTGCTTCATGCCAAGAGAATAATTGTCTACTTTCGTTTTATTATCAGGGTCAAGCCCCACTTTGCTCATGGCCTGTCGGATTTCTTTTTCTCCAATTTTCCCTTGAATGTCCGCAAGGAATTTCAGATTTTGAAAACCATTGTAAATACCGATAAAGCCAGGGGAATTGATAAATACTCCCAAACTTTCGGGGAAGTCGCAGCCATTTTTACCAAGCTGGTTTCCGCGCACATATACGCTGCCCTGATCTGGCTTCTCAAAGCCGCATATAATCTTGAACAGCACCGACTTTCCGCTGCCGTTAGCGCCAACCAAACCAACAGTTGTTCCCTGTTCTACAGGCAGGGAAATATTCTGAAGAATTGCCCTGCCGCTAAAACTTTTTGATACATTTTTCACTTCAATATATGAACTCATATTCTGTCCTCCTAATTCAATATTTTCTTGTAGCCCCACATAAGGATTCCTGCAATCATCAGCGTTAAAATAGCGGCCTCTATACCAAAGGCGGACACAGCGGAAATTCCAATTCCCGGTTCCACAACAGAAATTCTTGTCAGGCTGGAAAGGCCAAAGGGCGAATAAGCTACCCAATTCCCCGGAAGGATACAGAGCAGATTTCCCGCCACTAACACAAGGAAACCGATTGTAACCTGTCTTGTGGCAATGTAGATGCCGAGCACAATCAGATATTGTGCCAATATATCAAGGCACTTCATTAAAACCGCATAGAGCATAAGCCTGAAAGAAACGATTGTTAATCCAGTGCTGAATAGGGATGCCCCTATAAGGCCAGCCATAAGCCAAAAGAATGCATATATTATGAGAAATTTTGTACTGACTGATAAGATCCCCTTCACTAAATGTCTACGGCTTTTTGCACGCACAGAAATAAAAATAGATTGTCCGTTTACCGTATGTTCCACAAAAGCTGCCAGCAGGTATAGCGGTACACCGCTGGTAATAAGCATTTCCAGAAATGGGAACACCTGAAAATATCCTGTTCCGTGTCCCGCAAACAGCGAATATATCCATTCTGCGTCGGATTCTGCTGCGCCATATCCCAGCCCTTTATAAAGCGTAATTCCAACCACAACGGCCAGAAGGATCAGAATATTGCGTTTCGTCATCAGCTCATAGGAATAGTACGCGGCAATACCGTGACATTTCAGGCGAAGTTGGGGCAAATGCCCCCGCCATGCGAACCGTACAGAAAACATAATTGTCAGCATGAATAGCAGCAGCGTGAATCCTGTAATCCATGGACGAGCCGGCTCTCCAAAATTGTGGTGTAAAATCAGCAAGTGATTAAAACTCGTCAGCGGAATATTTTGAATTGCCAGAAGCTTGATCCACACAGCCGAGAGGACATAAAGAACGATTACAATTCGGATCGTCCACTTTCTCTCAGTGAAATGCCCAATCCACATACAGATTCCAAATATCAGCCAACTTCCAATAAGCTGAAAGAGGGTAAAGCAGACAAACGCCTGCAAGGGACTGACAAAAAGCTGTTCCAGAGCGGAAAACAACTCGGCTTCCGTTGTACCTGCAGCAAGGTTCCATTCGTTGCCTAAAGGTAATCCGATGCCAGACAGAAGAATTGCCCCAGTTTGAACAGCCGTCAGAATGACTGCAATCAAACCGACCCCAATCCATTTTTTCAGAAAATAAGAATGGTAACTTTGAAACCGTAAGATTATTGGCTCTCCATCGTCATCAATAAAGGAAAAGCAGCTTAACAGTACAATCGGCAGCACAAAATAGGTCAGATAGTAATGGTCTGATACCGCCGACAAGATGTGCCACTCGTATGCAATACCTCCGTTTAACCTCCCGCTGATGGAAAAAAGTATACACCCGGCAAATAGGGCAAGCGACTTTCCATATCCCCACAAACGGAGATTTTTCCTGATAAGCGCAATCATAACGGACTCCTAAATGGTTACGACAGCATTTTTCTTAGAAAGGAGAAACGCTGTCAGGCCAATCACAATACTTAAAACGATTGGGCCAAAGAAGAAAGAGAAGATTGACACGACCTCTGGATTGACTGTTGTGGGATCAAAAGCTACGACCAGCCGCAGTCTCTCCAGGCAGAGAATAGCCAGGACAAAATTTTCTAAAATGGAATACATAAACGGCCCGGTAAGGATTACAAAAATGTTCTTGCAGTATAAAGCGAGGATAAATCCGAAGGTCATTACAAAAAGGCTGACTATGCCTCTCCAAAGGGACAGGGCAACTGCATATAACAGTGGAGTCTTTATAAATGCGTTTTCAAATATATGGCTAAACGGATTTTCAACGAAAGGAACCACTGGCGGTTTCACATAGAGGGCAAACACCGCCGATAGTATATAAGGAATCACAATAATACAAAGGGTTCCCAGCGCATATGCAATCCATTTGGCAGTCAGGTACTTCTTAATTTTCACTCGCGGCATGACATAGAGCAGGAAGTTGTTTTTGCGCTCGTAATACAAATTCCAGCATAGCGGCACCACAACAAACAGCGGATAAAGCAGAGAAAACAGTTCTGTTCCAACTTCCCATGCCTCTAAATCGTAGTGTAGTGTATAGTTTTGATAAATTGTGCAGGACAACACACTCATGGCGATTGCCAGAAGAACTGTTGTCAATAGCACCGGCAGAAAAACTTTTTTCCACTCATTTCTCACAAGGCCTATCATATTCATTCATCCCTTTCTTTGTTTTTTCCAGTATATCGAACTCTTTCAGGCGCTTCAATAGCCTGGAAACAAGAGAGGGTTTTAAGGGAACAAGATAAATTTCGTTCCCTTAAAACCCTCGTTCATACCCTTTTTTATGGCATGAGTACGCCGAAGACAACATAATTTTCATTCAAAATGGATTCGTTACGGGTCAGGATTTTTCCATGATACCGTTCCGTCATGCGTAGGATGTTATACAGGCCAAAGCCGTGGCCGTCCCGATTTGCCTTTGTAGTTACACCTTTTCCAAACAAGGCCATAAATTCAGTATTTGAAAGCGGAGGAGCTGGATTGGCAACTGTCAATTCCAGAAAGTCCCCCTGTTTCTTACTGGATAAAAAAACCGTACTTCCTTTCGGTGAAGCCTCGATTGCATTATCCAATAAAATTCCAATAGCCTCGATCCATTCTGTTTCCGGGGTAACAGTTTTCTTGAAAAGACCATGTAAAGATAATTCTATGTGACGATTTGCCGCTTCTGCCTGCTTTATTTTCCCAAACAGCATCCCGGCAATCATTTTGCTGTCGCATGAGAGCAGTTCCCGGTCATTAAGACTGATTCCAATGCTTCCCGTGAGAGCCGTCACTTCTTTCCGGGCTTCTTCTAAAGTATCAGCAGAGGTAACGACAGCTTCAATCGCCATCATCCGGTTATTAAATTCATGCTGTCTTGCCCTAACCTGTGAGATCAATTCTTCTACAATAGGCACATACTGCTCAATCATGTGGATTCGCTTTTGCTCCTGCATTCGACGCTGATGTAGGAACAGCAATATACTGTCCAGCAGCAGTACCGCAAGGATCAGTATAATAATTATCCATAGATTGGCAAGAAGCCTATCCACATCAAAAGAGAGAATCGAAAGCACTGTCATGAGAAGCAGAGCGATATTGGTAGATACGATCAAAATTGTAAAATCGCTTCTTTGGACGAACTGATGGATTAAGCCGAAAAGCGGCGTGAACTCCAGTACAACTACAAGGCACAATGCCGCTACACGGCTACCCAACAGGAGTAAAATATCCGTAGCTCCGCAGGCAACAAAAAGAACCGCGCACAGACATTTGACGAACAGGAAAACGGAGAAAGCTGCCATTGTGCCGCAGAAAACCGTTCCGCTGGATTTGGAGCCGAAGCAAATACTGCTCAACAACAATACTGCAAAAAGCAAAAACAGCAATCCAACGATATTGTCTGCTGGTAGCATTTCAAAACCTTCGCTGCGGAAAGATGCCGTCATATTTGCGCCAATAGAGAAATCCATTCTCGTCACAACACAAATTACAAGAAAAATAGGAAAAATGAAAAATTCCTTTGCCTTTATTTCTACTTTTTGTCGGAAAACGACTTCACAGCAGAGAGCCAGTATTCCCGCATCCAATCCCAACTGTATCAGATTCATTAGAAAGTCCATGCTTACCCCCACAATTCGGCCTGATATTTATTTCCGACGGGGATTGTATCTGTAAATCCTTTCAGACAAATCTTCCGCCCAGATTTGTCAATTTTCTCGATATGGGATTTGTTCACGGCATAACTCTTATGGCACTGAACAAATGCCGGATCATCAAGCAATGCCAATAGTCCAGACAAAGTGTACCCAGAAATAGTATCTTCTTTGATACCGGACAGACGGCTGATGGTATGGATCACAAGTTTTTTCCCAAAGGCTTCGATATAGGCAATATCCTGTGCAGCATATTCTAAAATGAATTGCTTCTGCTCAATCTGGATGGTTTTGGCTTGTTGGTTCATCTGTTTAGACAATCCCAGCGCGTCACGAAATGCCGCCGCAAATTCTTCTTCGCCAAATGGCTTTACAAGAAAACTGTAACACTTCACATCTCGATAAGCCGAAAGTTCTTCTCCTGCCAATGCCGTTTCAAAAATGATCGGCGTATATTTATATTCCGGCAATTCGCGGAGCTGCTTTGCTAAATTTGTTCCTTTATAGTCCTCTAACTGAATATCGAGGATAAACAAGGAAATATCGTTCGCTTTTGCGTATTGCAGGGCATCGCCTGCTTCGGGAAAAGAAACCACGTCCAATTCAGCGAATATTTTATTGATATATCGGATTATCCTTTTTACTGCATCTGGATTATCCTCTACTAATAATATTTTACTCATTATGATGGTTCTCCACTATTATCTTTGAATTTTACAAATCAATTATAGTATAATCTTTTTCGCCCAAAGGTACAAGCAGCAAAGGGAGTGAAATCAGATAGTCAGGCAAATGAAATTATACCTCGTTCAAATAATAACACCCGAAATGTAAAATTACATCAGGTGGTGATACTATGAAAATTGAACGGGACGAGCGGAAATTTGACTTCCACGGAATCGGACTTGCTATCAAGAAAGCCCGTGAGCGTGAGGGCATGACGCAGGAACAGTTGGGATACATTGTTGACCGTGACCCGCGCACCATCATGTATCACGAAAACGATGGACAACATCCGAGCCTAAATGCCTTTTACCAAATGGTAACCATGTTCGGTATCTCCGTGGACGAATACTTTTATCCCGATATGGGAGCCGATGAAGCCGCAAAGAAGCGGATCAGTATTCTGCTTAATTCTCTCAGTGAGAACGAACTACGGCTTGTCGAGGGGATTATCAACGCAATCATAGAAAACCGCGGAACGGAGGAGGCGTAAAAACACGGCCTCCGTTTTTCGTAGGGCCTACGGGGGAGCGCGTTAGCGGCAAGCAAGGCAAGTGTATTGACACTTGCAATTTCCGCGCTGCGGAAATGCTTGTTGGGGTGCCCCCAAACCCGCTGGACTTCTGGCCATCGTGACCAGAAGAAATGTTGTCTGCGTCGCCGTCCCTAACGGGCCTGCTCCTTATTGCGCTGGTTGTCCGTCAGCCCGCGCAGATGATCCACGCTGCCCTTGACTGCCACCAGCTCCCGCATATCCTGCTGGGCCTTGCGGTATTCCAAATAAAGAGCCTTTTTCCGCGCTGCCAGTTGGCGGCGTTTTTCTTTTAGTACGTCCATTTTGGGGAGCTTCTCGCCACCCAGCAGCTCGGCCATTGCCGCCTTGGCCGCCCGGTAGTCGGCCAGTTCCGCCTCATGCTCGGCAAGGTATTTCCGGCTGTACTTGGCGGCCTTGTACCCATCGAACGCGGGGCGGGTCTTGGCGTACTGCACCACGGCGGCCATCAGATCGGACACACGGGAAAGCTCGGCCTCGGTCTGCTGAATGTCCCCGGCCAGCGTGTGAAAACGCTCTGTGGCGGCGTCGGTCTTTGCGGCCAAATCGTCATATTCAAATAGCTGGTGCTCTTTCAGATATTGCAGCGCAGCCGCCATCTGTTTAAGGTTATACACCTTGGCCCAGCGTTCATAGGCAGGGCCTTTGCCCTGACGCATACGCTCTTGAATGTCAATCAGCAGATTGACACGGCGGGGCGCAGGCACTCTCCGTGCCGTGGCCTTTCGCGTGGGAGCCTTGCCGTCAATGACGGCCTGCACGTCCTCGGGGCTGTAGCCGTCCCCCAGCGTAGATACCCGGAAACGGGCCGCCCGCTGTTGTCCTGGCACAAGGAATGAGATCACACCGCCGCGCCCGCGCTTGACCTGTATGCCTGCCGTTTCCATGCGTCGGAGAAAATCTGCGAAGTCCCCGGGGCGCTCTGTCAGAGCCGTGTCTATGGCAAGGCGGATCTGTTCTTTCTGCGAGAGCTTTTGATTTTCGCCCAGCCATTGACCGTAGTGCAGATACCGCCCCTTGCTGTGGAGCTTGGGATTTGTGATCACGGACAGATCGTGCTCCAGACATACCCGGTCAGACAGCCGCCGCAGGGAGAACGAGGAGCCGATGAAGTTGCGGAACTTCCGGGAGCGGTCATAGGCGGTGGAATTGTAGTAAATGTGATTATGAATGTGCTCTTTGTCTATATGGGTACAGACGAAGAATTGATACTTGCCCTTTGTCCAGCGCATCGCCGTTTCATAGCCGATGCGGTTGGCCTCCTCCGCCGTCACCTCGCCGTGAGGGAACGCCTGCCGGATCTGGTAGCACAACGCCCCGTGTCCGGCCCTGCGGTCAGTTTCGCCCTGATACTGATTTTTGACCAGCATGAACTCGGCGTGTGCCGTGGCCGGATCGCAGAGGTAGGAGGAAACGCCCCCCAGCTTCTCCGGGTTCAGGCCATAGTCAAAGCGGTCTTTCAGACTTTGCAGGGCCGTCCGCTTATCGGCCCGCTTGTGGGATTTGAGGTAGGTTGTGGCCGTAGGCAGTCCTCCTTTCCATACGACAAACGGCGGCTGGGATCAGCCGCCGTTTTCTGCATCTTCTGGCCACCGTGACCAGAACTCAGCCTGTGATGAAGCCCCGCAGGGAGCCGTTCAGCTCGTCCAGCTTGGCAAGCAGCCATCCGGCCAGCGCAGGCAGGCCAAAGGGCGAAATGGCAAACGCCATCAGCAGCCCCGCGATCCCCGTGGAAATGTCTTTCTCCACAAACAGCATCAGGACACTCAGCAGCCCCAGCATCGGCGCGAGGATGGAGAGCAAACCAGCGGAAAGACTCAGCAGGAACGAGAGCACGGCCACAAGCAGGGTCAGCACCAGCACAAAGGGAGCGGCAAGGATTTTGAATATGATCCGCATAGGGGGTTCCTCCTTTTTCCTGTATATGTCTATTATAACTCTGAAAAAATCGGCACTCAAGGATGTCCCGGCCCTCCGCGCTTCTGGTCACGATGACCAGAGGTGCGGACAGCCGGGGAACGGCACGGGGCCGTTCCCCCCTGTGTCACATCGTTACAATGGCGGAGAGCTGGGCCAGCAGATCAGACAGCGGCCCCCACAGATCGGCATAGTCCTTTTGCAGACGCTTCAGCTCGTCCGGGTACAAGCCGCCATAGCTGTTGGCATGGATGGCCGCCTGATTGAGATTGTTTGCACAGCGCCGCTGGAGCGACACAAGCTCCTTGACGGGTTCAAGGTCAACGTGGAGCACATAGCCGCCCAGCGCCATTTTTCGGATATAGGCGCTCATGTTGCGGATGCCCGCCTCGGCCATGCGCTCCCGAATGACCTCCAGCTCGTCAGGCCGTACCCACACATAGATGGGGCGCTGCGGACGCGCTTTTTCGTCAACGCTCCTCACGCTCCCGGCTGCGGCGCTTGGGCGGATGCTCCCGCACCCTGTCCAGCGGCTTTTCCTCCGTGGGCGGCACAGGCAGATTGTTGATGATGCCGTCGATCTGATTATAGTTCTGCTCCATCGAAAACTCGGTGGTTTTATTGGGATCGTGTTCCATAAATATCCTCCTATCTGTTGCCCCGGTCAGGGGCGTTTTTCTTTGGGGCAGCTTGCCCCCGGTCAGCCTCGGCCTGCCTTGCGGCGGTTTTCATCTGTTCCCGGATCGGGCGGGGCCTGTCGGGATTGTCGGGCGCAGGCCGCAGCTCATAATCGGATGCCTGCCGTTTCGTCAATGGCCGTGTGTAGGTCAAATGCCCCCACGCCAGAAATGCCCCATTTTCAACCGGGACGCGCTGATCGTAGTTGACGATCTCATCCGGGGCGTTGCGGGGCGGCTTGGGGAATGTCCCAATGTCCACAGGGCGCTGGATGGAATAATACTTGTAAAGACCGGGAGCTTCGGTCTGCTTGATACCGACATTGTAAAGGCGCTGGTACTCCTGCACCCGCGCCGCAAAGTCCTGTTCCAGAGCGGCGCGGTCGCTGCCGTAATGCCCCCATTCATACTGCCGCTGGCCGTCCTTGTCATCATAGCAAGCCCATGTGACATAGGGCGAGGGAGCTGCTGGGTTATGCCCCAGCGCAAAGCCCCTGCCATTTTCCAGCATGACGGCCTTGATGATCTCATAGCCTTGGTTTTTGTCCATACGACCTCCTTTCCAAAATGTTAGCAATATCTCTGCAAAACCGGGCGGGACTATGAAATCATACGCCCCGCCCATGAAGCAGCCCCGGAAAGCCCTGCAATCAGTGGAGTTTTCCGGGGTCAAATGCTCACGGCCTACCCCGGTATTTCCGCATATAGCCGCGCTGCTTCTGCCGCCTTGCAGCACGGGCGCAGGTCGGGGAGCAGTACCGCTGCCGCCCGTCCGGGAGGAAAGCCCTGCCGCACACCGGGCAGGGCCGGGTTTCCGCCACGGTCTCCACGGTCAGCGACCTTTCCAGCACGGGATCAAGGGGCAGCACCGCCGAACGGAAATAGCGGCAATAAGCCCCCGTCCAGCACTTGCCCAGCATATAGCAGGGACAGTCCAGCGGCAGACAGCCAATGTCTTTGTCATAGTTGGCACACCACCGCTTCACAAGGGAGCGGATCGCCGCCTTTTCCTGCCGGGTCAATTCACGGCTCATGTTTGCCCCCTGTCTTTACCCTGAGCTGCTCCCGGTAGCAGAACACGCAGCCGATCCCATGCCAATAGAGGCAGCCGTCGCAGCGGGAGCCTTTGGGCGGCAGGTTGGGCGGGACGCCCTTGAAGTAGCTCTTTTCTTTCATAAAGTCCTCATAGGGGCTGTCGGTAAACCTCATTCTTCACCGTCCTCGTCCCACGGCGGCCCGTCATCCTCGGGAGCGGTTTCGTCATAGTCCTCCGCGCCGTCATACTCGCCGCCGTAGTCGACCTCGGACTCAGCGGCCCGCTGCTTCTTGGGACGGTAGATTTTGAAGTACCAGCCAGCGCCGCCGCCAATGACCACCACGGCCAGCGCCAGCAGAAGCATACCGCCGTTGCCCGTGGCCTTGGGCTGCTCCGGCTCGGGGTCAGGCTCCGGCTCCACCACGGGCGCAGGCTCGGGAGCCTTGCCCTGGCACTCGCTCATATTCACGGCGCAGACGGTGCAATCTGTGTTGATAGCACCCACGGCGCATTTATCGGTGCAGGAACACTCCGGCAGTTCGCCGCCCGCCGCCTGCATCGCCGCCAGCAGGTCGGCCTCGTCCACCATGTTCAAAAAGTAGGTCTGATACTGCTCGCCGTCCTCATCGGTGGGCTTGTCATAGTCAATGACGATGTAAAAGGTGTTGCCGCCGCTGGTCTGCACCGTGATGAACTGCTTGTTGGTGGCCTTATCGTAGAGCAGATCACGGGTCACAAGGTTTCCATCCTCGGTAAAGCCCTCGTCGGGGTCAACGGTTTCAGCGGGCAGCGGCTCCACCGGGTCAAGGCCGTCCCATTCCTCACCGCCCCCGGCGTAGGCCGTGACCGCCATACTACCCATGAGGACGGACACACAAAGCGTTATCAGCAAAAGCCGCAGTTTTTTCATTCCGTCACCTCCGCCTGTTCTGTCGGCTTCTGGCCACTGTGACCAGAAGCGCCGCTCCGGAGCTGCTGGAGCACCAGCGGCAGATCGGCAAGGGAGATACTCATGCCGCGCACGATCTCCACGATCTCGCTGTTTTCCGCCTCCAGCCTCTTCTGCTCCAGTTCTTTAAGCCGTGCCTGCTGCTCGGCAATTTTGGCCTTGACCTTTTCGATCTCGGCCTCGATCTTTGCGCTTTTCGTAATTGCCATATCAAAAAACCTCCTTTACGGTAGTCGCCCGTAGGCGTAAAGATGGGACTGCCAATAGCTGCTGTTGAGGTTGGCATAGCTGATTGGGTCGCCACAATGGAGCATCCAGCCGTCGCCCACATAGATGCCCACATGAGAAACGCCCGCTGTGTCATAGGTGCCGACAAAGAACACCAGATCACCGGGCCGGGGGCTGCTCGTCCGGGAGCAGATATTATAAAGCCCCTGCGCCCCCAGCCGTCCGAAGCTCCAGCCGCATTGATTGTAGACGTAGCTGACGAAGCCGGAGCAGTCAAAGGAGGTGGACGGGCTGCTGCCGCCCCACACATAGGGAAAACCGAGATATTTTTCCGCTTCTTTCAGAATGGCGGCAAAGGTTTCATCATCCAGATAGGACTCCGGGACTTCATGCTCCGGCGGACGGTTGGTGATGTATTTCCCGATATAGCCGGACGAGGGGAACAGATCGGGACGGTTCCCCAGCGTGGACATATACAGGGCGTACATGGAAAGCTGCTCCTCGGACATCATGTAAACCGGGACGTGGGAAAGGTTGAAGTTTTCCAGCGTGACATAGCAGATGTAATAGTTGTACGGCACCGCCACATCGTAGTCGTTGCCCTCACTGTCCGTCCGTGTGACCGTGCGGTAGCGTACCTCGACAACCACATCCTCAGTCAAAATGTACTGGCGGTCAAAGAGGTCTTGCAGCGTCCCGCGCACCTCGTCCAACGTCCACGCGCCCTCATGGAGCGCAGAGATCATGGAGATCAGCACATAGGGATCATGCTCAATGCTGTCGAGGTCAAAATGGTATTCATCGTAATCGTGGGTGCGGGTGTAGGTGTCGAGGTAGCGTTGCAGCTCGTCCTCCAGCGCACAATAGGCAGCTTCGGCCCCCAGCATATCCGCGTCCTCTGCCTTATAGGTGCTGGCGGCGATGGCCGCAAGGGTGCTGTTTCCCACGGAAACCATCGAGGACATACACGATTGCAGGGTCAGCACCACCAGCAGGCAACCCAGCGCAAGCAGCGTCCCCACGGGATGCCGCTTGACGAACGCCGCCGCTTCCCGGACAAACCGCTCCGTGGCTGACGCGGTTTGTTCGGCAGCCTTGGCGGTCTGCTTGGCGGTTTCCCGCGCCTTGCGTTGATATTCCCGTTTCAGCTTGTGGCGGTGCCATAACCGAGCGGCGGCGCTCCGCGCCTCCGGCTGCTCCTGTGCAAACTTGCGGGAATGGTAGTCCGCCGTGGCCTTGATGTACCGGGACTCGGCACGGGCGGCGGCCTTGGCCGGGTGCTCCCGGATGGCCCTGCGCACCTTGTGCCGCCCATAGTGCAGCGCGGCCTCGCCGGAACGCTCCACAAAATGACCGCCCTCCACGCCTACATTGTCGCGCTCCTCCTGATACACCTTTCCGTGCAGAAAAGCGTGGGTTTCATGTCCGGCGATTCGGGCGATCCGCTTGATGGGGCCGGGCTTTTTCGGCGGCTTCTGGTTTGCCAGCCTTTCACGGGCCTTGTTCAGCCGTTCCTCCCGGCTCTCCATGCGGAGCTTGGACTTGTGGAGCTTGGCCTGTTCGCTGTCGGTATAGAACTTCTGGCCACCGTGACCAGAAGCAGCCCCGCCCTCGGGCGGCTTATTCTGTCTGTTTTCCATTGGCGGCGTCCTCCGGCTTGGTGGTCAGCAGGTCGTAGATCTCGCCGCGGGGGAAACGGTCAACAAACGGGATAGTGACACTGCCATAGAACAGCAGGCCCTCGCCGGAGTTGGACTGTGTGATATACGATAGCTGATGCTCCGAAATACCGATCTGCTTGGCAAGAATGGCGCGGTCACTCTGCGCCTGCGACAGCAGGATCATAAAATCCGTGTTGTCCAAAATGTTCTCGATCTCCCGGCTGGCCAGCAGGTCTTTCACGTTCTGCGTCAGGGCCGAGGGAACGCAGCCCTGTTTGCGGAGCATCTTCCAGACGGTCACGAAGTAGCTGGCGGTCAGCGGATCGCGGAGCAGGATATGGAACTCGTCAAAATAGCACCACGTCGCAACACCATTTTTGAAGTTGGTTCCCACCGCAGAGGTGACAAAATCGTTGGTGATGTGCATGGCGATCTTGCGGAGGTTTTCGCCCATACCTTTCAGCACAAAGCACACCACACGGGAATTGAGGTTGACGTTGGTAGGATGGTTAAAGAGATTGAGGGAGCCTGTGCAGTAAAGCTCCAGCGCCGTGGCAATCCGCTTGGCCTCCGGCTCCGGCTGGCGCAGCAGCTCCTCATACAAATCTTGGAGCAGCGGCGTTTTGGCCGTTTCCAGCCCCAGCGCCATCTCCCGGTACACCTGACGCACACAGCGGTCAATGACGGTTTTCTCGATGGGCTGCAAACCGTCCCGGCCTCCCACCACCAGCTCACACAGCGACAGCAGAAAATCCGCTTTCAGGGACAGGGGGCTGTCCCCACCGCCCATGTCCATCTGTACATCCATCGGGGAAATGTGGTTGGGGCTGTCCGGCGCAATCTCGATAACCTGACCGCCCAGCCGCTCCACCAGCGGGGCATATTCGCCCATCGGGTCTACCACGATGATGCGATCCTGTGGAATGGCAAGAAAGACGTTCAGCAATTCCCGCTTGGCGGCAAAGCTCTTGCCGCTGCCCGTGGAGCCGAGATAAAGGCCGTTGGCGGATTTCAGCTTCTTGCGGTCAGCCATGATGACGTTATGGGACAGGGCGTTCATGCCGTAATAGAGGGACGGGCCATCCATACGAAGCTCCCGCGTCATAAAGGGGACGAAGATGGCCGTGGAGCTGGTGGTCATGCCGCGCTGAATTTCAATGCCGTTGTAGCCGAGGGCCAGCGAGGACATATAGCCCTGCTCCTGCTGCCAGTCCAGCCGCTTGACGGCACAGTTATATTTCTGCGCGATGCCGTTCACGGTGAAAATGTCATTTTCCAGCCGCTCCCGCGTGGGGGCGGTGTTGACGATCAGAAACGTCAAGAGGAACATTCGCTCGTTGCGGCTTTGCAGGTCGGCCAGCAGCTCGGCGGCGTCCTTGGAAAAGGTGACAAGATCGGGCGGGAGAATATCAGGGTCATATCCGGCACGGGTGGCCTTGCGCTGCTCCTCCACTTTCATCTTGTCAATGTCGGAGATTTTACCCTTGACCGTTTTAATGGCCTTGACCTGATCCACCGTCTGAATGTGCATGGTGACGGTCAGCTCGGCATCCAGCTCCAAAATCTCCAACAGCAGCTTGTCCGACAGCTCCGACGCCATGATCTGCAAATAGGACGCCGCGCCCCATGTCTGGCCCACGCGGAACGAGCGGCTCTGCCGGAAGTCAAAGCTATCCGGCACGATAAAGTCTTTCGTTCCCATGCCCGTGTGGGCGATGTCCGCCCACTTGAAGCGGAACGGCTCCCGGCTGCCGGGATGAAGCTGGCCATGCAGCAGGGCCAAACGCTCCCGCCCGTCAAGGGGCTGGCTCTGTACCCCCAGCCGCTTAAAGTTGCCGATCACGTCCGCCTCTACACGTTCCAAACGGGGACGGGCGGCGGCCACATTTTCAGCGGGGATGCAAAAGGTGACGTACTTGGCCCGTTCGATACCGTTGTTGCTTTTGGCGATCTGGTTTTTCAGCATCCCCGTGTATTCCGTGCGGACGCTGTTGAAGCGGTCATCCGCCTCGGAGATATTCACCTTGTAGCGGCTCCCGGAGCGGCTGCGGCGGTTGACAAAGGAAAGCTGGAACGGCAGCGAACTGTCAAAATAATTCAGCCACGAACTCCAGCCACCGAAAATGGCCGTCTGATCCTCGGCGGACGCAACGGAATAGTTGATGTCCTCATATTCCAGCGTTTTTGTGTAGACACCGCCGGGGAGCTGACAAATGCCGTCTGGCAGCATCCGCACATAGGGAATGGTCTGCTGGGCCGATATGGTCGCCGGACGATTACCGGCCCGCGTCAGGCTTTTTGACTTCTTGGGGCTTTTGCTCAAGTGTGACCTCCTTTCCCGCAAACGGGGCGTAGATATTCTGCGTCTGATAGGGCCTCACACCGGGCCGCAGGAACTTGGCCCGGATGATATTCCGGGCCACCTTTTCAAAGGGCAGGCCATCACGCTCATACCGCTGAACGGTTTTCACACTCATGCCGTTGCGCTGGCCCACGCTTTCAAGAGAGAGCTTTCCGGCCTCGGCGCTGTCGCCGCGTGCTCCCTGATGCTTGATGGCCTCATACTGCATTTTCAGGGACATAGCCTTTTCGCTGGGCAAAATCGTTTCACGCTGACGGAGGTTGTCATCCGTCATAGCGAGAATGGCCTCGTCATCCGTCATATTGCGGACGATACAGGGCATATTGCGATACCCGGCAAGCTGGCTGGCCATCTGGCGGCGGTGGCCCGCGATGATCTCATAGCCGCCGCCCTCACGGGGACGCACAAGCGCGGGCTGGTTGACGCCGCCGTTGCGGACGCTCTCCACCAGAGATTTCATTTCCGCATCGTCACGGACACCGAAAGGGTGATCCTTGAACGGGTGCAGGTCGGAAAGGTCAAGATAGACGATTTCCTCTTTTTCGGCGCGGGTAGCGTCGCGGGGTGTAGGCGGCACTTCCGGGGCCGGGGGTGCTGCCTTTTCCTCGGGGGCAGCATGGGCCTTGCCAGCCTTTGGCGACTTGACCTGCTCGGGGGCTGTCTTTTCCGCCTTGGGCGGACGGCCTTTGCCGGGTTTGGCGGCCTTGCCCTTTTCCTTGGGCAGCTTCTGCTTGATTGCCTTTTTCTCCTCCTTGGCTGCCTCGTCACAGGCAGCGGCAAAATCCACCACCTTGCCGGAATGTGCCGGGGCGGGATCGTCC
>OGJU01001356.1_pt1 | contig 16225 bp, 10 predicted proteins | sample 1572251 | NCBI WGS metagenome assembly OGJU01 (sample SAMEA2582144, study PRJEB24529) | metagenome | biome: Human gut stool | place: China | collected 2011
ACACCATGACCGGTATGCAGTGGGGCAAGATCCCCGATACCAAGGGCTGGATCGTGCCTGTGGAAAAGAAATATTGAGCCGCCTGTCACCCTACGGCTTTTAAAGGGACTGCTGCATACCGTCTGGGGCAGCAGTCCCTTTGCTCTATAATCATTGCAATTCCCGCCGCATGGTGCTACACTACCTATAAAGGGCGTGGGCTTGCCGCCTGTGCCCTTTGCAGGAAGATTTGAGAGGAAAGAAGCACCATGATCAAAAAATGGAGCATGAGTTACCCGGCGGTCAACGGCACCGAACAGCGCCGGGCGTATGTCTATCTGCCCACCATGTACGAGGCACAGCCGGAGCGCCGGTTCCCCGTGCTGTATATGTTCGATGGGCAGAACGTGTTTTTCAACGAAGATGCCACCTACGGCAAAAGCTGGGGCGTGGCAGATTATCTGGACTATACCGACACCCCGCTGATCGTGGCGGCCATCGAGTGCAACGCCGGGGCAAACAACGAGCGTCTGGTGGAGTATTCCCCCTACCGCTTCGATGACCCCACCTACGGCCACTTTGACGGCAAGGGACAGGCCACTATGAGCTGGTTCATCCACCGGTTCAAGCCTTTGATCGACCAGAATTTCCGCACCCTGCCGGACAGGGCAAATACCTTTATCGGCGGCAGCAGCATGGGCGGACTGATGAGCCTGTATGCCCTGCTGCAATATAACGATACTTACAGCCGCGCCGCAGCGCTGTCGCCCTCTATCTGGGTGGCACCGGATAAGCTTTCCGGCCTTGTGGGGCGCGCAAAGCTTGCCCCCGGCACGGTGCTGTACATGGACTACGGCTCCCGGGAGATGGGCAACCACGAGGGCATCCGCCGACAGTTTTCTGCCTTGAGCGGCAAGCTGATGACCCGGGGCATCCACCTGACCAGCCGCATCGTGCCCGGCGGCACCCACAGCGAGGCCAGCTGGGAAAAACAGCTGCCCTTCGTGTTCCACACCCTGCTGTATGAGGTGGAGGAGTAAGAGAAGGGCGACACCATAGCACGACAACACTAAAGGAGGAAACACCATGGAGATGCAGTATTTCAAGGAGTACAGCCCGGAACTGGGACGGGATATGGAGTGCAAGCTTTACGGCCACGCCGGCCGCCCGATGCTGTATATCCCCTGTCAGGACGGCCGTTTTTTCGATTTTGAAAACTTCCACATGACCGATACCCTTGCCCCGTGGATCGAGTCCGGGCAGATCATGGTGCTTTCCATCGACACCATGGATCAGGAAACCTGGTCGGACGCACAGGGCAACCCCTACTGGCGCATCCGCCGCTATGAGCAGTGGCTGCACTACATCACCCGCGAGGCCGCCCCGATGCTTCAGCATCTGGCGCAGCAGCGCAACGGCTGGAGCGACCTGCCCGGCGTCATCGCCTTTGGTTGCAGTCTGGGCGCTACCCATGCGGTAAACCTGTATCTGCGCCGCCCGGATATCTTCTGCGGCTGTCTGGCACTCAGCGGCATCTACACCGCCCACTACGGCTTTGGCGACTACATGGACGAGCTGGTGTACATGAACTCCCCCGTGGACTACATGAAGAACTTCCCGGAGGATCACCCCTATATGCAGTTGTTCCGCAATCAGAAGGCTGTCATCTGCTGCGGTCAGGGCGACTGGGAACAGCCGGACACCACATGGCTGCTCAAGCGCATCTTTGAAGCAAAGCATATTCCCATCTGGGTAGACCTGTGGGGTCACGATGTCAACCACGACTGGAACTGGTGGTACAAGCAGGTGGCGTACTATATGCCCTACATTCTGGGCCAGCAGTGACCCATCCTGTGAAAATGGCACAACGGCGCGTCCATGGACGCGCCGTTGTTTCCCAATATTAAAGTCTGTCCCGCCCCGCAGGGGCATTGCAATCATAGAGGTAACGGAAAGAGGAATCAACAAATACTATGCAGAACTTTATTTTTATCTCCCCCAACTTCCCCACGAACTACTGGCAGTTCTGCCGGGAACTGAAGAACAACGGCCTGAACGTGCTGGGCATCGGCGACCAGCCCTACGAGGAGCTGAAGCCCGAACTGAAGGCAAGCCTGAACGAGTACTACAAGGTGAACAGTCTGGAAAACTACGACGAGGTATACCGCGCCGTGGCCTTTTTCACCTTCAAGTATGGCCGCATCGACTGGCTGGAGTCCAACAATGAATACTGGCTGGAACGGGATGCCGCCCTGCGCACCGATTTCCACATTACCAGCGGCTTCCAGACCTCTGATATGCCCCGCATCAAGTACAAGAGCAAGATGAAGGAGTACTATCAGAAGGCCGGGATCGCCACCGCCCGCTACCACATGGTAGATGACCTTGCAGGCTGCAAGGCCTTTGTGGCGCAGGTGGGCTACCCGGTGGTAGTCAAGCCGGACAACGGCGTGGGTGCTTCGGATACCCACCGCCTTTCCAGCGACAAGGAGCTGGAGGCATTTCTGGCTTACAAGGAGAAGGAGCACCCGGATGTGGCCTACATCATGGAGGAGTTCGTCCGCGCCGAGGTGAACAGCTACGATGCCATCATCGACGCCCACGGCAACCCCATCTTTGAGGCGGGCAACGTAAGCCCCGTGTCCATCATGGACATCGTGAACAACGATGACAACTCCATCTACTACATCATCAAGGATCTGCCGGAGGACACCCGCGCCGCAGGCCGTGCCGCCGTCAAGAGCTTTGGGGTGAAGAGCCGCTTTGTCCACTTCGAGTTCTTCCGCATGACCGAGAATCAGTCCAGCATGGGCAAAAAGGGTCAGATCGTGGCGCTGGAAGTCAACATGCGCCCCTGCGGCGGCTTTACCCCGGACATGATCGACTTTGCCCGCTCCACCAACGTGTACAAGATCTGGGCAGACATGATCGCCTTCGGCGGCACCGATATGCCGGTGGGTGAGCACTATTACTGCGCCTTTGTCGGCCGCCGGGATGGCAAGAGCTTCGTTTACAGCCACGAGCAACTGATGCAGAAGTATCAGGACAACATGCGCATGGTGGACCGCATCCCCGAGGCACTGTCCGGTGCCATGGGCAACCAGATGTATGTAGCCACTTTCTCCACCCGTGACGAGATGGAAAAGTTCTACTCCGATGTGCTGGCCGTCACCGATGCCACCAACGCCAAGGTGCAGGCCGAACTGACGAAGGTTCTGGCTCTGGGTGAGCCAGAGGCCGTTTAAAGCCAAAAATTCAAGCCCGGAAAGTCTGCGGACTTTCCGGGCTTGTTCTATTTCATTACACCTTCGCAGCGCCCCGTTCCAGAATACCGTTGAAGCGGGAGAAGAAGGTGATGGTGGTAATGGTGGCTGCCAGAATATCGCTGACCGGCTCTGCCAGAAAAACACCGAATACCGGGTCCGGCAGCAGGTGCGGCAGGATGAAGATGAGCGGGATCAGCAGAATGATCTTACGCAGGCAGGCCAGCAGCAAGCTGACCTTGGCCTGACCCAGCGCCATAAAGCTCTGCTGGCAGGCGATCTGGAAGCCCATGGCAAAGATACCTGCCATGTAGATGCGCATGGACCATGTGGTGTAGGAAATGAGCGCCGTATCCGAGGTGAAGATGCCCGCCACAGCCCCCGGTGCCAGCATCATGAGCAGCCAGAACAGGCAGGTGTAGCAGCTGCACAGGGTCAGCTGGAAGCGGAACGCCTCCTTGACGCGGAGCTTTTTGTCCGCGCCGAAGTTGAAGCTCATTACCGGCTGACCGCCCTGACAGATGCCCTGAATGGGCAGGGTACACAGCTGGGAAGCGCTGGTGATAACGGTCATAGCACCCACAGCCACGTCGCCGCCGTACCGCGCCAGACTGGAACTGAAACTGATGGACAGCAGGCTCTCAGTGGACATCATCACAAAGGTGGAGACGCCCAGCGCCATCACCGGCAGGATGACCTTCTTTTCCGGGCGCATATAGTCCTTGCGCAGGCGCAGGATAGTCTTTTTGCCGGTGAGAAAGTGCAGGATCCACACCGCACCCACAGCCTGACTGAGCACGGTGGCAATGGCAGCGCCCTGCACGCCCAGCCCCAGACCAAAGATCAGGATGGGGTCGAGAATAATGTTGATGACCGCACCGATGACGGTGGTAAGCATACTGGTCTTGGCAAAGCCCTGCGTGGTGATGAAGGGGTTCATGCCCAGCACCAGCAGTACAAACACCGAGCCCAGAATGTAGATGCGGCTGTAACTCAGCGCATAGGGCAGGGTGGCGTCACTGGCACCGAAGAGCCGCAGCAGGGTGGGTGCTCCGGCGTAGAACACCACGGTCAGCACCACCGAGAAGAGCAGCAGCATGGTAAAGCTGTTGGAGATGATCTTCTCCGCCTGCTCCTTGTCGCCCTGTCCCAGCGCAATGGCGGTGCGGGGCGCGCCGCCCGCGCCCACCAGCATGGCGAACGCGTTCAGCAGCATAAGGATGGGGGTGAACAGTCCCACGCCGGTCAGCGCTGCCGCGCCGATGCCGGCAATATGTCCGATGTAAATGCGGTCCACGATGTTATACAGCAGGTTGACCACCTGTGCAACGACCGCCGGGATCATGAGCTGCAGCATCAGCTTTTTTACGCTGCCGCTGCCCATATCCTGTTTTGCCTGTGCCATGGATGTGATTCTCCTTTTACTTCAAATTTGAACAATCTCTCCTCTATTATACTCAAAACCCGCAAAAATACCAGCCCCTTTTGCAAAATTTTCCGTGCTGCGCAAAAAAGCGCGTTTCTCCCCTGCCGCAGCGCCGGGCTTGCCGCTGTGCACTCTTTGCGGTGCAGCATTCCGGGCAGCAGCGGCCTTTGCATCCAAGTTTTCGGCGATATGTCTGTAAAAAAGCAAGGTTTTTCGTCAGGTTTGTGTCTTGTGCACAGCGACATTTTTCAGTACAATAAAGAAGCAGAGAAGAAAAATAAGCGCTGCAACCGGAACGGGTTGCCGCGCTGTTTTGTATTTTGCGGCGCAGCTGCGCCCGGTGAAAAAAGGAGTGCTGTACAATGATCAACATGGTCAAGCTTCCCACCAGCAAAAGTGAACTGTTCCTGCGGGTGGCCAAGGGACATTTTGCCACCAGCCACAGCCACATCAACTATTACATCGACGTGACCACCCAAAAGTCCCGCCTTTCCGAGGCAAAAGCCGTGGCAAAGGAGCTGGTCAGCGCTTACCAGCACAGCACCATCGTGGATACCGTGCTCTGCTTGGACGGCACACAGGTCATTGGCACCTGCCTTGCCAACGAGCTGACCAAGGACGGCTTTACCAATATGAACGCCCACAAGACCATCTACATCGTCACCCCGGAATACACCTCCGGCAGCCAGATCATTCTGCGGGACAATCTTGCCCCCATGGTCAAGGGCAAGCACGTCCTCATTCTGGCCGCATCCATCACCACCGGCTACACCATTCAGGCAGCTGTGGAAGCCGTAAACTACTACGGCGGCATCGTGGCCGGGCTTTCGGCGATTTTTGCCACCACCCACGAGTGCCTCGGCTACCCGGTCACCTCCATCTTCGACCCCACCAGTCTGCCGGATTACGCCAGCTTCGACTCCCGCGACTGCCCCCTGTGCAAGGCCGGGCAGCACATTGACGCGCTGGTGAACAGCTTCGGCTACTCGGCGCTGTAAATAGAACCAATCTGGAGCTGCCGCACCCGTACGGCAGCTCCTTTTTGTTGTCCCACGGGCGGGATTGTGCTATACTGATACCAGACGAAACTAAGGTGTATCTGAAAACAAAGAAAATGACGGATATTTCGCAAGCACAAGCGGGATTTAAGGCAAATAGCCGCAGGAATCCTTTGTGGATTTCAAGGCTGTTTAACGCAAAATCCCGCTGTGTTTGTAGAAATAGACTAAATTTTCGACTTTTCAGATACACCCAAGAGAACGAGGTATCAAGTCCATGAAAATTCCCGCAAACGGTTTTACCCACGCCGGCAAGTTCCATGCCGATGACGTGTTTGCTACGGCGCTATTGCAAATTCTGCGCCCGGATATCAAGATCACCCGCGGCTTTACCGTGCCTGACGATTTTGACGGCATCGTGTACGATATCGGCTTTGGGATGTTCGACCACCATCAGGAGCCCCGGGAGTACCGCGCCAACGGCGTGCCCTACGCGGCCTTTGGCCTGCTGTGGCGGGTGCTGGGCCCGGGTCTTGTAGGCGAGCGGCAGGCGCGGCTCATTGACGAAAACTTCATCCAGCCGCTGGACCTGAACGACAACACCGGCGAGCAGAACAGCCTGTGCGATGCCATTGGCTTTTTCAACCCGGTGTGGGACTCCAAGGAGGATCAGGACAGCTGCTTTTTCAAGGCGGTTGCTGTGGCAAAGCAGATCTTGGAAAACCAGATCGACAGCGCCAACGCCGTGAACCGCGCGGACGAAAAAGTGCAGCAGGCCTACCGCAACTCCCGCGACGGCATCGTGGTGCTGCCCTGCTATCTGCCGTGGAAAAACGGCCTGTACAAGACTGATGCCCTGTTTGTGGTGTACCCCAGCCAGCGCGGCGGGTGGAGCGCCCAGTGCGTCACCGACCACAAGACCAAAAAGTCCAAGCTGCCCTTTCCCCAGTCTTGGGCGGGGCAGCCGCAGGAGGTCATCGAGCAGAAGAGCGGCATCCCGGGCATCAGCTTCTGCCACGCCAGCCGCTTCCTCATCACCGCCAAGGACAAGGAGACCGCCCTTGCCGCCTGCCGTCAGGTGTTGAAAAACAATGGACGCCTTGCCTGACGTCGCCTACGTTTACATGGTGCGCTGCACCGGCGGGCAGCTGTACACCGGTTGGACGAACCACCCCGCCGCCCGGCTGAAAGCGCACCAGAGCGGCAAAGGTGCCCGCTACACCCGCACCCACGGCGCGGTAGGCTTTGCCTATCTGGAGCGCTGCGCGGACAAGCGCGCCGCCCTGCGCCGGGAAGCCGCCCTGAAAAAGCTCTCCAAGGCGGAAAAAGAGGTGCTGTGCGCCGCATGGCGCGCCGCCGGGTGCCCCGGGGTGGAGAACGATTGAAAATGCCCTCCGCGTCTTCCGGGTTGCGGCACCCAGCATCCGCTTCGTGCCTTGGGCGGCACTCGCATCTTGCTGGCCGCTGCCCCAACAACTCCTCCCTGTTTCCGCCACTGGCGGCGGTCGTCGTCGTTGCAGCGGAAGAATTATTTTAATTTTCGGGATAGCGGAGCGTCTGCGGACGCTCCGCTATCCCATTTTCACGGGTGGGGTCGTAATGGCAAACGGCATTTACAGCGCCTGCTTCCTGCGGAAGCGGCGGCGCTGCGGGGAATCCCCTCCTACACAACGCAGCAAGGCCGTCCGGCGAATGCCGGACGGCCTTGCTGCACTTATTGGAAAGGATCGATCAGGAGATGGCAATTGTTATTTCGCCAGACCCAGCTTTTTCAGCCGGTTCCATGCGCGGATGACCTGTACCTTGGTCACACGCTTGCCGGGCGTAAAGGCGCCCTCACCCATGTCGGGCAGCAGCCCGGCCTCCACAGCCCAGCGGGCTGCCTTGGCGGTATCCGGCTCCGCTACATCGCTGTAAACAGCGGGTGCAGCGGGTTCGGGCTTGCCTGCGGTGCTCCACAGCAGCACTGCCAGCTGCTCCCGGGTGCGCGGGATGGGCGTGCCCTTGGGCAGCAGGTCTGCAAGGATGCTGTAAGTAACAGCCTCATAGCCCATTACTGCGCTGCCTGCAAACCACGCCGTTGTACCGGCTACGATGGCCACCGTTTGCAGCGGGCTGAACTCGGTGCTGTCCCCCTGCGGCGGCTGCTCTGGCGGCTCCTCCGGGGTGGTCTCGGCGATGATGCGGAACGAGCCTGTTTTAACAGTTCCACCCGCATACTGTGCACTGCCTGCGATGGTTACAGTATAGCTGTAATCGCCCGGCTCAATGGGAGCGCCGTCCAGCACTTTGCCATTCTGCATGTAGGTCACGGTAACATCACCGTAGTCCTTATTGCTGGTGTTCTTAACAGTTACTTCCTTGGGACTGCCGTCATAGGTCAGGTTGTTGGGCAGGACAAAGGCAAAGTCTGCGGGGTCTGCCGGCGGCAATTCCGCCGCGCCCTCGCCGGTGGCGCTCAGGTTAAGGATATGGGTCTGCGGGATGTTATACTTGCGCAGGTCGATGGTGCTGTTGTAACGCTCTCCATCGGCTACAGAGCCGCTATAAGCTACGCCGTTCACACTCTTGATGGGGGCATGCGTGATGACCGAGATGGTGTTCAGATCGGTGTCAACGTAGAGGGTGGAGGTTTCTGCGTCCCAAACACCCTCCATCATGCCATTGATGCCGTTGATGTATTTTTTAGCGTACTCGGCACCTTCCGGTGCAGTGTAGTTCAGGGTGTAGTAATCCGTAGCACCGTTCAGGTCTTCGGTATCCTTTGCCACCAGTGCGTGGATGATGGGGTTATTCTGAATGATGCCGCCCTCGTTATAAACAACGGTGCACTCGCCGCCGTCAATGATGGGCTGGTAGGGCTCTGCATTGCCGTCATAGCCGGCCGTATTTTCTACCGGCAGCTTCAGGGTGTTCTGGCTGTTTTCGACCGTGCCGCCGTTTTGGATCACGGCAGTGCCGGTGTAACCGGCGCTGTTATAGCAGCCGTCCAGCACAGCCTTATTGGAAGCCATGTTGACTACCGAATATCCGGTAACATCCAGCGCAGAGTTGCGAATGGTAGCGGGCTGTGCCGGGTCGCGCCAGCCGTTGCCGATGTACCTAACGCACAGCACCGAATTCTCCACAAGGCCGTCATTGTAAAGGCTCTGCGCGCTGTTCAGCGTGGCATCCTTGATGACGCCGCCCTCCCTATTGTACACATACCGGGTGGAGTTCAGCGTACCGCTGAAGGTGCCGTAGTTTTCAACTGCAAATTTTACTGTATCGGCGTTGTTTATCACCTCATCGAAGTCCAGCACAGCGTCCTTCTCGATGGTCAGGGTGGGGACATCGTTTGTAAACAGTTCTGCGTGCTTGTGCGCCGGGTCAAAGGACCAGCCGTTGCCCTTTGCGCCGTAGACACCGCCGTCCGTGCCCTTGGGGAAGCCGTCCGCTTCAATGACCAGCTCTTTCCAAATAACGCTGTTGAGCTGGACAGCTTCAGCGCCCACAGTAAAGCTGACTGCGCCGTTCCCGTCGTTATAGTTCAGCTCCTCGCCGCCGCTGACGACACTCTTCAGCTTGTAGGTAGGTCTCAGGGTCACCGGTTTGCCGGAGACAACATAGAGGGTGTCATAGGCATCTGCCGACCACTCGGTCACCGTGCCGTCCGCTGCCACCGCGACAGGGGCATACACCGGAGCATTGGTTGCATCGATCTTCACGAGACCAGTGCGTTTTGCCGTGAAATAGCCGCCGTTGACGGCTGCATCCTCGGGCAGCGGGTCATCTTCAGTGGTGAACAGACCGCCGTTGACGGTACATTTATCTCCTGCAACATACAGCTTGTCGTTGAACAGACCGCCATTGATGATGGTTTCCGTTGTCCTTTCAAGATCCGTGAGCGAGCTTTCAAAGCTGCCTCCGTTGATAACGATCCTTTCACAATTGTTGATATCCACGGAGCAGATGCGCTTGCCCTTAAAGGTGCCGCCGTTGATGGTAAGGGTACCCGCTGCTTTAACGGTCATGCCGCTGGTATAACTAACCTCTTCAAAGGTGCCATCTTCAATGGTGACCTCGCCGCCTGCAGCATCAACTCTGGCAGCTCCCTTAAAGGTGCCGCCGCTGATGACAGCCCCGGCTTCACAGATCACCTTGCCGTAGAAGGTGCCGCCGGAGATAGTGCCTGCGTTGGTCACGGTGTAGCCGTTATGGTATTCCGAGCCGATCCGCGCCTCCTGCAGGGTGGCACCGGGCTCGATCTTCACGTTCCATTTGATGCAATTATTGTAGCTGTCATAGCCGTAATTACGGAGGCAGAAGGTACCTTTTTTCAGGGTGAGCGTATTGCTGGCCTCATCGTAGGACCAGCTGTCTCCACTGTCGCCCAGATCGCCGATGGGCTTGCCGGAGGAATTGCTTGTATAGATATTGGTGATCTCGCCGTTTTCCTCTGCCAGTGCGGCGGCGCTGGCGGTGTCGGGCGGGGCGCTCTGGGCAAGGGTGGGCAGCGGCATTGCGGTCAGTGCCATGCTCAGCGCCAGAACCATACTGATGAGCCGTTTTTGCATAAGATTCTCTCCTTCTCAAGCGCCCTCCAAGCCGGGCGCTTTTGTTGTACCCAGTGTACCACGTTTTGCCCGCTTTGGACGGTTTTGGGCACGAATCGCCCCGCAAATGCGCTGAAACGACCCGGTGCACCACACGCACCCGCAAAAAACAGAAAACCGCCCGGTTTGCGGTTACCGGACGGTTTTCTGCTCTATAGGAATTACGGGAATGGCATATTGAACAGAGCACTGCTCTGTGCCTGTAGTATACCACGAACGGCGGCAAAAGTAGAGCAATTCTGCGTGAATGGCCCCTGAAATGCATCGAATCGCCCTGAAAAACCCCAAAAAAGCCCTTGCGCACCCTTTTGGGGCGCAAAAAAGGGACTGCCGCACAGCGCTGTGCAGCAGTCCCTGCGGGGTTATAAGGGGTTAAGGGGCAGCGGTTTTAGCCGCGCTGCTGGTAGGTCTTCCAAGTGCGGATGACCTCCAAGCGGCCCACGCGGCTGCCGGGCTTGAAGTTGCCGTCCTGTGCGGTCATCAGGCCGGTCTCCACGACCCAGCGAATGGCCTGCAGCTCTGCGGCATCTGCTGCCACATCGTTGAACAGTGCAGTGCTCTGGGTAGCGGGCTTGCCTGCGGCGGTCCACAGTGCAACTGCCAGCTGCTGGCGGTTAGCGGGGATGGCCATGCCCTCGGGCAGGACGCTCTTCAGGTAGGCGGTAGTGCCAACAATGTAGGCACCTGCGCCAATGGCTGCGCTGCCCACAGCGGCCACCATTACGATAGCACCGCCGCCGTCACTGTCACCGCCGGGTGCGGGGGTGGGGTCGGGGTTCGGGTTCGGCTTAGGATCGGGAGTAGGCTCCGGATCGGGAGTCGGGTCCGGCTTAGGATCAGGAGTGGGATCCGGATCGGGGTTCGGGTCCGGCTTAGGATCGGGAGTAGGCTCCGGATCGGGGTCCGGGTCCGGCTTAGGATCGGGAGTGGGATCCGGATCGGGAGTAGCAGGAACTTCAAACACAGCAGTCAGTTTCACATCCTGAGCGGGCATCTTGAACTCCAGCACATGGGCAGTGCTCTGCTCCTCGGTCAGCTCCAGACCGGTGCAGCTCCAGTTCTTGAACACGCTGGTCTCGGTGTCCTCGTCTGCGGTGGCAACGAGCTCTGTACCCACGGGCACAGCCGTCAGGTCGGCAACAGCGCTGCCATCCTTCAGGGTGACCTGTGCACCGGAGACATCGAGTTTATAGGTCTTGGGAGCGTTCTCGGTGTACTGTGCCTTCAGTGTGACCTTGTTTGCGGGCATCGTGAAGGAGATGGTCGCCTTGGTGGTGTCCACGTCAGTGGGCAGACCGGTCACTTCCCAACCGGTGAAGGTGTAACCGTCCTTCTCGTCTGCGGTGAAGCTGAGCTTCTCACCTGCAACGTGCTCGGTAGACTTGTCGTCCACGGTCAGGGTGTACTTCGACTCAGACACAGTATAGGTGCCCACTTCGTACTGGTTGCCAACGTAGTGGTCACTATCATTCACCACGATGTAAACGCTGTAAGTGCCTGCCTTGGTGGGCTTCGTCACAGACGGGAACGAGCCATCCTCCGAGACATACTGGATAGAATACAGCGGGGCATCGTCAAAATACATCTTGCCGTTATAGGTTGCAGTTTGGGTCTTGGAGTCATACGCAAAGTCGGCTCTGCTCGGGGTATATTTGCGTACCACCTCGCCGATATCAAGCGAGCCTTCTGTGTACTTGTCGCCCTCTTGCGCTACGATGCGCTGCTTGTAGACGCCGTACTCGTCATACGGCGGGTAGGTTGCAAACACCTTGTTGTCGGAGGTGCGCACATAGACGAGGCTCAATTTGCCCACGCCATCCTTTTTGCAGGTAATGCCCGGGACGAGCGTGCTCCAGTCGATGTCAAAGTCGCTCTTGCTCAGGGAAGAGAAGGGCAGCTTTCCGGTGGCGGCCATGTTCACCACAATAGGCTCGCCGTCATTCTTGGCGGTGATAGTCAGCGAGCGGTCAATGGCAGAGGTGCCCTCGTTGTAATTGCTGGCTTCCGCACCGTTGATGTTCGTGACTGTATTGCTGAAGCGGATCTCTGCCTTGACATTACCGATAAGGTAAACCGCGTCTGTTGCTGCGGCATAGTCGTTGAGGCGTTCCACAGTGCCGTCCGTCATCATCAGCTTGCTCTGCTGCTGACCGGCGGCGAGGTATTTGCTTTCAATATAGCCGCAGCTCACCGTATTGGAAACAGCAGCCTTGCTGTCGCCGTCCGTTTTCAGGCTGCCAAGGATCATGGCATTCTGGATGACCGTTTTCTCCGTGGCATAGCTCGGCAGCTGGATATCGTGGAACACACCGCCGGTGACCTCGCTGTTCTGGTTCAGCTGGACCACAGCGTTGAATGCGCCGCCGGTGATCGTACCATAAGCGCGGACGACATCTTGGAAAGTGCCGCCTGCGATGGTGCTGTTGTCATCCGCGTAGACATCCTTCTGGAAGGTGCCGTCCTGAATGATGGTGTTCTCCGCACCAACAGAGCCCTCTGCCACGATGCCGGTGACGGTCACATTTGCAAAAGTGATCTGCTCCACGGCAATGGCCTTATGGTAGGGGTTGATGGCACCCGAAGCAAGATCCACCGGGTTGCCGTCCGGGGTGGTGATGTAAAGCGCCGCGCGTGTCCTTCCGTTCTCTTTCATGGTGGCGTACTTCCAGCCCAAGCCCTCATAGAGGTTAGCCGTCATGCCCCCGCCGCTCACCGGCACACCGGTCACGCCGGTCAGGTCGGGCAGACCCTCTTCGGTAATGCGCAGGGGCTTGAGGTCGCTTGGATCGGTGGACTTATTCACAAAGATCTCTGCGCCGTCATTCTTGCCGGTAATGCGCAGCACCTTGCCGTCGGCAGAGGTGTTGGCGTTGTAGCTGCTGACCGGTGCATCGTTGATGCTCAGCACATCGGTGTTCAGGGTAAGCTCTGCGCTGGCATTGCCCACCAGATAGATGGTATTGACAGAAAGGGGCAGGTCTCTGCCGTTGATCGCAGTCACACCACCGCCGTTGCGCACGGTCAGCGTGCTGAGCTGCTGGCCATCGGCAAGCGCATTCTCTATGCCGTTGCCAGACAGCTTGCACAGAACGGTGTCGGAAATGGCAAGGTCGCCAAACCTGTCAAAGCTGAAGTTCTGGGCCACTGCCTTGGAAATGGTGCACTTGCCCATGCAGGAGAGGTAATCAAAGGTGCCGCCCTCGATCGTGACATCTTTGAAGTCAGCCTGACGGATGATGCCGCCGGTCACGGTAGCATTCGAAAGCTCGACATAGCAGTTGATGGGCACTGCGCTCAGCTGGCTGAAATTGATCACCTTACCGCCCTGATCCCCGAGCTTCAGTTGTCCGGTCGCACTGGCGACATTGGGGTAGCAGGTATAAGTCCAGCCCTTGCCAAAGTATACGCAGACCTGATATATGCCCTCGTCCAGACTGTACACATGGGGCACATCGTTCACATCGGGCGTACCCTTATCGGTAAAACTCAGTTCCTTGTCCATAGACGGGATCGGAGTCAGTGCTATGGGTGCGTTGCTCTCTGAAAGCGGCGGGAACATACTGACCTCGGCAGAGATCGTTGTACCGTTTGCACTGATGGAAACCGTGGCACAGCCGTTCAAGGAAGCGTTGCTGACGCCCGCAGGCAGGGGGACGACGCTGCCGCCGGTCAACGATGCAGCCCATGCAACGCAACCGGGGGTGTACTGCACCTCCAGCTTCAGGCTGTGATCGCTGTACAGCTTGAGCATATACACATCCCCGGTCACCGGCTGGCCGTTCAGGGTGCAGCTTTCCTGCAGGATCAGCTTGTGTGCCTGCTTCTGCGTAGCGGACTTCAGGCCGGAAATATCCTTGAAGTAGCCGCCCTTAACGCTGCCGCCGTTCTCGGTCAGCTTACCGTAGGTGCCGCCGTCAATGGTGCCGTTTTCCAGCACTGCTTCGGCGTAGCTGCCGCCCAGAACACAGGCATTCGGGTTCTTGATCCAAAGCTGGCCATTGACAACGCCGTCCAGCAGATATACTTCATTGCTGGAAGTCGAGATGGCCACATTGCAGCTGGCATCGCCATCCAGAATATACTCTGTCTTTGCATTTGCAACGCCGGCAATGGCCAGCCATTTGTTGGAGCTGTCGTAGCTCCAGCCGGTGCCGGACTGCTCTTCGGGCAGACCGTTCGTACCGATCTTGATCTTGACCACCTGATTTTTTGTTTCAGAGTTCGTACCAACAGCCTCATGCTCGTCTTCCGAGCTGTAAGTGATGCTGTTGGTCTCTTCCGCCGCCGCGGAAGAAAGCCCTGCCCCTGCATCTGCAAATGCGGATACAGGGAGAATGGAGAGCATCATACTGAGTGCCAGTATCATGCTCACGATGCGTTTTTTCATGATATCCTCTCCTTTGTCGGTTGATTTGTCCGGCTATACCCCCAAACGGAACAGCCGGAACGGACAAAAATGCCAAGTTGAGTATAGCACCAAAATTCAAGGAAATAAAGCGCTTTTGCGGGCAGCACCTGCCAAAAAATGGTGCAAAATTATGGGCAAAATCACGATACGGGGGAGGGGTATGCTTCTCTCCCATAAAAAAGCAGTTCCGAAACGCCCGCAGGCGTTTCGGAACTGCAATACAAAATATTCTTTCCGCTCTTTATGCCCAAAGCACACGCGGCGGGCATTCAAAAGCGTTTTACTTGCCCGCCAGCAGCACCGCCAGCACGGCTTTCTGGACGTGGAGACGGTTCTCCGCTTCGTCAAAGATCTCGTCCGCGTGCTGCTCGAATAGGGCGGTGGAGATCTCCTCGCCCCGGTGGGCGGGCAGACAGTGCAGCACCAGCGCGTTGGGCTTTGCATTTTCCAGCAGACGGCCGGTGAGCTGGAAGCCCACAAAATCCCGCAGACGCTGCTCGCTCTCGGCAGTGCCGGGGGCGGTGGTGTTCCATGCGGCGGTAGCTACGATGTCCGCATCCCGCAGGCCCTCGGCGGGGTCGGTGGTCAGGTGGAAGGCATTGCCGTATTTGTGGGCAAACATCAGCACATCCGCTGCCGGGCGGTAGCCCGGAGGACAGACGCAGGATACCTGCATCCCCGCCAGCAAACCGCCCACGATCAGACTGTTTGCCATGTTGCTGCCATCGCCCACAAAGCAGAGCTTCAGCCCTGCCAGCGTGCCCCGGCGCTCCCGGATGGTCATCAGGTCAGCCAGCACCTGACAGGGGTGGGCGTAGTCGGTAAGGCCGTTGATCACCGGAATGCCGGAAAGCTCCGCCAGCTCTTCCAAATCCCGCTGGCGGTAGGTGCGCCAGACGGCGCAGTCGTAGTAGCGCCCCAGCACCCGGGCGGTGTCCCGCAAAGGCTCGCCGCGCCCGGCCTGCAATTCGGCGGTGTTCATGTAGTTGCCAAGGCCGCCCATCTGGTACACGCCCACCTCAAAGCTGGTGCGGGTGCGGGTGGATGCCTTGGAGAACAGCAGCGCCACGCTTTTGCCCGCCAGCAGCGGCTCGGTGCGGCCTGCCTTGCAGTCCGCTTTCAGCCGGTCTGCCACATCCAGAATATGGGTCAGCTCAGCGGGGGAAAGGTCGCTCATTTTCAGCAGATTTTTCATGCCTGCTCCTTCGGAGCGGTCGGCTCCATCGTGCCCAGCACCTCGGCCAGCACGTCCAGCGCCATATCTACCTCGTGTTCCGAGACGGTAAGCGGCGGCAGCAGACGCAGCCGGGTCTTTGCGGTAAGCACCAGCAAGCCTTTTTCGCGGCAGGCAGCCAGCACATCCGCAGCCTGCACGTCAAAGAACTCGATGCCCACCATCAGGCCGATGCCGGAAATGTTCTTGACGTGGGGCAGCTTTGCCAAGCCGGTGCGCAGCTGCACGGCGCGCTCGCTGACCTGTGCAAGGAAGCTCTGGTCCAGACGATCCACCACCACGTTGGCTCCGGCGCATACCACCGGGTTGCCGCCAAAGGTAG
>OGJU01001364.1_pt1 | contig 16094 bp, 16 predicted proteins | sample 1572251 | NCBI WGS metagenome assembly OGJU01 (sample SAMEA2582144, study PRJEB24529) | metagenome | biome: Human gut stool | place: China | collected 2011
TGTCCAGGCGGGCAAAGGCCTCCTGAACACGGGAGAGGGGGAGGGCAAGATTCATGCGGATGTGGCAGGGGCCGTGAAAACGGCGGCCATCCTGCCAAGCTACCCCTACATCAGAGCCAGCCTTTTGCAGCTCTTCAATGGTCTTCCCATGTGCTTCACACCATTTGGTGCAGTCGAGGAAAAGCATATAAGTGCCCTGAGGCTTGGTGACCTGAATACCTTTGTATTGCTCCCAAATGTGTTCGCAGGCGAAGTCCACATTATTCGCGAGTACCTGGTTCAACTCATCCACCCACTCGTAGCCCTCCGGCTTGTAGGCGCCGATCAGGGCGTGCATGGAAAGTACGTTTATCTCGTTGTAGTGGCACAAGGAGCTCTCCTTATCCACCCGATCTCGGAGCCACTTGCTGTAGATGATGTGGTAAGACCCGATCAGGCCCGCCAGATTGAACGTCTTGGAGGGAGCATAGAGGGCCACTGTGTGCTCCTTGGCGTAGCTGTTGACCATCTGTGTGGGGATGTGCTTCTGACCGGGGCGGATGATATCAGACCAGATCTCGTCGGAGATAACATAGACACCATGCCGCTGGAAGATCTCCATGGCCTTCTCCAGCTCCCAACGCTCCCAGACCCGGCCTGTGGGGTTGTGGGGGGAGCAGAATAGTGCGGTGTGAATGTGGTTGGCCACGATCTTCTTCTCCATGTCCTCGAAGTCCATGCGCCAAATGCCTTGCTCGTCCTGAACCAGTGGAGAGAGGACGATGGAATACCCGGCATTGGTCAGACAGGATGTAAAGCCGCTGTAGGTGGGGGAGTGAACCAGCACGTTGTCACCCCTGGAGCAGAGTACATTGAGTGCGCTGACCACACCACCCAGCACGCCGTTTTCATAGCCGATGTGCTCCTTGGTTAGGCCAGTGACACCGTTGCGCTTCTCGTGCCACTGGACGATGGAATCATAGTATTTGTCGGTGGGAAAGAAGTACCCGAAGGAAGGGTGCTGAGCCCGGGCGATAATCGCCTCTGTGATGGTGGGGACCACAGGGAAGTTCATATCTGCCACCCACATGGGGATTATATCAAAGCCTTCCTTTGGCCTTGCGGGCGCAATGACATGGGCACCCACATTGTCATAGGCCGCTGCATCCTTTCCGCGGCGGTCCAATATGCTGGTGAAATCATACTTCATTTTGTAATCCTCCTTCGTCTTTTTTACGACCGATGCCAGTCAAAATTGCGGCCCAGTATACTACAATCAGGCCAATACAGAAAAAGTTGTAGGGAATAAAATTCAACATGGTAAAGTCATCGCCCACAACACCGGTTCCCATTGCAACCGCCAGTGCGGTCAAGGTGTTGACGCCGTGGGGAACCATCCAGGAGATGCCGCTGGCAAAGCCCGCGATATAGTTGGCGGCGCGGGTTCGGGCAATATGGAAGGGCTTCATGATGTTGCGGACGATGGGGCTGATAAAGGCGATCGTGGACATACCGCTGCCAATGATCGCACAGAAAATACAGGTGAACACCCCGGAAACCGTTTCCGCCATTCTGGGGGTCTTGGCGTGTCTGACCATAAAGGTCTGGAAACTGTCCAGCACGCCCACCTCCTCAGTCAGTGCGAGTACTACGAAGATCAGGGCCATAAAGACTAAAACATCCATCAGGCTGAGGGTACCGGAGGCCAATAGGCCGTCAGCGGCAAAGATGCTCGCCACGTCCGAATAGCCCAGGATCAGCAACAGGATGATGCCCAGCAGATCGCCTACCACAAGGGCTACCAAGAAGTTTGTCTTGCGCAGGATGAGTACGGCCACCAGGATGGGAATGATGATAAAGATAAGGCCCAGGGAGGAGGAACTGTCCACACTTAGGGAGGCCAGATCAACCCCCTTGGTTGTTGCAAGACCAAATACAAAGAACAGGATGAGGGCGGGTATCCCTGCGGCCAGACTGTACCAGACACGGGTGCGCACCGCGGCGATGATATCCACCTCCTGTCCGATGGAGGAGGTGATGGTCACGTCGGAAATGGGGGAGAGGTTATTACCGAACTCGGAGCCGGAACAGATGGCACCCAGGACTAGGCCGGCGGGACAGCCCATCTGCACACCCATTGGGAACAGCATGGGCATCGTGGCCAAGAGGGCGGCCGCCGAGCTGCCCGTCACAGTGGACATTACCGCACACAGCACGAAGGTCACGCAGGGGATAATGGCAGGTGGGATATTGACCAGACTCACAAGATAGACCAGGCCATCCACCAGGTGGGCGGCCGTTAGGATCTGTGACAGGATACCGGCCGCAATGAAAATGGGAAATAGCATGGTGAAGGACGGATTAGCAAAGCCTTTCATAACTGCTTTCGCATAGCGGTTTTTATCCTTAAACACGAGCAGACCAATGACCATGGCCATGAAGCCTGCTCCCCAGAAGTTTCGTAGGGAACTCATTCCGGTAAAGCAGAGGACAACGATTGCTGCGATCATTCCCAGCAGTGGAAGTATCCCGCCGACCTTCCCTCCATAGGTTTCTGCGTACTTTTTTTCAGCTTCCATTTGACATCTCCCTCTCTTGGTGATTTGCTAAATCCTTAATAATTAAGCATCTTTATAATATGATAAATAAGAAATAAGTCAAGAAAATTTTTATATATTTTAGATACTTCTTTATAGTGAATAAATATTTGCCTTTTGTTTTGTGGATTATCCACAACAAAGAAGCCGGGCGGTCATACCCCCGGCTTCTTTTGTGTCTATCCTAAATAATCCCGGCTCCGCCTCACATCATCCTGATATGCCTCGTTCAGTTTCCGCTGTACCATCAGATGGTGTTCCAACTCCTCGGGAGAAAAATTGCTCAACAATTGAAAGGTGGCCTCCTGACAGGACTGGTTGAAAGCTGTGTGCGCCTGGTAGACCTGTTTGCCGCTCTCGGTCAGGTATAGATTATAAATCCGGTTGTTCTCTGCGTTGCGTACCTGCTCCACCCAGCCCTTGGCCCGCAGCTTGCGCACGATCTGGGAGCAGGCGCTGGGAGTCTTTTTCAGAATGGCGGCCAGCTCGGTGACGGTAATCTCCGGGTGCTCACCGATGAGGTCGATGATATGGGCCTCCGACTGATAGAGAATGTGAGCCCCGTAACGGTGGGGAAGGGAGTCGTATTCATACATCAGGTCATAGGCCTCGTCCTGGGCCGCCCAGATTTGCCCGAGCAGGGCCTCCCGCTGCTGTTCCATTGTCCGCGTCCTCTTTTCTGTCAAACTGTTCCTATTATAGCTGGTTTAGGCCGGGGATGCAAGACGGGACGGGCGTTCATTTGCCGTCGTGGCTGACGGCCCGGTTGATGGCGGAGAGGATGCCCTTGAGGGGGGCCAGGTTGATGTTATGGCTCATGCCTACGCCGAACCAGTCCCTGCCGTTCTCGTCCTGGAGGTGGATATAGGCCACAGCCTGGGAGTCAGAGCCCTGCTTGACGGCGTGCTCCTTGTAGTCGATGAAGGTGAAGCGGTCCATCTTCTGGCCGTGGATGGCGTTGAAAAAGGCGTCGATGGGGCCGTTGCCGGAGCCCTGGACCTGGAACACGGTGTCGGTGTGGCGGATGGCGCCGGCGAAGGTGACGTGGGAGTGGCCCTCCTCGTCGGTAAACTCGGCGAAGGAGTGCTGCACCAGCTGATAGGGCTTTACCGCGTCGATGTAATGGGCCTTGAACAGGTCGTAAATGGCGTTGGGCTTCAGCTCCTTGCCCACCCGGTCGGTCTCCACCTGGACGATGTGGCCGAACTCGGGGTGCATGGCCTTGGGGAGATCGAAGCCGAAGGAGTGCTGCATGACGAAGGCGGAGCCGCCCTTGCCCGACTGGGAGTTGATGCGGATGATGGGCTCGTACTGGCGGCCCACGTCGGCGGGATCGATGGGCAGATAGGGCACCTCCCAGTACTCGGTGCCGCTCTCCTCCATGTAGCGGGTACCCTTATTGATGGCGTCCTGGTGGGAGCCGGAGAAGGCGGTGAACACCAGCTCACCCACATAGGGCTGCCGCTCGCCGATCTTCATCTTGGTGACCCGCTCGTACACGTCGCGGATTTTATTGATGTCGGAGAAGTCCAACTTGGGGTCCACGCCCTGGGTGTAGAGGTTGAGGGCCAGGGTCACCATGTCCACGTTGCCGGTGCGCTCGCCGTTGCCGAACAGGGTGGCCTCCACCCGCTCGGCCCCGGCCAGCAGGCCCAGTTCAGCGGTAGCCACGCCCTCGCCCCGGTCGTTGTGGGGGTGCAGGGAGATAATGGCGCGGTCCCGGCCGGGCAGCCTGGAGATAAAGTACTCAATTTCGTCGGCGAAGTAGTTGGGCATGCAGTTTTCCACGGTGGTGGGCAGGTTGAGGATCACCTTGTGTTCCGGTGTGGCGCCGATGGCCTCGATCACCGCCTGGCAGATCTCCACGGCGGCGTCCATCTCGGTGCCCATGAAGGACTCCGGGGAGTACTCGTACCGCAGATCCATCCCCGCGTCGAGGGCGGGCTGGCTCAGCTCCCGGATGAGCCGGGCGGCGTCCACGGCGATCTTTTTTACGCCCTCCACGTCGGTGTGGAAGACCACCTTCCGCTGGAGGGTGGAGGTGGAGTTGTAGAAGTGGAAGATCACATGCTTGGCGCCGTCAATGGCCTCGAAGGTGCGGCGGATGAGGTGCTCTCTGGCCTGTACCAGCACCTGAATGGTCACGTCGTCGGGGATGTGTCCACCCTCGATCAGGGTGCGGATGAACTCGTACTCCGTCTCGGAGGCGGAGGGGAACCCCACCTCAATCTCCTTGACGCCGATGTCCACCAGGGTGTGAAACAGTTCCAGCTTCTCCCGGACGTTCATGGGGTCGATGAGGGCCTGGTTGCCGTCCCGCAGATCTACCGAGCACCAGACGGGGGGCGCCTTCAGCTCCCTGTCGGGCCAGGCGCGGCGGGTCATCTTGAGGGGGACGAAGGGGATGTACTTCTCGTGTGCGGGCTTCATAACAATTCCTCCTGTTCACTGGGGCCAGGGTACGAAAAAACGCCCCTGACCAAATTCCTGGTCAGGGGCGTAAAATTTACGCGGTACCACCCTGCTTCCGCCCATTGTCACCAAGGGGCGCTCATGGCCTCCAACAAGGCCGCGGCCGGTAACGTGGCCGTGACGGCCCGCCCTACTGCCTGGGGTTCGGACGGGCGGCTCCGGGCTCAGTATCCGCGCGCTTCCCCGCGCCGGTTCGCACCGACCACCGGTTCTCTGAGCGGGACGGGACGCGCCTTCTTCCCATCATTGCCTGTTTGGGATGTAATTGCACTTATTTTAGCCGGGGAAAGGGAATTTGTCAAGAGGCAGTTTCCGTGCCGGGGAGGGAGGGCTCCAGCGCGATGGAGCGGCAGCTTCCGTCCTGCCAGGAGCCCCAGGGATAGCAGTCCGGTGGGTGGTTGCCGTACAGGCTGGAGGTGTAGCCCCCCAGGTATTCCAGGCCGTCGACGGTGTAGACTGCCAGGAAATATTCCGATTTCGTGCTCGGGCAAGGGCCAGTGATGGCCAGCCGGGTTCCGTCATAGCACAGGCTGAGCCTGGAGGAGGGGGTGCTCAAGGGACAGCCCAGGGAGGACTGGAGGGAGGTGTCCGCCGTAAAGTCCATTACCCATGCGCCGCTCCGACGGTTGAGCACGGCCAGAAAGTCGCCCGCGGACAGGAGGCAGAAAGAGCTGTCAGACTGTGGGAACACCTGTGGGTGGGGCGTATCCTCCGCCGCGGGAAAGAGCTCCCAGGCGGCAACAAGGGTGAGTGTGGCCGCGTCCAGCAGGGTGAGGAGGGCCGCGCCCTTCTCCTCGGTGAGAAGAAAGAGGGTACCGTCCCCATCCGACCAGAAGGCCATGGCCCGGCCTCCGTTGGGGATGGAGTAGACGGTCTCCAGGTCGCCGCCGGGGGAGAGGCGGTAGATCCCCCAGCCGCCGGGAATTCCGCTGCCGTCCAGAGCCTTGGCCATGGAGCCGCCGGCGCAGAGGGCAAACAGGACGCCTTCCCCGGTGCTCACGCAGTCCGCCTGAAGGGTGAGCAGGCTGCTGTCCAATGTGAGAAAGCAGGCGCTCAGCAACTGGCCGGAGGCGTCCGGGGTCATGCTGATCTCCATGGCAAGCCCTTCGGGCACCGGAATGGGAAAATAGGCGCGAAAACGGCGGGTCAGCTCCTCCGCGTTGATGGAGGTATCGTACTGGGAAGTTCCAAACTCACGGTCAGCCGCCCAGGCTGTGTACACGAGACGATCCACAGAGAGGGGAAAATCGGTCAGATAATCGGCCAGTTGGATCTCACGTTTAATACTGATGAGACCATTGTGTTCGGTATAGGTCTCGTCTCCGGGCAGGGGAGAGGTCTGGGCGGAGAGCTCCGCCCACAGCGCCCGCAGCCCGGCGGAGGGACTGTCCGGCGCAATATCCAGGAAATTCAGGCCGGGAGAGAGCTCCAGCACATCCTCGTCCAGCTCAATGATCCAGCTCTGCTTCTGGCCGGAGTAGGAAAAGCGGGTTTCGGCCTCCTCCGGCGCGGCGGCGGGAAAGGTGCTGTGCCAGAACAGGTGATAGCCGCAGGTGGACACCCAGGTGAGCCTCCCCCCGTTGGCGGCCCCGGGGTCCACGGCTAGGATTTCCGCCCGGTAGGACACCGCCTCCCGGCGGCCCTGCACGGCGGCGCAGGCCCCCGCCAGCAGGCCGGCGGACAGAGCGACCAGGAGGAGAAAGAGCAGCAGAGATTTCCGCATGGCTATTCCTCCCCTCTGCCGTCCATCCGCTCCAGCGCCTGGAGCACCCGGCCGGGCTCATAGCCGCAGGCCGACCGGACATAGTCCATCAGGCTCTGGCTCCGCTCCTCCAGCGCGGCGGGGGTTACGGCCCCGGCGATCCGTCCCGACCGGAGGAGCACCGCCCGGCTGATGAAGTGCTGCACCTCCTCCAGCAGATGGGTGGACAGGAGGATGGTCTCGGTGGGCTCCAGGATGCCCAGCAGCACCCTGTAGAAGTCCTCCCGGTTGAACACGTCGTTGCCGGCAAAGGGCTCGTCCATAAGAATGTAGTCCGCCCCCTGGCACAGGGCCAGAATCACCTCGAACTGGTTCTTCTGTCCGGTGGAGAAGCCGCGCAGGGCCCGCTTTTCCGGCAGGCGGAAGAAGTCCATCAGCATCTGGAAGCGGCCGGCCCGGAAGGCGGGGAAGTGTTCGGCGCAGAAGTCCCGATGCCCGGCGGCAGTGAGGCCGGGGAAGAAGGAGTGCTCACAAGTGGCGAAGGAGAGTCGGGCAATGTTTTTGGAGGTGATGGGCTGCCCGTCCAGAGTAACCGACCCGAACCCGTACCGGAGCAGGCCCAGAATGCACTTGAGCAGGGTGGTTTTGCCCGCGCCGTTGGGGCCGAAGATACCCACGATCTCCCCGGGCCCCACGGACAGGCTCACATCCTCCAGGGCCTGCTGACAGCCCCGGTACTTTTTGGATACATGGCTCACTTCAAGCATGGTTGCCTCCAATCCAGCCCAGCGGCAGGCCTCCCCAGGGCTCCGGGGGCAGGTGGCCCGCAGGTGTCAGGTGGTAATAGCACAGCGCGCACAGCAGGATGACGGCGGCCGTCAGTGCCGCGCCCAGCAGCAGGGCCAGGGCGGGGGCGGACAGGCAGCGCCGCCACAGCTCTCCGAACTGGGGCAGAAGCCGCATCCGGTAGATGCTCCGGCCGCCCTGATAGTGACAGAGAAAGTGGTAGACGGCCACCCCGGCCAGGGAGAGGGCCAGCGCCAGAAAACAGAGCAGCGGCCCATAGAGCAGGTGGGAAAAGGGGGGCACCAGGGTGCCGGGCAGGAGCACCCGCACCATCGCGCCGTCCGGGCTCACGGTGCCGTCGTAGCCGTAGAGGGCCCGGCGGGCCGGGAGGTACTGGCACAGGAAGAGCACCAGTCCGGCGCCGGCGGACAGGAGAAGGCCCGTCCAAAGCAGAAACCGCTCCTGCTTCCAGGGGATGCCGAGGGGAAACCAGGACTCATTCTTCATAGGGATCCCTCCTCAAAATCTGGCAGAGGGAGGCGGCCAGGGCGCACAGGCTGACAAAAAGCAGGACGGGCCCCAGGACGGAGGGCAGACCGTCCGCGGAGTAGAAAATGCCGTCGTAGAGATAGGGGCGGAGGAACTCCGCCGGCCCGCCAAATTCAAAAGAGCCCATGGACAGGGGAAAGCAGAGGGCGGAGAGCGCCGCCAGGGGCAGAACGGCGAAGGCCCGGCGGCCCATGCGTCGTTGGAAGGAGAAACAGGCCGCCGACGTCCCCAGGGCGGCGCACATGGACAGGTTGCGCGCCCAGAGAGGCCAGTCATCCAGGGGCAGCAGGCTGTGGAGATAGGGGTCGCGGTAGCAGGCCAGGAACAGAGCCTGGGGGCCGGAGAACTCCGGTGCCAGACGGGGGAGGGCGGCGGCGCAGAGAGCCAGCAGGGTGCCCAGGTGGGCCGCCCAGAAGAACAACAGGCAGAAAAAGCCGTAGCCGGCCCACAGCAGGGTGAGGGCCCTGTGCCCCACTGACAGTCGCCGCAGGGTATAGCTCACCCGGGAGGAACCCTCCCACCCCAGAAAGGCCAGCACGGCGCACACCAGCACCAGCCCGATACGGAAGCACCAGGGCAGGGGATATTGCATCAGCAGGCCCTCCAGGCCCATGGGGTTGGAGTATTCGTAGTAAGCGGTGCGGACGGTGTCCTGCCAGCCGGACAGGGCAGCCAGGAAGAGCCCCGCCTCCGTCAGACAGGAGGCCAGAGTAATCCCCGCAGCTTTCCAGAGGGTGCTCCGCGCGGCCAGCATGAGCAGGGATGCGATACGCTTCATGGCTTCTCCTCCTCCAGTTCCGGGCTGTCCCACAGCCGGTCGATGAGCGCCTCCGCCTCTGGTCGGGTGAGGCCCATCTGCCGCAGGGAGCGGACCAGGGCGGCGGCCTCCCGCTCCATCAGGCGGGTGCGGACGGCGGCCACAGCCGCCTCGTCCAGGGTAAATTCGCTCTTGGCCCCCGAGCGGGAGGTGATGAGCCCCGCCTCCTCCAGCATACGGCAGGCCTTCTGCACGGTGTTGGGGTTGACCCCCAGCTGGGCGGAGAGCACCCGTCGGGAGGGAAGCCCGTCTCCGTCCCGGATGGTTCCGGCCGCGATGCCCTGCTCCAGATAGCGGATGATCTGCTGGTCGATGGGGCTTCCGTCCTCCAGGCGGAAGCCGGAGAAGGAAAGCATGGCCGGACACCCCCCTTTGCATACTGTATTATGGGACTAGTACAGTTTATAACTGTATTATATAAGTAATACGGATGTAAGTCAAGATGGAACTGTGTCTTCTGCCGGGGCTTCCGCTGTGGCAGACGAAAAAGCAATACCGCGGGCGGAATACGCCGGGCCGCGGTGTCCACTCTGTTTTCTGTCGTGGCTGGTGTGGACGACATCCTCTTGGATGAGGGCACCGGCTGTGGCCAAAAGAGAGCGCCTCCGCCCGATGGGCGGAGGCGCTCTGGGTTAAGGCGCGGTCTGTACTGGGTCGAGGAGGAAAAACTGGGTACCGTCGCTTCCGGCCACCAGAGCGCCCAGGGGGAGCTCCCCTTCGGCCTCACTGGCCACCGCCGCCACCGCATCTTCCAGATCGCTGGTGAACTGGAGGGAGGTGTCGCCGTAGTCCACCTGGAGGGAGAGGGTCTGTGCGGCGGCGTCGGTCTCCACTACCGTCACCTGGGCGTCCCCCAGGGGGAATACCGAACCGGCCTCCGGGACGGCGGGGGAGAGGCCCTGAGCCTCGGTGTAGCGCCGGAAATCCGCAAATACCGGGCTGCCGGCATCCTCCACCGGGGAGAGTACCTGCCCCACGGCGCAGGTGTAAAGGGGGCCGGAAAGGCCGCCCATATGGGTCTCATCTGCAGACGTACACACCACATAGTCGAGGTAGGTGATCCCCTGCTGGCTCAGTTAACCGGCCACCTGGCTGCCCCGCTCGGCGCTGCCGCCGTCAATGAGCATGGCCTGTCCGCCGCACAGGAGCAGGGCGGAGCTGGTCTGCCCCGGGTCGATGAAGTGGATGGACAGTCCGGCGCTGTCTCCGGCGGCTGTGCTTTGGCAGCCGGACAGGGCGGCGGCCAGGAGAAGGACGGCGAGGATCGGGAATGTGCGCTGTTTCATAAAGGCTCCTTCAAAATGAGATAGCGCCTTAGGATACCATATTTTTTCCCATTTGCCAAGAGCTTTTGTCCCAGCGGCTGCACAGAGAGGCGGCTCAGCCGGGATTGAACTGATAGCCGAGCCCGACAACGGTGCGGATAAAGTCGTGCCCGCCCGCATGGGGGCGGAGCCGCCTCCGGATCTGAAACACGGTGTTCTCCACGGCGTGGAGGCAGTGGTTGGACGGCGCGCGCCAAACGGCCTCATAGATCTGCTCCTTTGTGAAAGGAACGTCCGGGTGGGTATAGAGCAGGTAGAGGACACCAAACTCCTTTTCAGACAGGGGGATTGCCTGCATCCCTACCACCGCCCGTCGTCCTGCGGGCTCCATGGACAGTGGAGAGGGATCGGAGGGGGCTTTCTTTTTTTCACAGATTCCGCTATACTGGGAGATAACTTGACAAAAGCGAGGGACGTTCATGCTGCTTTCTGTGGAACAAGTGACCAAGAGCTACGGCGACCGTGTCCTGCTGGACGGGGTGTCCTTTTATCTGGAGCGGGGGGACAAGGTGGGGATCATCGGCGTCAACGGCGCCGGCAAGTCCACCCTTCTCCGCCTGCTGGCGGGGGCGGAGGAGCCGGACGGGGGGACGGTACGCCTGGACCCCGGCGTGCGGATGGAGTACCTGCCCCAGAACCCGGTGTTTCAGGGGGAGCGCACCGTGCTGGAGCAGGTGCTGCTGGGGCTGAACGACGCCGACCGCTCCCTGGCGGAGTATGAGGCCAGAACCATCCTCAACCGTCTGGGAGTATCCCGCTTCGAGCAGAGCGTGGGGAACCTCTCCGGCGGGGAGCGCCGCCGGGTGGCCCTGGCGGCGGTGCTGGCCCGCCCCTGCGACGTGCTGATTCTGGACGAGCCAACCAACCACCTGGACAACGACATGGTGCTCTGGCTGGAGGACTATCTGCGCGCCTGGAAGGGGGCGCTGGTCATGGTGACCCACGACCGGTATTTCCTGGAGCGCATCGTGGGCCGCATGGCAGAGGTGGAGGACGGCCGTCTGTTCACCCACGAGGGCAACTACGACAAGTATCTGGAGCGCAAGGCCGCCCGGCTGGAGAGCGAGCGGGCCAGCGAGCGCAAGCGGCAGGCCATCCTGCGGCGGGAGTACCAGTGGGTGATGCAGGGGCCTACCGCCCGGGGGACCAAGAGCCGGGAGCGGCTGGAGCGCTACGAGGCCCTGAAGGCCCAGAGCGGCCCGGCGGAAAAAAGTACCTTGGAACTAAACGCGCGGGCCAGCCGTCTAGGTAAGAAGACCATCGAGTGCAGAGGCGTGACCAAGGGCTTCGGCGGACGCACCGTGGTGCGGGACTTCGACTGCATGCTCCTGCGGGACGACCGCATCGGCATTGTGGGGGCCAACGGCAGCGGCAAGTCTACCCTCCTCAACCTGCTGGCCGGGGAGCTGGCCCCCGACGCCGGGGCGGTCGGGACGGGGGAGACCGTCCGCATCGGCTACTTCCGCCAGGAGGTGCCCGATATGGACGGGGATACCCGGGTGATCGACTATGTGAAGGAGATCGGCAGCCGCATCGAGACGGGAGCGGGGATGCTCACCGCCTCCCAACTGCTGGAGCAGTTCCTCTTTCCGGCAGAGGTGCAGTGGAGCCCCATCCGCAAGCTGTCCGGCGGTGAGAAGCGGCGGCTCTTCCTGCTGTCCGTCCTGGCCGCCGCCCCCAACGTGCTGCTGCTGGACGAGCCGACCAACGATCTGGATATTCAGACCCTCAGCGTGCTGGAGGACTATCTGGACTCCTTCCCCGGCGCGGTGGTGGCGGTGTCCCACGACCGCTATTTCCTGGACCGGGTGGTGCGGCGGGTGTTCGCCGTGGAGGGGGACGGAAGCGTCCGGGGTTATCCCGGCGGGTATACGGAGTATCTGGAGGCCCGGCGGGCCGCTGGACAGCCGGCCAGATCCCCCAAGCCCGCCGAACCCAAGGCAGCGCGCCCCCAGGGGGCCAAAAAGTTGAAATTCAGCTACAAGGAGCAGCGGGAATTTGAGACCATTGACGCCGACATCGCCGCCCTGGAGGCCGAGCTGGCCCAGGTGCAGGCCGAGCAGGAGGAGAAGGCCACCGACTATGTGGCCCTCCAGTCCCTCCAGGAGCGGCAGGCTGAGCTGGAGGCAGCCCTGGAGGAGAAAATGGAGCGCTGGGTCTACCTGAACGACCTGGCGGAGCAGGTTTCCAATCAGTAGGGGGCGCAGGGCGCGCCCGCCATTCCGAGAGCAGATTCACGAGACCAAATTCAAAGGAGCGACCTCATGACAAAATTCTGGAAACCCCTGTTGGCAATTGCACTCATCTGCGCGCTGGCGCTGGCGGGGCTGGGACTGGCGGCGCAGTCTCCCGCGGCGGCGGCCCAAGCGGAGCGGGCGGACGAGTTCCGGGCTGTTTGGGTGGCCACGGTGTACCGCCTGGACTACCCCAGTCAGGCCACTACAGATCCAGCGGTCCTCAAGCGGGACGCCGACGCGATTTTACAGGGATGTGTGGACATGGGCATGAACGCCGTGATTCTCCAGGTGCGGCCCTCCGCCGACGCCCTCTATCCCTCCGAGCTGTACCCGTGGAGCAAATACCTCACCGGCGCACAGGGGACCGCCCCGAAAAACGGATTTGATCCGCTGGCCTACTGGGTGGAGCGGGCCCACGCCCTGGGGCTGGAGCTCCACGCCTGGGTCAATCCCTTCCGCATCACCAAGGGGGGCGCGGCGGAGTTCCAGGCCCTGACCGCCGACCACCCCGCAAAGCTCCACCCCGACTGGGTGGTGGAGTATGAGGGCGACTACTACTTCAATCCCGGCCTGCCCGAGGTGCGGGAGTACATCGTGCGGGGGGCGGAGGAGCTGGCCCGCAAGTATGACATCGACGGCATTCACCTGGACGACTACTTCTACCCCGGCAGCGGCTTTGCCGACGGGGCCGCCTATGCCAAGTACGGCAAGGGCTTTTCCAACATCGGCGACTGGCGCCGGGACAATGTCAACCAGCTGGTCAAGACACTGGGGGAGCGCATCCACGCCATTGATCCGGGGCTGTCCTACGGCATCAGCCCCTCCGGCGTGTGGGCGGATAAGAGCAGCCTGCCCCAGGGCTCCAATACCACCGGCGGCTATGAGAGCTACTACGCCTCCTACGCCGACAGCCGGAAATGGGTCAAGGAGGGGTGGATCGACTACATCTGCCCCCAGATCTACTGGTACATCGGCCACAAGAGCATGGACTCCGCCCCGGTGGCCCGCTGGTGGGCGGATACGGTAAAGGGTACAGGTGTTTCCCTTTACATAGGAATGGCCGACTATCTGGCCGGCAACAGCGATCCCAAGAGCCCCTGGTACGGCACGACAGCCATCGAGCGACAACTGGCCCTCAACGACACCCTGCCCCAGGTCGCGGGGGAGGCGCACTTCCGCTACCGGCTGATGGCGGAAAACCCGGAGCTGCTGGCGCTCTATGCGGAGGCCTATGGCGAGGAGTCGCAGGAGCCGGCGGAGCCGGCCTATCTGAACACCAGGGAGCACGACGCCTACATCCAGGGAAATGACGGCCGGTTCCGCCCGGAGGACTCCCTGAGCCGGGCCGAGGCGGTGGCCATGCTGGCCCGCCTCAGTGTAGACGAGCAAGGGAATCTGCTTTACAGCGGAGCGCCTGGTACCGGCGGCTTTTCCGATGTGAAGCGGGGGGACTGGTACGCCCCCTATGTGGCCTTTGCCAAGCGCTACGGCATCGCAAATGGCTATCTCGACGGCACCTTCCGGCCGGAGCAGCCGGTGAGCCGGGCCGAGCTGGTCAAGCTGATCGCCTCCTATTTTACGGTGGAGGGCGGTACGTCCCCGTTCCCCGATGTGCCGGACGGCCACTGGGCGGCGGAGGTGGTCTCTTTTGCGGCGGAGGAGGGCTGGGTGTCGGGCTATCCGGACGGCACCTTCCGGCCCGACGCGCCGGTGAGCCGGGCGGAGGCGGTCAAGATCCTCAACCATGCCCTGGATCGCCGGGCGGGGGAGCGGGCCGCGGCCCTGCCCTTTACCGACGTGGAGAAGGGCCACTGGGCCTGCGATGAGATCCGGGAGGCGGCGGTCTCCCACATCTACCGCAAGAGCGGCGAGGGAGAGACGTGGCTGACCTATGAGCGGTAATACAGGGAGGGCGCGCTGCGGCGCGCCCTCCCTGCTATTTGCGCCGCAGCAGGCGGCGCACAGGGCTGTCGGGATCGGACAGCCCCCGGAGAAAGGCCAGCGGATTGGCACAGAACAGGGCGGCGCAGGCCGCCAGCCGCCGGAAAAAGGACTGCATAAAAATCACGCTCCCCGGCCCAGTATAGGGCGGGGAGCGTGTCGCATCCGGTCGCTTTATGCCGCGGGCGCAGCTTTGCGCCAGGTATAGAGCAGAACGGCCAAGGCCACGGTGACGGGGACGGCCAGGACGATGCCGAAGCTGCCGGACAGGCCCTGCATGATGGCGATGCCGATGTTGTTGGAGTTGATGATCTGCCGGTAGGGGAGGTTATAGGCGTAATCCAGCACCAGCATGGAGATGCTTCCGCCGGCAAAGGCGAGAATCAGGGTGTTGGAGTCGGTACCCATCATGTCCCGCCCCACGTGCATCCCGGCCCGGAACAGCGCCCGGCGGGAGAGGGCGGGGTTCTGAACGTGAATTTCGGCGATGGCGCTGGCGATGGACATGGCCACATCCATCACCGCGCCCAGGCTGGAGATCAGCAGGCCGGAGAAGAGCAGGCCGCCCACCTGAATCCCGCTGGTGCTGGCCAGGGTGAGCAGGCTCTCGATGTCCGACACGTTCCAGCCCGTGATGCCGGTGGCCAGGCTGATCCTGGGCAAGAGCCTGGGCAACGGATCGGTGATCGTCACCTTAATTATTGCCGCCGCCCCCTACATCGCCCGGATGGTGGAGTCCTCGGTGAAGGAGGTCCCCAGCGGGGTCATCGAGGCCGCCCAGTCCATGGGCTGCTCCCCCTTCCAGATCATCTGGAAGGTGATTTTGCCGGAGAGCCTGCCCTCCCTGGTGGCCAGCTTCACCACCGCATTTATCACCATTCTGGGCTACGGCGCCATGGCTGGCGCCATCGGCGGCGGCGGCCTGGGCAAGATTGCCATCAACTACGGCTATTATAAATACAACTATGCGGTGATGCTCATCGCCGTGGTCTTTATTGTGGTTTTGGTGCAGATTTTCCAGTCACTGGGTACCTCCCTGGCCACCCGGACGGACCACCGCATCACCAACCGGGCTGGGCGAAGAAAGCTCCGTCGGAACGTCAGCCGGCAGATCAACCGGGACAAGCGCAGCCCCGGCGGCATGTGAATTTTGGAGATGGCGCCAAGGCAGTTACTTGGACGACCTCTCTGTTTTGTTCAGAATATGCGATTGACAGGAGCGCCTTCCGGTTGTAAACTAAGTGCAACCCAAGCGGAACTGAATAACGCCCCTCAAACGCGAGGAAGAGAAGAGTAGCCAGAGAGATACGGCACAGAGAGCCCGGAATGGTGGAAACGGGTACGGAAGGCTTTGGGGAAGATGGTCTCGGAGCGGCGCGGCTGACTGCCACAGGCACAGGCCGCGACGGGAGCGCCCGTCAGCGCGCGGGAGTATGCCAGTACTCCATAAGGCCCCTGTCGTGAGGCAGGGGTGAAGCAAGGTGGTCCCACGAAGCCGGAAGGCTCTCGTCCTTGAATTTGGATTCAAGGGCGTTTTTTTGTGCTCTGATTTGGGAATACCACCTCCCTTTGAGGAACAATGAAAAGGAGAAATGCACCATGAAGAAGCTCGCATCCCTGCTCCTGTCCGGCGCCCTGGCCCTCGGCCTGCTGGCCGGCTGCGGCGGCACCCCCGCTACCGCCGACACC
>OGJU01001375.1_pt1 | contig 15940 bp, 19 predicted proteins | sample 1572251 | NCBI WGS metagenome assembly OGJU01 (sample SAMEA2582144, study PRJEB24529) | metagenome | biome: Human gut stool | place: China | collected 2011
ACCTCCTTCGGTGGTACTGTTTCTTACTATTATTATACGCTATTTCTCGTCAAAATCAACCATTTGTTGTGACAGAGCCAAACAATTAAATGAAGAAAAGGCTATATATGAATTTCATCCTAATGCTGATGTAGCATATGGCATAGTTGAATTAGACCGTAAAAGCAAGGTGGCTATTGTTAAAAAACCGCTTCAAGGTCATGAGTGGCATACAGTACATGCTTTAAATAAACTAGAGGAATATGGTTCCTTACATTTATTCCCTAAAACAGATACACTATATTGGTATTAATAGTTATACATACTTTATGTTATTCTAGTAATACTTATAATAAATTCGAGTGATAAGTAGGGAGTATTAGTATATGAAGAAAAAGAAAGTTCCAATGATGATTATTGATGATAGTCAGTATAAAGATGAACCAATTAATAGGAATCCTAATTCTACTGTTATAAAAATGACACCAGAAATTCAAAAAGAAAAAGATAGAATAGAAAAGAAGTATAAATTTTAAGGGCTGTAACAAAACAGCCCCAAATATCGGATCTTATTTTAATACTATGTATAATGAACTTAAGTGATAGGAAAAAGGGTAAATATGAAGAAAAAGAAAAAGAATAAGAATAAGAATAAGAATATACCATTCTTATTGGCAGATGATAGTCAATATGCAGATTTACCTGTAACTAAAAATCCTGATGATATAATTACTGAAGAAGAGCAGAAACAAATTGACGAAATACTAAAAAAATATAATTTTTAAGCACCTATCAGTATAAGAGACTATATATGAGATTACAAAATAGTATGGGGCAAAAAATGGGGCAAACTCTACCATATAGTAGAGAATAATTAAAGCATAAAACTTATTTAGAAAAACAAGAAAACCTAGATAACATCTATATTATGTGTATCTAGGTTTATTTATTATATCTCTATCATTATCATTTAAAAGAATGGCAGAGGAGGAGGGATTTGAACCCCCGCGCCGGTTGCCCGACCTACCGCATTTCGAGTGCGGACCCTTCAGCCTCTTGGGTACTCCTCCGTGCTTTACGACGCTCTTTAAAGAAATCTTTCATCAATTGGCTACATTCATCGGCTAGGATGCCTGCTTGTAATTGAGGCTCATGATTTAATCCAGGGTGAGATAGCACATTAAACAAAGATTCAACAGCGCCTCCTTTGTAGTCGCTAGCACCATATACAACGCGATCAATACGGCTGTTAATAATGGCTCCGGCGCACATCGGACACGGCTCTATCGTAACATACAGGGTGCATCCAGTCAACCGCCAGCGATTTAGGCTATCACAGGCTTCGCGAATGACGAGAACCTCTGCGTGCGCCGTTGCATCGTGATCGAGTTCACGTCGATTATGATGGCGCGATATGATTTCCTTATTATGAACTAAAATAGCACCAATAGGAATTTCACCAAGGGCATAAGCTTTTCGTCCTTCCTCGATAGCAAGGCTCATAAAGTATTCGTCGCGACTACGTTCGTCCATCTGATTCAATTCATTTTGTGGTATAAGGTCTTTTGTCATTATAGTACCTCTTCATGTATAATATCTTACATAAAGTCTATCATATTATATGAGTTTTTTGCGAATAGATTTAATCGTTGTATATGTAAATCGTGTGAGGCAATTATGGATATTATTTGGTATATGTTTGATATGATTGGCACCGTTGCTTTTGCCGTATCAGGGGCGCTTGTGGGCGTGTCGCGTAAAATGGATATTTTCGGTATGGCTGTACTCGCTTTGGCTACCGCTATTGGAGGCGGAGTTATTCGAGACGTATTGTTAGGCTATTTTCCACCGAACTCATTGAGGAATGTCGTATATGTTACGGTAGTTCTGGCAGTGACATTCATTGTTTTTGTGATCTATAGCAGTCGTTATCATCGCAATATGATGGGGCCTCGCAGCCGTGCTAGCTATTTGTTTGCCGATGCATTGGGGTTGGCGTCCTTTACCGTAACAGGTGCTTCTGCGGGGTATACATTATATCCTGAACTGCCTATCTTTATTGTGTTACTAGGCACAATTACTGCTGTGGGCGGTGGTATTTTGCGTGACATGTTAGCACAACGTGTGCCATCTGTACTAAAAGAAGATGTATATGCACTACCTAGTATTATTGGTGGTATTGCATATTATTTATTTGTTATTTACGGTTGGTCTGATCAGGCCGTATATGGTGCTTTCAGCATTGTACTAGTCATTCGATTGCTGGCTATTAAATATCAGTGGAGCTTGCCGCGCGTTAGTTAGTAGCGGAGGTTATGGCTAGATTTGCGAAAATATGACTAAGTGATATAATTGTAATATTAGTTATTTTTAAAATGATTGTATCCCTTACAATAGTTGTGAAATGTACGCGCATGCGTGCTTAATGAAGGAGTTTAATGTATGTCTAAGAAATGGTTGAAAGTAGCATTAATGGTTACCGCTATTGCTACTAGTACATCCATCCAAGTTGATGCGGAAACTGTACTGTTTGTTCCGCAAGATGATCGGCCTGTAAGTCTTCAGTATACCGTTGACACTGCAAAAGCTGCGGGTATGACGGTATTGACACCACCACAAAATTTAATATCTGGTAAAACCTATAAGGGGCAAGCTGACCAAATTTGGAATTGGGTAGAGCAAAATGCGGGCCGTGCCGATGTTATGGTATTGAGCACGGATACATTGATTTATGGTGGTCTTGTAGATTCTCGTAAGCATAATTTGCCTCTAAGTACATTGGAATATCGCTTAAAACGTATTGAAGCGTTAAAGGCAAATTATAAGAATACTCGTATTTATGGTTTTGGTACTGTAATGCGTTCTCCACGCGCTAGTGGGGGTGGCACAGAACCGTCCTACTATGCAGACTATGGTCCAACCATATTCCAAATTGCTGCATTGCAAGATAAACTAGACGCTGGTACATTGACTCAAGCAGAAACACAAAAATTGATGAGTTTACAAGCCTCTGTTCCTGTAGAATACTTGCAAGACTGGTTCTCCCGTCGTCAAAAGAATATGCAAATTAACAAGGGCTTAATCGATGAAGCGCGTAAGGGGGTATTTGAGTACTTTGCACTCGGTCATGATGATACGTCTCAACTATCTCAATCCGCTTTGGAAGGTCGCTATTTGAACCAATACTCTAAAGGAATTCCACGCACTCAATACGGTAGTTTTCCAGGTGCCGACCAATTGGGCTTGTTATTGATGGCTCGTTCTCGAACTGATGAAAGTGTAGAGAAACCAACATTCTCCATCATCTATCCCCTTGGTGGAGCGGGTAAAACATTACCAGGCTATGAAGATCAAACGATTGATAAAACCATTGCAGAACACGTAGAGGCTGTAGGTGGTACGATGACAACAGCTGGTAAACCTACGGTTCTTCTTGCTGTTAATACGCCACTATCTACGAGCACATCTGAATCTGAAGCATTTGGCAATTTACCAATGGTGTCTCAAGCAACTAATGCCTTTGTAGACCGTATTCAACAAGCTACTGAGCAAGGAGTAACTGTTAGAGTTGCAGATATTGCTTATAATAATGGCTCCGATAATACATTGGTAGGTGCGATGTATAAACGTGACTTGCTGTATAAAATTGGTGCCTATAATGGCTGGAATACAGCAAGCAATACAGTAGGTTATGCTATCGCTCAAGGCTTGTTGCTCAAATCCATGAGCCCTGAAGGCCATCGCGATATGTTAACCCAGCAATATCTAGATAACTGGGCGTACCAAGCTAATATCCGCAAGGATATTTATCGCATGCAGGATTCTATCCGCACCGGTAATGTACGTTACTCTGGGGATTTAAATTCAAAACTAGAAGAGTACTTACAAGAACGAATTCAAGATTTTGGTGAAACCTATTTAAAGGTAGACCCTCGCACAATTAAGGCTACATTCCCATGGGGCCGTCTATTTGAAACAGATATTACCGTATACAATAAACCGGTCGTACCATTGCAAAAAGACATTCGTTTGCAACGTGAAGCAGAAGCAAAAAGAAAAGCTGAAGCAGAGGCTGCAGCGGTAGCCGCATTAGCAAATGGTCAAACAGTACCAGCTGCTCAACCAGTAGCAACTCAACCTGCTACACCTGCTGTTGCGGTACCAATAACTCAGCCGGCAACGACTCCTACTATTATTCCTACACCTGTAGCGGTGCCACAACAATAATTGCGTATGAAAAAAGCATTCTTACCTGAAATAACCTATATGCGGGGACTTTGCATGCTCGGCGTTATCGGCATTCATGTAGGTTCCTATGCATTACAAAATCCATTCGTTAATTTACAACTCATTAGCGTATTGGAAATCTTATCGCGATTCGCTGTGCCCGCATTTTTCTTCCTTTCGGCGTTTGGACTGTTTTATCACACGTCGGTAAACGATCCATTTAGCTACAAGGACTTTATGAAACGGCGTATACAAGTGGTCCTGTACCCTTATATCGTGTGGTCCTTATTCTATCTCCTCTATACAGGAGTAACGGCGCACAATTTAGGTAATCTGTATCCAGGTCCATTAATAGTGAACCTCCTATTTGGAACCGGTATGTACCATTTGTATTTTATGGTCATCTTGGTATGGTTCTATGTGCTTATGCCGTTATGGCGTATCCTGGTGCGGTGGATTTTGAAAGCCCCCATTCCATGGCTCGTTATCTTATTTGCCTTGCAATTAGGCTTTGATTTTATATCATCCTATCGACTAGGTGCGTGGGTGACACAGCAATTTAGTGATTTACCAAGCATTAAATATCTCTTTGATATGCGTCTCAATTATTGGGTGATTCATTATGTATGGATATTCCTCTTTGGTGCTGTTGTAGCAGAAAAATATGAACAAGTATCAGAGTATATGTGGCGATATAGATATATCTTGGCGATTTGTGCTGTTGTATCGATGCTCTCCATGTTAGGGGCCTATTACTACGTGATGGATGTATGGAATTATACTGTTCTTGAATCGATTTATACGGTCCATCAGTTAAGTCCGATGGGGGTATTCTATACGGCGTTAGGCACATTATTTAGTCTATTCCTATTCCAAGTAATGCCTCTCAACAATACGATGGAAGCATTTTGGTCGCAAATTGGTGACACATCCTATGGCATATACTTAGTACATCCATTCTGGTTGTTGATTATGACGGGCGTGATGGTAAAATATAATCTTTTGTTTACGGTGGTTCATGTTGTTTTACTCTATGTGATGGCCGTAGGTTTATCCTACTTAACCACAATCGCTTTAAAACAATTGCCTAAATCGGCTCGTAAATATATTCTTGGTAATTAAATCTTAGGTTATATCGTGTGCATTATGCGTACGATATAGCTCTTTATAAGAAAAAACGCTCTGACCATAACTTATAGTTATCGGAAAGGGGCGTTTTTTTTCATAACTAAAAAGAAAACTTTCACAATGTAAAGTGTGAAAATTAGTTAGTAATTGTGCTATAATACAATCATACTGATTAGAGTTACAACAAGGAAAATGAGGTGCTCTTATGCAAGAATTAACATATTTTAACGGTGAATTCGTCGAACCAGGTGCAAAGGTTATCAGCATTAATGACCGAGGCTATTTATTCGGCGATTCTGTATATGAAGTTGTACGTGTTACAAAAGGTCGTTGTTTTGCGTTGTCCTATCATCAAGATCGTTTATATCGATCCATGCGTGAAATGGATATACCTGTAAAAATGACACCTGATGATTTAACGGAACTTCACGAAATTTTGATTGAACAAAGTGAAATCAAAGAAGGTTATATTTACTTACAAATTTCTCGTGGTGTAGCGCCACGTCATCATGCATATGATCGATCTAAATTGGAACCACAAATGCTCATGTCTATCCACAATCTCGATATGGATGAGGTGAATAAGGTGGCAGCTGGTGTAAAAGCGATTGCTTTGCCTGATGAACGTTGGAGCCATGTAGATATTAAAACAACTAATTTGATTCCTAACATTTTGGCACAAACAAAGGCAGAAAAGAAATTTGCTTATACAGCGATGTTATTCCGTGACGGCATTTGCACAGAAGGGGCAACATCCAATGTGTTTGCCGTAAAAGATGGCATTCTTTATACACATCCAGCAGATAATTTCATCTTGAAGGGCATTACTCGTCAAATGATTATTACTCGTGTAGCACCATCATTAGGGGTTACTGTCATTGAAAAAGAATTCGACCGCGCATTTGTAGATGATGCGGATGAATTATTCTTTACCGATACTATTGGTGGCGTAATTCCAATTACAAAACTCGATCGTAATCCAGTAGCTGATGGTAAACCAGGTACTGTGACCATGAAATTACGACATGGTCTGGAAAAATTAATGGAAGAAGGCTTAGCTTAACCTAGTTTTACTATAGCTTTGATATTGTTAGCTAAGTGGCTAGTAAGGGGCGCTTTCACAGAGAAAGGAACTATTTTGATTACATTAGAACACATTAGTAAGGTTTACGAAGGTGCTCATCGCGTAGAGGCCCTGAAGGATATAAGCCTCACCATTGAAAAAGGGCAAATCTATGGTATTATCGGTCAATCAGGGGCTGGTAAATCTACATTGATTCGCTGCATTAACATGCTTGAAGCACCTACATCGGGTTCTGTTATCGTAGACGGCACCGATTTGACGAAATTGAGTGCTAATGAATTGCGTAAGGCGCGCAAAAATATTGGTATGATTTTCCAACATTTTAACCTCTTATCATCTCGCACCGTGTATGATAATGTAGCATTTCCATTGGAAATACAAGGGATGAGCAAAGCTGAGATTAAGGAACGTATCACACCGATTCTTGATATCGTAGGCTTGTCTGACCGTGTAAATAACTATCCATCCCAATTGTCGGGTGGTCAAAAGCAACGTGTTGGTATTGCACGTGCATTGGCATCTAATCCGAAGGTATTGTTATGCGACGAAGCAACATCCGCCTTAGATCCACAAACTACACAATCTATCTTGAAATTATTGAAAGATATCAATGAACGCATGGGGCTTACTATCGTTCTTATCACTCATGAGATGCAGGTTATTCGTGAAATCTGTGACCGCGTAGCTGTTATCGAAGGGGGCATGATTTTAGAGGAAGGTAGTACCGTTGATGTATTTACGAATCCGAAGAAACCAACTACAAAGGACTTCGTTGGTTCTGTAGTAAGTGATAACCTACCACAAGAGGCTCTGGAACACTTTGAACTTCACCAAGATTGGATTGCTGGTACGGCACCACTTGTAAGATTGAAATTTACAGGTCAAGCTACAGATGAACCGGTTGTGGCGGGGTTAGTTCGCCGTTTTGATCTTGATGTAAGCATCTTGTTCGGAGGTATCGATTACATCCAAAATACTAGCGTTGGTCGCCTCATTGTCATCTTAAATGGCGATTCTATGAAGGCTAAAGAAGGGCTAGACTATATTAGAACATTACCAATTGAAAGCGAGGTGATCGGTTATGTCAGAGCAAGTCGTTAAATTGTTACTAACCGGTACCTTGGATACATTGCAAATGACTGTGATTTCTACAGTTATGGCAATGCTTATTGGTATTCCGCTTGGCGTAGTATTGGTTATTACGTCTAAAGGTCATATCTTAGAAAATACAGCGCTTAATAAAATTTTAGGTGCTATCATTAATGCTACACGCTCTATTCCGTTTATTATTTTGATGGTTGCTATCATTCCATTTACTCGTATGGTAGTAGGTACATCTATCGGTACTACTGCAGCTTGTGTGCCCTTGACAATTGCGGCCATTCCCTTCTTAGCACGCCTTGTAGAAACATCTATTAAAGATATCAACTTTGGTGTTATTGAGGCGGCTCAATCCATGGGTGCAAGCCCGCTCCAAATCATTTGGAAAGTATTATTACCAGAAGCATTGCCTACGATTATTGACACTGTAACGGTTCTTATTGATAATCTTATCGGTTACTCTGCAATGGCTGGTGCTATTGGCGGCGGTGGGCTCGGTGACATTGCTATCCGATATGGTTATCAACGTTTCCAAGCAGATATTATGATTGCTCCCATCATCATCTTGATTATTTTGGTACAAGTTGTACAAATGATTGGTGATGCTTGGTCTAAAGCGATGAATAAGAAGTAGGAGGATCCTATGAGTATCAATGAAAAATTGAGAAGTCAACAAAACGATGAGTTATTCACCGCTATTTTAACGCTTGAAAATACAGAGGAATGCTATGCATTTTTCGAAGATATTTGTACGATTAATGAATTGAAAGCTTTATCTCAACGCTTGCAAGTTGCTAAAATGTTGCGCGCAGGGGATAGCTATGAAAAAATTGTAGAAGAAACAGGTGCGAGTACTGCAACGATTAGCCGTGTAAAACGATGCCTAGTCTATGGTGCTGATGGTTATACCTTAGTGCTAGATCGTCTAGGTGCAAAATAATATAAACTAGCATGACAACGGTGGCCCTTTGGCGACCGTTGATGTGCTATCTGTAGGAGGTTTATATGGAGTGGCTCATTGAGGTAACAGGTTTACCATTTGATATCCTTATACTCATTTTGCTCGCCGTAGCGGGGGCTTTCGCAGGGTTTGTTGACTCCATTGTGGGTGGAGGTGGACTCATTTCTGTACCAGCCATGTTATTAACAAATCTTCCGCCTAGTATGGCCTTGGGTAGCAATAAATTATCCAGTATTTTTGGTGCTGGTAGTGCGTCCATTACGTTCTTGCGAAATCATATGGTTGATTTTTCTTTAGTTCGTAAACTATTGCCCTTTACCTTTATTGGTTCTATGATTGGCACGTTAGCGGTTGTATCGTTGCCGCCATTATATGTAAAGCCCATTATTATCATCTTGCTCGTTTGTGTAACCCTTTTTGTGGTATTCAAAAAGGATTGGGGCGAGGTGAACCGTACTTCTGCGGTAGTGGGCAAAGCTCTATATATTTGTATGGCCTTTGCTCTTGGTATTGGTGCCTATGATGGTTTCATTGGACCTGGTACAGGAACGTTTTTAATTATGGGCTTTATCTTTACAGGTTTTGATTTTTTACACGCATCAGCTAATGCGAAAGTATTAAATTTTACTAGTAATGTAGCGTCCTTATTGGTGTTCTTATATTTAGGGCACGTCAATATTAAATATGGTCTTGCCACAGGGGTGGGACAAATCATAGGCGCATATTTAGGCTCTCATTTAGCTATTGCAAAGGGCTCGTCTTTAGTGCGTGTAGTGTTCTTGTCGGTAACGACAGTAATGTTGTTGAAATTAGTGTATGACTATGTTTCAACGTTATAGGAGGACAAAGTATGCCTCATAAAAGTGATGGACAAGTGGCATTGATCAGTGGTGGTACATCGGGTATTGGCTTTGCTACGGCCAAGCTTTTACTGAAAGAAGGTTGGTGCGTAGTCATCAATGGGCGAAACGAAAAAGCTGGTCAAAAAGCTAAGACTAAGTTGCGCCGCTATTCTTCAAAGGTACAGTACATTCAAGGTGATGTATCTAAACTTGAAGATTGTCAGCGCATTGTAAAAGAAACAGTTGATTTATTTGGCGGTGTATCTGCTCTCGTAACAGCGGCTGGCTACTATGAGGAAGAGTTGTTAGCGGATGTCACAGAAGCCGCTTTTGATGAAATGTTTGGAACGAATGTAAAAGGTACAGTTTTCTTGTGCCAAGCGGCGCTTCCTTATTTGCGCTCTGCAAAGGGGAGTATCGTAACGGTAGCCAGTGATGCCGGTTTACAAGGAAATGTAGCCTGCTCTGTATACGGTGCATCTAAAGGTGCGGTAGTGAGCTTTACAAAATCTTTATCCCTTGAGATGGCACCCCATGGTGTTCGCGTTAACTGTGTATGTCCTGGTGATGTAGATACATCTTTAGTAGATAAACAGATTGCTAATACTCATCAAGATAAGGCTACTGCAAAGGCTGAAATGGGGCAACACTATCCATTAGGACGTATTGGTAAGCCTCATGAAATCGGAGAAGTAATTGTATTTTTATTGAGCAATAAAGCGTCCTTTGTAACGGGTGCAGCTTGGACTATCGATGGTGGTCTCACTAGTTGGTAAGATAGAAAATATTGGAAGTTATTTTATTTTTTAAATCTATAGAGAATTAGAAAAATTCATTTCCCTTCTATCAATAGAATGGTATAATAATACTAATAATATGACCTATAGTTGGTTTACAACAAAGGAGAATACTTATGGCAGAATATAATGGCGTAACACTTGAGCCACTTATGGATGGTTCTCAAGATCGTGACTATCAAGTTGAACAATTTATTTTCTGGGGCGCAGGTCGTGCAGCGGCTTTAGCCTTGTCCCCTAAATTCAGCAGTGTTGCTTTGTGCGCCAATGCTACGTACATGGTAACTCGTATTGCTCATCTTTATGACGTAGAATTACAATCTGGTGCTGCAGTAGGTTTAGTTGGCGGTCTTAGCACAGCTGTAGGTACAGCGGCTATATCCCTTCTTATTCCTTTGAAAGCAGTTCGCGTTCCTGTAGCTATCGGCTTAACATATGCAATTGGTAAAATTGCTCATATTTGGATTCAAGATGGTATGCCTTCTGATATCGAACGCTATAAACCAATGGTTGCTGAATTCCTTGAAAGCGGTAAAGCGATTGCCTCTGAAATCGTTCGCGATGCAGGCGCTAGTATTCCTTTCACACAAGGTCAACGCGACGTATGGGCAGGTATTGCTAACGAAACAGGTCTTGCTAAAGAAACGTTGAAACAAGTTTACGACGAAAAAGTGACACCTGCTATCGATAAATGGAATAACGAAACAAAATATCAACTTCATGACAATGCAGCTGAAGTTATAGCCAAAGTATCTGATGCAGCTAAAGAAAAAATTGATGTTGCTAAAGAAAATATTGACGTAGCTAAAGAATTAGCTAAAGGTGGTGTAGAAGTGGCTAAAGCTTCTGCACAAGTGGCAGTAGAAACAGTAAAAACTAAAGCTTCAGCTGCTGTAGAAACAGCAAAAGATGCGGCTGCGAATACTGTTAGCACAGCGAAAGACAAAATTGGTGGTTTGCGCAAATAAGCGCTGAAGGATTATTATGATGAATCCCATAAAAATTATTAAATACGGTAAGTATTTTAGCGAATCAAGATTCGTAGGTTTTCTTGGCCGATATGGTAAGAAACTTGCCTTTGTACAACGAGCAGTGACCTTGTTCCTTTGTATGCGTGATAAGGACACTCCAAAATATGTAAAAGCAGTCATTGCAGGTGCCTTAGGGTATCTCGTATTGCCTGTTGATGTTGTACCGGATACGATTGCCGTATTAGGTTGGTTAGATGATGTGGCGGTACTCGGAATAGCCTTTAAGATTGCAAATCGTTACATTAAAACGAGCCATCAAGAAGAGGCAAAAAAATTCTTCCCATTTGGTAGCAGTCGCTAACTTTTACCATTTAAGGCAGTTTGATCCACAGTGATTGAACTGCCTTTAATTATTTGACACCCTAAAGTAATAGATATACAATAAAAATTGTATACTATTTAAAAAGGACAGAATTTATGCATATTGCTTCAGTAAATGTACGATTTTATGAAACTGATATGATGGGGATTGCGCACCATAGTAATCACTTTAGATGGTTTGAAATGGCACGTATTGAATTCCTTCGTCAAATCGGTGTAACCTTGTGGGATATGATGAATGAGGATATTGTGTTTCCTATTATGAACGTATCTTGCAATTATAAAGAACCAGCAAATTTTGATGATGAACTTCACATTGAAACGTACTTGGTTAAAATGACGCGTGCTCAAATGGTTTTCCGCTATCGTATGAAACGCGCTAATGATGGTGCGCTTTTGGCGACGGGAGAAACTAAGAACGCTTTTATGTCGAAATCAACAGGAAAAATTGTGCGATTAGACGATACTTTTTATCAGCCTATGTTAGCTGCTGTTGAGGAGATGCCTAATGAATAATGTAAAACAATTGCCTATCGGTGTATTTGACTCCGGTGTAGGCGGACTATCAGTATTAAAGGTATTACAAGAACAATTTCCAAAGGAAGATTTTATCTATATCGGGGATAATGCAAATAATCCTGTAGGCAATCGCAGTGATGATGAAATGACGTATTTAGCATGCCGTATTGCAGAGGCGCTTGAGAAGCAGCCTGTTAAATTGATGGTTATTGCCTGCAATACTTTCACCGTTGTCGCCCTTGATGAGGTACGTGAACGCGTATCCGTACCTGTTATTGGTGTGTCACAAGGCGTAAAAACGGCTATTAGTGAAAGTAAAAGTAATACTATAGGTATTATGGCAACAGTGGCTACCGTAAATAGCCATATTCATAAACATGTTGCGCTTGAGATCAATCCTGATGTGCTCGTATGGGAGCAACCATGCCCTGAATTGGCAGGACTCATTGAGCAAGGTCATTTAGATGACTTTTTCGTTCGTGATGTGTGTGAAGCGTATTTAGAGCCTTTGCTATCTCGTGAAATTGACGTAGTTGTTTTGGGCTGTACTCATTTCCCATTTGTTAAGCCTTTATTAGAGGAATTAACTGCTGGTCGCATCCAGTTTGTAGATCCTGCTTATGAAACGAGCGACCTTGTTCGTCGAAGATTAGAGCAAAAGAATCTTTTTAATCCTCAAGAAACACTTGGTACGGTAACATTGTACTTTACAAAAGATATTGAGCTTGGCGACACATTAAGTGCGTCGTTCCTCGATACAAATCGTCGTACCATTAAACATATTACACTATAAAGGAGATGCCCTATGTGGTTTTATAACATCCTAACTGTAGTAGTATCCATCATTGTGGCTATTGCAGTACTGTATTTATTATTCCGTTTGTTCGCATTGAAACAAGGTGATGAAAAGGTTATTTTGTTGCCAAAACGAGCAACTAATTTCCAAGTATCCGATCGAAACTTTGAATCTATTACATTGTTCTGTGACGTTCCTTTCGTAAATAAAGGTCGTCAAAATGGTACGATTATGGACTTATTCCCACGTCCATTATTGCCTGAGGAACAATTTGATTCTGTGAAAGTAGACGCATGGGCTATGGATATCAACCGTCCACGTCACGATGGCTATTTTGAAGCTGTTATCATCAAACCACGTAAAGGTGGCACTATCCGTGTATATGTTACGTTAATAGGTAAAAGTGGCAATATTCGAGAAGATATTAAGGGCTTCCCTTATATGAATATTGACATTTACTACCAAGTGGTTGGTCGTGAAGATTACCACATTGATAAAGAACGTATTCGTTTGACCCCAGAAGAAGTAGAGGCCGCATTAGGCCAATAAGGAGGCATTTCAATGGCAGAATTAGAGTTAGTATGTGTACCAACACGTATTCTTACAGATAATGATGACATCGTAGATGCTATCGTTGAATATGGTGGTCATAATATTGGACCAGAAGATATTGTATGTGTAGCTGAATCTGTAGTGGCTATTACACAAGGCAACTTCACTCGTCCAGAAGAATTAGACGTATGCTGGCAAGCTCGTTTAATTAATCGTTTTATCCATCCAGATGGCTCTATGGCATCTATTTACGGTATGCAAGCGGCTATGGATGTAGATGGTAAATGGAAGGTGTTAGGCGCATTTATTTTAGGTGCCATTGCTAAGATTTTCCGTAAAGCAGGCGTGTTCTATGCTATTGCTCGTGCAGCATCTTTGGCTGACGATGTAACAGGCACTATGCCTCCATTCGATAAACATATCGTACATGGCCCTAAAAACCCTGATAAAGTAGCTGAGAAAATCGTATCTCGCACAGGTTGCTATGGCGCTGTAGTAGCTGACGTTAATGATTTAAAACGGTCCGCTATCTTAGGTACAAGCCGTGGCATTGATGCTAAGAAAATTGCACAATTGTTGATCGACAATCCATTTGGTAATGATAGCCAAATGACACCAATTGTTATCATCAAAAATTACGCATCTGTATCTGGTAAATAACAGAAGGCTGTACTCATCACATAGAGATGGGTACAGCCTTTTTTATATTGCGAGGACAAATGTTACTTATAGGTTAAATTGATGGGGCGCATTTAGTTCAATAATTGAGTTTGTATGGGACTCTGTAAATGCTAATAAGGAGGTTTTATGCTATTAGGTTTAGACGTAGGTGGTACTTTTACGGATGCCGTTATTATCGAAGGTCATCGGGTAGTATCATCTGCCAAAAGACGAACTACAAAGGACAATCTAATGCAAGGGATTGGTGAGGCCTTAGATGCAGTCCTAGCTAGTTGTGATACATCGAATATTGAACAAGTTACTTTATCTACTACTGTTGTGACAAATACCATCGTAGAAGAGAAGGAGCAAGTAGTAGACCTCTATGTAGTAACTGGGCCTGGTCGTAATGTAGACGACATATTCCCTGTGAGTCCTATATATCTTCAAGGCTATACAGATCACAGAGGTATCGTGGTAGAGCGTACCTCTACTGATGGGGTACGTGATATAGCTCGTATGGTACAAGAACGAAGTGGTACAGATTTGGCCGCTGTATCCGCTAAATTTGGTGTTCGTAATCCTCAAGAGGAATTATCTATAACAGAAGCATTACAAAAAAGGTATAATACCATATCTAATGGCAGTTTATTAAGTGGTTCCTTGAACTTTCCGCGCCGTACTATTAGTGCTTACTTTAATAGCGCCGTAACGCCGGTATTTTCAGTGTTTAAGAAAAATGTGGAAGATGCGTTAAGTGTTCGAAATATTAAGGCCCCACTTCATATATTAAAGGCCGATGGAGGCTCTCTTCCTATGGAGCACATGGTAAGTCGACCTGTAGAGACTGCATTTACGGGCCCTGCTGCAACTGTACTTGGTTTATCTGCTCTTGGTGCTATAGGTAATGCCCATACAGTAGCGCTAGATATAGGAGGAACTACCACAGATATTTCCCTTTGGAAACAGGGGAAACCATTGATGACGAAGAATGGCGTATCTATTCGTGAATATCCAAGTGCAGTGCGATCCTTTGCAGTTACCTCCGTCGGTATTGGCGGTGAGTCCGTAGTCCGCATCGTAGATGGTGAAATCATGGTAGGGCCTGAACGAGTTGGTCCATCAGCAGCTTTAGGAGGTAATGAACCTACCTTGGGGGATGCTCTCATCGTATTAGGACTCGCAAGTTACGGCGATGTTGAACTTGCTACACAATCCTTACAGCAGTTAGCCGATATGTTACAGGCTGATGGGAAACACGGCGAACGGGAAAATACATTCGGAAACTATGGTGGAAATACATTCGGGGACGATAGTGAAAATACATTCGAGGACCACAATTCTGAAAAGCAATGTACTCATAATATGTCAGCTCTAGATATAGCACAGCTTATTGTTGAAAAGGCATTAGAAACAATTCAACATGGCATCGATGAAGTGGTACAGGCAGAAAATAAACGACCTGTATATGTAGTAGCGGATATTGTAAATCCCGATATCTTTGTACCTGCTCAAATCGTTGTGGTAGGTGGCACAGCCCCTAGCTTAGGGCCAAGTATAGGCGAGTTTTTAAACTTACCTGTTACCATTCCAGAAAATGCAGCTGTAGCTAATGCTATAGGTGCAGCATTAGCCCTATCTACTATTGAACTTACCGTTCATGTAGATACAAAACGTCGCTTGCTTGTCATTCCTGAGTTAGGTATTAAGCAGCAAACCTGTACCTTAAAACGTGCTGAACAAGTAGTAGAGCGCGCCAAAGAGGCACTTATAGAAGAAGCATTGCGCTTGGGCCTAGATAAAACACAAGAGGTCGAGGTTATTAGCATTGAAGATTTCCCTGTTGTAGAGGGATGGCAATCCATGGAACGTCTAATTACCGTGAAAGTACAACTAGAAGAGGGGGTGAAACACTATGTGGAATAAGGGGTTATCAAAACAT
>OGJU01001378.1_pt1 | contig 15914 bp, 9 predicted proteins | sample 1572251 | NCBI WGS metagenome assembly OGJU01 (sample SAMEA2582144, study PRJEB24529) | metagenome | biome: Human gut stool | place: China | collected 2011
TTTCACTGCAGTACCCGCTGTCTGCAGTTACTTCTTCCAGAATACTCCCGAAAGCTTTCTTATGTTTTTCAGGGACCGGGATCAGGGTATTATAATTGGTGCGGTCACTGCTTACATATCCATGTACGATAAAATAATTCTCTACCGCAATCTGAACATTATATGCTGGTTTTAACTGTCCGTTCAGCATGTGGTCCTCTTTCATGCGCATAAAAGTCGCTTCCAGATCTGTTTTGGAATAACTGTTTCTGTCTTTTCCCATGATCTCAAAGCATTCTTTATATTCCATCAGGCGTTTTCCACATTGTTCCAGTTCCTCGTACAGCTGTTGAAGTGCAGGTTTTCTTTTTCCTTTTCCGTAAACAAATCCGATCCCTTCGCCATCTGCGATCATCATGAGATTGTTCTGGAGTTTCCGTATTTCAAGTGGCGAACAGTTATCAATTTCTATAATACGGTTATTGGAGAGTTTTTTATGTTTTACAAGCTTTCGTTTTCTGTTCTTTTCGATCACTTCCCGGACTTTATCCATCCCTTCGATCACAAACATCTGTGCATTTCCCAGCTCATACTTTGTCCCATAATCATTCTTCTGCAAAAAAGCGTTATATTTTTTTAAAAGCTGGTCGATAGAATCCAGAAGGTTTGCAAGATGGTAATTGATGCTTCCGCGCCATACAAAAGTATAACGGTTGGCATTTGCCTCTATCTTTGTACCACCAATAAAAAGTTCTTTTAATGTGACCAGCCCTTCTTTCTGCAGCCGTCGCATAAACTGGTAATTCAGGTCATCCAGGACATCTGATGTCAGCTTTCTGCTCTTAAAGTCATAAAAAGCATCACGTTTCGGTTTTTGTCCGCGCGTCAGCCAGATAAAAGCAAGATCTCTTTCACACAGATCAACAATACGGTCAACAGAACGTATTCCCCGCATATTTGCATAGGTAACTACAGCATACATCATGATTGGGTTGTACCCGGTTCTTCCCTTATCTGAACAATTGGCTAACAAGCCAGAAAAATCTAATTCCTCCATCACTTTTTTCAGGGTATAGACTGGATCGTCGTCAGGTAAACTCAATTCGAAGAAACTAAAGTTAATTTTCTGTTGCCCTAATTCAAAAAATCGTTATAATAATTTTTGGTTAGCATAGTTACATTATAACATGTAACGGAGAGAAAGATGGTTGTCATTAGCCATCTTTTTTCTTTTTTCTGATAAATTTCAGGGAGGGTATGACTCGTTGTGAGTCATACCCTCCCTGCTTTGGAACTATCTATTTCCCGACAGCCCCAATTTTATTGTTTCTCTCAAATCAAAACAGAACACAAGTACGCGCATTTCAGTGTGATACGAATGTTCACTTTATATATTTATTTATATCCTTAAAGACTCTTGCATCTGTGCAGATCCTCCTCCGGTGTGCTGATCGGTGCAATGTTATAATTTTCCACCAGATACTGCAGCACATTCGGAGAGATAAATGCCGGAAGGGACGGTCCGAGGAGAATATTTTTGATCCCCAGATGAAGCAGTGTCAGCAGGATACACACTGCTTTCTGCTCATACCAGGAGAGCACCATGGAAAGCGGCAGATCGTTGACACCGCAGTCAAATGCTTCTGCCAGTGCCACCGCAACCTTGATGGCGCTGTAAGCATCGTTGCACTGTCCCATATCCATTATTCTCGGAAGACCGCCAATCGTACCCAGATCCAGATCATTGAACCGGTATTTGCCGCAGGCAAGGGTCAGAACAATGCTGTCTGCCGGTGTCTGCTTTACAAATTCGGTATAATAATTGCGTCCCGGCTTGGCACCGTCACATCCGCCGACCAGAAAGAAATGTTTGATGGCTCCCGATTTAACGGCATCGATGACCGTATCCGCCACTGAAAGAACCGCATGGTGGGAAAATCCAGTCATGACTGTTTTGCCGCCGTTTATGCCTGTAAAATGCATATCCTCAGGATAACCGCCCAGTGAAAGTGCCTTTTCAATAACCGGTGTAAAATCTCTCTCTTTGCCGATGTGTACCATTTCCGGATAAGATACGACTTCCGTCGTAAACACCCGGTCGGCATAGCTCTTTTTCGGAGGCATCAGGCAGTTCGTCGTAAAGAGAGCCGGAGCCGGAATATCTGCAAATTCCTTCTGCTGGTTCTGCCATGCCGTGCCGAAATTGCCCTTCAGGTGAGGATACTTTTTCAGTTCCGGATAAGCGTGCGCCGGAAGCATTTCACCGTGAGTGTAGATGTTGATACCCTTATCTTTCGTCTGCTCAAGGAGCTGTTTTAAATCGTATAAATCATGGCCGCTGATAACGATAAACGGGCCTTTCTCCACGGTCAGAGACACCTGCGTCGGAACAGGATTTCCATAAGTTTCGGTATTGGCTCGATCCAGAAGCGCCATGCACTTGAGGTTGATTTCACCCACTTCCAGGACAATCGGAAGCAGCTCGTCCATGCCCCAGTCATCCATGCCAATCGCAAAGAGCGCCTTAAAAAAGAAGCGATTGATCGTGTCATCGGTATATCCCAGAACGGCCGCGTGGTAAGCATACGCCGCAACGCCGCGGATTCCGAACAAAATCAGCGATTTCAGAGAACGGACATCCTCGTCTGCCTCCCAGAGATTATTCATATCATAATTGTTATTTTTGCCGCAGGAGACCGTGCACACGAAACAATCAGGCACCAGGCGTTCTCTCTCTTTTTCAACCCGCCGGATCAATTCAGTGATGGTGTCATTGTTAAAATTCACATTTGTTACCGTGGTAAACAATCCTTCCAATACAAGCCTGCTGGTATCCCCGGTAATCAGGTATTCATTGCCTTCCGTCGCTCTTGCAAGGCCAATCAGCGCACCCGTCAGCTTATCCTGCAGCCTGGCGGTGTCCGCTCTCTTGCCGCACACACCGGCACTGCCGGTACAGGCCGTACAGCCTGCCGTCTGCTCACACTGGTAACAAAACATTTTCCGCTCCATACTTTATAACTCCTTTTCGTTGTTCTGCAATCAACTGCCATTATTTCTAACCTGCGGCACCCTCACGTTCAAGAACACATTCGCGCACTTCCAGGCTACCGGCTTTTTGTCTTTCTTAGCTTTACAAGCGTATTATAAAAAAATACCGGCAGAAATTCAGTTGTTTTTACAACGAAACAGAAATTTAAGTTCAAAAGAATATTTAGCCGTAAAAATACCGACCTCCAATCGTTAGATTTTTAGGTCTAACATTTGGAAGTCGGTACATAGATGGAATCTTTTCTTTTATTTCTGTCTCGCCTTAAACGCCCGGTCAATCTCCCGCTTCGCGTCCTTTTTCGCCAGATCATCTCTCTTATCATACAGCTTCTTACCACGTGCCAGACCAATCTCCACTTTTACGAGACTTCCTTTAAAATAAACCTGCAGCGGTACCAGCGTGTATCCTTTTTCTTTGATCTTCGACATCAGGCGGCGGATCTCCAATTTGTGAAGAAGGAGTTTCCGCACACGCAGCGGATCTTTATTAAAGATATTTCCCTTCTCATATGGACTGATATGCATGCCGAATACATACACCTGACCGTCGCTCTCGATCTTGATAAATGCTTCCTTGATGCTGCATTTACCCATGCGGATCGATTTGACCTCGGTACCGAATAACTCGATCCCGGCTTCGAATTTATCATCGATAAAATAATCATGGTAGGCTTTCTTATTGTTCGCCACCATCTTGATTCCTGCTCCCATTTTAATTCCTCTTTCCCTCTCTACTTTTTACATCTTATTTTACAATCCCCTACTTCCAGTACACCGCCGGCATAAAATCAATCGTCCTTGCATACCGGTCGCACGCAGTCACGCGGACGCGGATAGTCTGACCGAGTTTGTACGTCTTTCTCGTCATCTCTCCGACCAACTCATAGTGTGCTTCGTCAAATACGAAATAGTCGCCGCGCAGTTCATTGACATGAACTAATCCTTCAACCGTGTTCGGCAGCTCGACATAGAAGCCCCAGTTGGTGACACCGGAAATGACTCCCTCGAATTCTTCTCCGATGTAATGTTCCATGTACTGGACTTTCTTCATCTTATCAGTCTCGCGTTCGGCTTCGTCAGCGCGGCGCTCCAGTGCCGAGGTCTGGACTGCCACTTCCGGAAGGATTTTTTCAAAATGGGCGGTTTTTCGCGCATCCATATTGCCATGCAGGCACTCTTTGATGACCCGGTGGATCTGCAGATCCGGGTAACGACGGATCGGGGAGGTGAAATGGGTATAATATTTCGCCGCCAATCCAAAATGACCGGAGTTCAAGGTCGAATATTTCGCCTGTTTCATGGAGCGCAGCGTCAGACGGCTGAGCAATGCCTCCTCCGGCGTGCCCTCAATCTTTTCAAGCAGCTTTTGCAGCTCTTTCGGGTGGACTTCGCCGCCCGGCATCCGCAATGTATATCCAAAGTTGTTGATGAACGTGCCGAGTTTCGCCATCTTCTCCTCATCCGGTTTCTCATGGATTCGGTAGAGGAACGGCATTTCCTGCCAATAATAGTCCTCGGCTACCGTCTCATTTGCCATCAGCATGAAATCCTCGATAAGCTTCGTCGCCGCGTTGCGCTCATACGGCTTGATCTCGATCGGGCGTCCTTTGGCGTCGAGTAAAATCTTGCTCTCTGGAAAGTCGAAGTCAATCGCACCGCGCTCCTGGCGCCTCTTGCGGAGAAGCTGCGAAAGTTCTTTCATTTGCAGGAATAAATCCACAAATTCCTTATATTTCTCCTTTGTCTCTGCATCATCATCCGTGATGATCGCATTGACCGCCGTATACGTCATCCGGCGATCGACGCGGATCAATGTCTCTGCAATCTCATGTCCGATCACGACGCCTTTGTCATTGATCTCCATGATACAGCTCAGCGCCAGGCGATCTTCGCCCTGATTCAGGGAACAGATACCGTTTGAGAGTTTATGCGGCAGCATCGGAATGACGCGGTCGGTCAGATACACGCTCGTTCCGCGCTTTAATGCCTCGCGGTCAAGCGGGCTGCCCTCGCGGACATAATGGGTCACATCCGCGATGTGTACACCGAGCCGGTAACCCTGCTCCGTCTTTTCCAGCGTGATCGCATCGTCGAGGTCCTTCGCTTCCTCACCATCGATCGTGACTGTCGGCAGATCGCGCAGATCCTTGCGTCCCGCCTTGTCCTCCTCGCGGACGGCATCCGGGATTTCTTCAAGCTGCGCCATGACCTCCGGCGGAAATTCTTCCGGCAGACCGTATGCTTTCACAATCGATAAAATATCGACTCCCGGATCGTTCATATGTCCGAGAATGCTGGTGATCACGCCCTCCGGCTTCTTATCCGGGCTGTTTCCGTAATCCTTGATCTTCACGATGACCTTATGACCGGTCACTGCGCCCGCGTCACACCCCTGCGGGATGAAAATATCGCGTGAAATCCGTGGATTGTCCGGGATCACAAAGCCGAAACCGCCGTTTTTCTCATACAGACCGACCAGCTCCTGATTGGCGTGCTCCAGGATCCGCACGATACTTCCCTCAGCTCTGCGTCCGCCGTCGCTCTCCTGCTCAATCACAACCAGCACCTTATCGCCGTGCATCGCGCCCTTTGTTTTTTCACGCGGAACGAACACATCCTGCTCACGTCCCTCGATTGTCACGAAACCGAAGCCCTTCGGGTGTCCCGAATAAATACCTGCCTCTGAAAATGTCTCCGGGCGACCCAGCTTGCCCTTGCGAGACATGCTGATTTTTCCCTCTTCCAGCAGATGATCGATAACCCGCTGCAGCTCCCGGCGCTGTTCCTTCGGAATATTTAAAAGAAGTGCCAGCTCCTTCAGCTTCATCGGCACATATGCCGGTTCATTCATGACATCCTGAATCATCTTGCAGCGGCGGGTAAACTCCTCCTCGGAAGCGCCAGCATCCTCACACTTCTTCTCACCGCGCTTTTCGCGCTTCTTATCCATCTCACGTTCAAGCTTGCGATCACGGTCTTTCTTTCCCGCTTTATCCTTTTTTCGGCGCACCGATTCCTCTTTCGAACCTTTCGCACGCTCCGACTTTTTCTTCTTTTTTCCGTACCTCTCTTCCCACTCGCCGATCAGCCCATCCCCGTCAATCTGGCGCTGTACGCTGCTCTCCCGGCTTTCTCCGGATATTTTCTCTTCCCGCGCTTCTTCTTTGCGCATCGCAAACCGCTGTTCTGCATTTTTCCGGATCGTCTCCAGCATCTCGTCCGAGAGCTTCATCTCCGTCTGCTGACGTTTTTCAAACGCCTCTCTTTCTCTCCTGCGATTTTCCGGCATTTTCTGTCCTTCCTCTTTCTGTGAAGCTGCCGCACTCTGCATATGTGCCTGACGCTTCTGCTGTTTTTCGTATTTCTGAGCCTCGCTTCTCTTTATTTTTTCCATAATTTTATCAAATATGTTCAAATTTATCTCACTTCTCTTTCTTAATTCACATTCTCGGACCATTTCCTATGAAAAAAAGCTGCCACGTCCAGCGCTCTCTGCCTCTTCCCCCTGCATATGCTCGGAAACCACCGGCAAATATCAGATTCAGGAAACAGATCCCGCTGCCACGCGACAGCCTCTTAAAGGTTCCTTACAGGAATTTTAAATTCAAAACTAATGCAAGGATCAGCCACAGAATTGCAGCATATTTGGTCAGCTTCTCCAGCTTTCCTTCCATAGAACGGCTTTTATTTCTGCCCCAGTAGCTGTCAGCCATACCGCCGATGGAACCGGACAGACCTGCCGATTTGCCCTCCTGCAGTAGGATTACCGCCGACAGGAATACACAGATAATAATAAATATGATCGTAAGGATCGTCTTGATCATCTTCGCACCTCCTGAATAAACATAGTAATCATAGCATATTTTCGGCGGAAGGACAACTGTTTTTTCATGCAAAAGAATTTATCTGCAAAAGAATTATGAAAAAATTTCGTGACTGTGAAGGTACTAAACAGTTACAGAATTTCAACTTGCCTTACGGTGGTTTTTTCGCTTTGTCCGTCTGATCAGATGTCTCACCCTGGTGTTTATCCAGTCGTACCGGTGCCGCCTGTCAATCACGGTCTTAATTTTACGCAAAAATGTATACAGCACACGGATTTCTTCCGGCTCCAACGGCTCGCCGCCGTAAAACCATTTTTCCAGCAACTCATTGACACGCACATATTCACCCGCCACAACTCCCGGAAGATATGCAAGGATCTCCTGCTCCGTCTCGGCGCACCGCCAGCCGACACGCATCTCAATTCCGATACGCGCCAGTTCTTTCGTGATCCAGCCGCCAAACTCCCCCGCGGTGTCCTCCATCTGCGATTTTCCCAACAGGCGCTCGATTTTCCAATCCTCATAGAGCATCCGGAATTCTCCGCTGGCAATAAACAAGAACAGAAGAAATGCCATCAGTAAAACCGCGCCGGAAACCGCCATGGAAATAAGAATCTTCTCAACAGTCTCTTTCTGACTGTGTTTCTGAGCGCCCTGCAGCTCCAGCGCATTGTCCATATTTTCACCCTGATCCTCCGTCACGGATGCCTTCTGAATCTCATCCGGCAACCCGATCATCTGGAGCAGCGCATATGTATTATAATAATAGCCCGGCGTCACATCGATCGGAACCCAGCCGAGACCGTCCATATAAACCTCGACCCAGGCATGCCCATTGTAACCAGTCAGGTTCACAGTCTTCGCCCCGTCTGCTCCATTGGTTCTCTCTTTTAGGTAGCCCTCGGCATACCGCGCCGGAATACCGAAACCCCGGTACGCCATTACGCCCGCCGAGGCAAAAAAGGCTGCATTTCCAACCTGCTCGCCCCGCAGAAACGGTCTTAACGGGTCTCCCCCGTCCTCCGGCTGTTCTGGATTCGGGCTGTAAACCATGTTCTGTTCCATCTTTTCGCGGATTTTCTGGGTAACCGTATAGATACTCTCTTCTGTATCCGTCTCATTCTCTCCCGGAGCATGGAAAATCATTTCAATCAGAGGTGCAAACTCCGCATCCACCTCCATGTAAGCGTCGTATACAAAATCGCGGTACACCGCCTCCGCTTGCAGATAGTTCGATTCTTCTTTTGTCTGTGGCGCATACATCCAGTTTTCCAGCTTATTTAACTCACCCGGAATATTTTGAGAAAAATCGCATATCTCATACGTTTTAACACCGGAAAGTGCATGGGAACGGTACCCCTCGTCCCGGTTTGCGGCTATTCCATAGCTGCCAGCCGGTTTTTCAGCCGAATACAGAGTATAATAATATTTCCGGCTCGCACCGAGATTCTGAATCCGGATCGTCGCCGCCTCTGGCTGCTGTGTACCGTCACTGGCAGCACCCACTTTACGGCTGAGCGCGTATTCCGTGTTGGGGTCAAATCCCTGATTTTCCAGCCATTTCAAAAAACCATTCCGCCCGCCGCTGTATGCCGAACGCTTAAGCGGCACCCAGTGTCCGTCTTCATAGTCCCCCGCTGTATAGCCCCGCAGATAGAGCGCTTTTTCTCTCCCCGAAGTCACACGCAGCGTCACCGCATCGCCCTGCTTCATCGAATATGCCTTTCTCAGATCTCCCTCTGGAAGCATATCTTTTCCAAACCGAGCCTCATCTACAAACTGCAGCGTCTTATTTTTGAACTGAAGGATCGAGCCAACCTCCTTGGTTCCAGCCACTCCCACTATTCCCAAAAACAGAGACGCACTAACTAACGTCCACGCAAGGCGCATCCGCATGCTTCCGGCTCCCACCACGTGCAGCCACTGCCCGATCAGTCCCAGAAATAAAAGAATCAGCCCCCAGAATGAGAGCTGTTTCAGCATGATTCCAGGAACCAGCGCCAAAAGCGTCAGCAGAAGACTGCTCGCGATCGCTCCCTTCCGTGCAATATACCAACAAAGCCCGGTCACACAGAACACCATCACAAGTCCCAAAAGGAAAAAGCCGCTCCGGCTTGCTGCCCCCTGCATCAGATAGGGAATCGCATCCTCTTCCTTCAGGTTCCAGTAAGCGATTCCCATGTTGACGGTGCCAATCACACCTTCCAACAGCTGTCCCAGACCACCGAAAATCGCTGTCATTCCCCCTAAAAGGGCAAATATCCACGGAAGTCTCCCCGCCAGCCGCACAGAAAAGTGATGAATTACCAGCGCCGCCGCCAATACCAGCCCCAATACACCTGCCAGAACCAGGCTGTCCCACGCTGGCAGCTGCACAAACTTTCTCCACGCCGCCAGAATACCGCCTGCCAGCGCGCCGCTGCGCAAAAGCTGAGAGACACTGTCTGTCAGACTACCTCCCCATCTTTGATTTTCCGGACGCTGACCCTCTTTTCCAGTCTTTATCGGCATGATACTCCCTCTTCCATCTTTTTCGTTTCTTCTATCATTTTTCCCTGTCCTTCATGCAGCTAGATCGCAATCGTATACATGGTCTTCCAAAGCTCTCCCTGCGGAATTTCCAGAATCGTGCAGTTTCCCTGCTGGCGCACAGATGCCTCCTCCTTGTCCTCCAAAATGCAGACGGCTGTTATCTTTAACTCCGGCGGCAGTTCAAAAAATGCCTCCGGGCACATTCCATTTGTGATATAAATCAGACGGTTATAGTGCTGCTGGAACTGTTCCAGCATGAAATAAGAAAGCGCTTTTCCTTTCGTCTCAGCGAGGCGCACCGTCATCCAGGTGTTCAGCATCCTCTGAAACTCGGCTGATTCCCCCACCGGGCTCGAAAGCAGGTGCTCTCCCGCAGCAATCCCGGTATAATGGGAAATTCCCAGCTCAGACAGCCCCTGGCTGACCGATGCCGCTACGCTGACCGCTGCTGCCATCTGGGTAATCGGATAGTTTCTGGTTTCATCCATATGTCCGGTATCTAACAGTACATATGTATCACAGCGAAATGTATCGCTTGCCTGACGGATCAGCATCTTGCCCATTTTTCCAGAAAGCTTCCAGTGAATCCGGCGCACATCGTCTCCCGGCTGATACTCCCGCAGTTCAAACACCTCGCTCGTATCTCTGCCGCAGCGATCCAGCGTTCTCTGCTCGCCCTCCCATCCGCCGGAAAGCAGATTTTCCAAAGAGAGCTGCAGCGCTGTCTCGCGCGGATAAACCACCATGCTCTGCTCATCCAGCATCGGAATATCGCGCTCCATCAGACCAAAAATATCATAGCAGCGGATCTGTTTCAGCTGTATCTGGCTCTGACCACAGCTGTCCGTCTGAAATGGTATCTGCACCATATGCTTCTTTCCCGCAAAAATCACGCGGACAGGAAGCTCGTTTTTCATATTCATCATGTGGTTTTCACACGCAAGCACTGCTTCCATGACGCCTGCTGCCAGAAACACTTTTTTATCAATTTCCAGTGTAAGCAGCAGCTCTCTCCCTGCCAGACATGCCGATGGCATCCGGAGTGACAGTTTCAGCTTTTCCGTATCTAACCTCAGAGCAATCCACAGCAGAACCAGAATCAGAAACTGAGCTGTCAGCATTCCAAGCAAAAGCCCGCTGCCGCTCCAGAAAAGCAGCCCCATCTCTATCAGCAAAATCATTCCATACAGAATTCGGCTCTTACGCATTCTTTCTTCCCTTCACCAGTTCCGGCGGTTTCACTTCCATCAAAATTTTCTGCAAAATCATCCGTTCGCTGATTCCATTGATTCTCTCCTGCGGTTTCAGAATCAGTCGGTGTGCACAGGTATCACAAAATACATCCTGCACATCCTCTGGAATCACATAGCTCCGCTTCTCCAGCACCGCATTTGCCTTTGCCATACGGGTCAGCGCCTGTACACCTCGCGGACTGATTCCCAGCTCCACCGCCGGCTCCTGTCTCGTTGCCTCACACAGGCGGATCAAATAATACAGGATCTCGTCCTGCACCCGGATCGAGGACAGATAGTTTTGCACATCGATAACATGCTCTGCCTCTGCGGCTACCCGGATCGAATCCAGCGGATTCTTATACCGTCTGGCTTTTAAAATCTGCAGCTGATCCTCTGCAGACGGATAACCGATCGACAGCTTTACCATGAAACGGTCCAGCTGGGATTCCGGCAGCGCCTGGGTTCCTGCCGTACCAAGTGGGTTCTGCGTCGCGATACAGATAAACGGCGACGGCAGCGGATAGGTTACACCATCGACCGTGACCGATTTCTCCTCCATCGCCTCCAGAAGCGCCGCCTGCGTTTTCGGGGAGGTACGGTTGATCTCGTCTGCCAGCAGCAGGTTGCAGGCAGCCGCACCCTCGCGGTACTCAAACTGTCCCGACTGGTGGTTGTACATTGTAAATCCCGTGATATCCGACGGCATCGTATCTGTTGTAAACTGGACACGCTTATGAGAAAGTCCCATAACCTTTGAGAACGCCAGCGCTAACGTCGTCTTACCAACGCCCGGGGAGTCCTCCAGCAACACGTGTCCTCCCGCGTATATCGTGGTCAGAACGCGCCGGATAATTTCATCCTTTCCCATAAACGCCGTCTGTATCTCACGAATGATATGTTCCGACTGCTCTACTATCATGCCTTACCTCCAAGTTTGTTATTCTGCATCTGAATCCTCTGTTTCAGGCGCTCCGGTCTTATCAGTGTTTCCCGCTTCATCAGGCGAATTGTTCTTCTCTGAGGAATTATCCCCTTTTCCGCTGTCGGATGAACCCGCGTTGTCTATATCCGAATCACCTTTATTTTCGTTGTCTTTATTTTCGTTATCTTCATCCGAACCATCCTTGTCAGTTTCCTCTCCAGAAGGCTCTTTATCTTTATCTCCATCTCCGCTATCTTCGTCCGTTTTTTCATCCGTTTCCGCATCATCCGGTGTGTCATCATCTGTGGTATCCCCGTCCGGTTCTTCCTCGTCCGGCAGATCATCAATCAGGAAATCCTCATCAATCTCCACCTCATCCGGGTTTGTGGCAATTTCGTCCGGGAGGACAAGTTCAAACGGAAGGTCTTCCTCGATCTCATCATACAGATAATCCTTGATATTAGGGATCTTCACATCCGGCTTTTCCGGTTCGTTCAGCTTAAACAGGGGATTTAAATTCTTCCTTGCCTCATATTCTGCTAACTCACTTTTGGCTGCAATATAATCATCTATGTACTTCCAATTCATTGTCTGACCATCATCCAGAAATTCAACGATATTCTGAAATGCCTCCATCCAGAACTTATTTTCCATCGTTTCCTTGGAATCGTAACCAAGAATCGGATACATCCAGCGATTAATATAAGCCTCCTCTTCCCCTTGTGCATCCCCTTCCAAAATGATAGCAGGGATCGAATCACCGTCTTCCCAGCCCCACAGATAAGGGGCACCCACTGAAAAAAGAACAAGAACCGGTGGTTCCTCTCCGGTAAAAACAATTTCTTCTAATTCACCACACTGTGTAAAGGATCCCGCACAGATTGAATCCATATTTTTTCCAAATACAATCTTCTTCACTCCGCTGCCTTCAAATACGGATTCGCCAAGTATTAATTTCTCTTCTGGAAGATCGGTTGCTTTATCAAATCGGACCGTATTTAACTTATCACATTTTGCAAATGCATATCTTGCAACATTTATCATCCCTACTGACAGATTCACCTCTCCCGTCAGACCAGAATTATAGAACGCATACGGATTGATAAACTGAATCTGTGCAGCCACCTTATCTGGAATTGTAAACTCCTTTTCATGATCCATAAAGGTATAATATCCAATCTGACGCAGCGGACATCCCTTGGCCCCGCGGATTGCTCCGCTCATATCGCGGGTCACGCCTATCAGATAAGAAACATCCTTTTCTGCATTTGTTTCGTTATCTGTTTCTTTATCAATACCAAACAGGAACCATCCCTGTTCTGCCTTTTCCAGCCGGTACGAAAGTCCCCACCGATTGATTTCGTATTCGTCGCCCTCTGCGTCCTCCGCCACACAACTATAGGAACCATACAGATAAATATAATCCAATATGGATGCGTCCTCTAGTTCAATTTTCTGTGTATTAACTGCCACAGAAGAATCCTTTGGGAATGGATCTACGCCTATTTTTACGGTGTCCATACATGGAATCATGATTAAATCTAAACTGTTGCAGTCTGCAAACGCCCAGCTCCCAATCTCCGAAATCGTGTCGGGAAGTTCTGCCACGCTCAAGCTCTGACAATCTTCAAACGCCTTCGCCCCAATTCGAATCCACGGTTTTCCAGATTTTGCCTTTAAATTCTCAAAACCATCTGTATTTTCCGGTGCGTGAAGCAGAACCGCTCCATCCGCTGTGAGCAGATAAGATAAACCACTATCCTCTTCCTCCAAAGAAACATTCATCGGCCGTATCAAAGATGGCGCATATTCACCCAAAACAGGGGCTAACGCTTTCTGCCATGCCTCTTCATATGCGGATGGAATAATGATTTCCAATCCTCGTGCCAATGCCTCTTTCGGATCTCCAAACACTCCATCCTCTATCTTCGGAGGTGTATCTCCCGTGAAATAAACTCTGCGGACACCTGCTCCTGACAGGCTTCCTTTTTTTAAGTGCTTAATCCCGGCTGGCATATAAATGCCTTCTTCCAGTGAACACACATACGTTGCATCATTTTCAAGCGTCTCTACCTGATCACTCATCCGATATAAACCGTATGCATCCCGGGAAATCGCATACAATGTTTTTCCATCCGCTGATACAACCGCATTGTTGTCAAAAATCGTATCCACTGTTTCCCCATCTGCAGCTAATGTAGTATTGTTACCCAGTTTAGCACCCCATGCTAGCTGATATGCTGCATAGTGTCCTGCCGGGACTATAATTTCTGTATTTTCCAGTGTGTTTAAATCTATTTCTGGTATGGTTTCCGTCTGAATAATTAATTTCCGAACCGAATTGCCTTTTTCCAGCACAACTTTTTCAACATTTTCCGGAATTACCAGCTCCGTCTGTTCCCACGGAACACCTAAAATCTCCGTCTGACTTTTATTATAAAGAAGACCATCTGCTGAGCTATAGGAATTATTTTCCGGCGATACTTCGTATTTTTCCCGCACCCCCTGAGCCGGAAGATTTATTTCCATCACAGAAGCCGGTATCTCAAGTTTACCTGCCGATACCGTCTTATCTTCCGGTGCAATCGCATAAACTCCTTCCGGTACCTCTACAATCTCCTGATTTTGTGAACCTTTCAATGTCTCTTTACAGAGGACCTCCTGGCAGTCCGTGCTATATTCCTGATAAAACCGAATTTCCATGCCATCCGGTACCGGCTGACGTTCCAGGGGATAAAGGACATAACGCCCTCCCTGACTGGGAGCAAACCAATCAAAAATCGGATCACTTCCATCCTCTGATAAGCTTAGCCCCGGCACAATCGCAGAAAGAGTATCAAACTGGTCTCCCCACTCGGGATTTGCTCTATACAGTTCCAACAGCTGGTTTGCAATGGAAACTGGTTTTCCCTCTTCCATAAAAGTATCCTTCACAGTCTCCCGCTTTCCGTCGGAATCTGCTTCACCCATCAAAACAATTTTTCCATATTTTACTTCAAATTCATCATATTCGACACTGTCTGCATGCTTTTCATCTTCCCAGGAGACATCTGGGTTTTGACGGAACGAAAATTTTGCCATGAAATTACCCTCTGCCACGTTCGGGTAACCTTCCACCTTAAAACAATCATTCAATTCTGTCAGGCGATACCTTACTCCATCTACATCTACATATGCGTATACAGAACAAAGAAGCTTCCAATCTGTCAAAACAGCCCCTTTATATAAAGTCTCTCCCTCTCCGCTGTTAAGCACATCTGCACCTATAATCGTAAGTTTTACTTTGGATTGCGCTTCATCGGATGGAAGCCCCGAACTCGGATACTTATCTGCTTCAATCGGAAGATATCCCTTCACATCCTCCGGCAGTTTCGGACCTTCCGACCCGGCTGGATAGTCTGGATCCTCGATCGGCTGATTCGGTTCCGGGGTCGGTGTCGGGAGCGGATCCGGCGTTGGAGTCGGTGTCGGCGTTACCGCGCCGCCATTTCCATTTCCATTTCCGCCCGGCTGTGTTCCATTTTCTCCCGTTGTGTTTCCCGCATTAGTCGTTCCGCCGCCGGAGCCGCTTCCGCCATTGTTGCCGCCAGAAGATACACCTCCACTGCCAGTTCCGTGACCTGGCAGACTGATTTCCGCAGAGCTGGAACCATCTGCCGCCGTTCCGTCATAAACCTTCATATTTTTTTCATCCAGACCGTCCGGCAGCGTGTTATTCTGACTGCTGTCAGACGGTTTCTGCATTACCAGCACATCTTGCGCCACCTCCATCAGGGACTGCTCCTCTTCCATCGGCTCCGGCTGATTCTCCTGTTTTTTTCCCTCCTGAAGTTTTTCCGCATTCTTATCCTGTTCCAGGCGTTTATTATCATTTTTGTCCGACTGCTCAGAGTCAGCGGAACCGCCAAGTGTATCATCCTCCGGAAACATAACCCGATTCGAACGGAGTCCCTGCAATGCAGAGGCTTTTCCCGGCTTAAACGCTGTACCTTCCTGAAGCTGGTTCCAGAAAATCCCAGCACCGCCAGCCAGAAGCGCCAGAGAAACCACTCCCGCAGCCGCTTTACTCCAACCGGCTGCTGAAGATGAATTGATGATGGATGTTCAGTCCTATTTACTGGTTATCTTCATGCGCTCACCCGTTCTTTATCATTCTATACATTGCCCATTCTCCCCCCCCGAAGCGAAGAGAGACTTCCTCTTGTTTTTTCTTTCCGCATACGTCCGATTTCTTTTCCCATCTCATCAAAATCGATCGGCTTGGAGAAATGTCCGTCCATGCCGCACTGGATCGAATAGCGCTGTGCTTCCACAAACGCATCCGCCGACAATGCAAAAATCAGGATATTATCTGCATCCTCCCGGGGTAGC
>OGJU01001380.1_pt1 | contig 15908 bp, 10 predicted proteins | sample 1572251 | NCBI WGS metagenome assembly OGJU01 (sample SAMEA2582144, study PRJEB24529) | metagenome | biome: Human gut stool | place: China | collected 2011
CCTCACGCTACCTATTGTTCGATACAAACAACCGCCTGCAGGGCTGGATTCACAAGAACACCCTGCAAACCAAGCCGGAAGGGTTTGTGTACGAACCAGGCCAATACCACGAATATGCATTCAGCGGCATCCATGTAATTTCACCGGATCTGTTTCGCTACATGGAAGGAGAGACATGGAACGGTAAATTTCCCATCATGGATTTTTATCTGCACACCTGCCGGCAACTCCAGTTCGGAGGATACATCAAAGAAGACTTGCAACTTATTGACATCGGCAAACCGGACACATTGGCCCGGGCCGAAGAATTCCTAAAGGATTAATACCAGGTAACTGCACTACCCGTATTGCTTCGCTGATCCCACTTCAGGGCATCGGTCAGCATACTGGAATTGGCACGGATAGAGAAGTTATAAGAAGTAAACGGACCGAACACCAATCCGCAACTCATATTAAAGCAGTGCAAGTCACGGGTAATGTTCAAGGTTGTCATAGACATCTCCTTGGAGGTAAAGTCGTATCCGGTAGAATAGGTCATATTCCAACGGCTACCAATCTTGAAGTTACCCGATACATTCAATGAATGCGTCAATGAATACGGATAACGCATGGTCTTGATGTTAATGTCCTTCGAACGGTCTTCACGAATACTGTAGCTATAACTCAAGCTGACACTCCACGGGAACTTGAAAGCCAGGTAACCATCTGAATCGACAGAAGCTTTCTCCGTCTTTCGCATGTTGGAGTTGTTATTCTGTTCTTCCGTTTCTTCATCTGTCTCCTCGTCTTCATTTTCTTCCTTCCCTTTATTGTCCTTGTTCTTTTCATCCTCTTCTTTCTTTCCGAAGAGTTTCTTGAAAGTATCATTGTTCAAGGTATAAGAGAATGAACCACTGTACCCCTGAAAACGTCCAAAACGTCCATAAGACCATTCTGTACGGTCACCCACCACTACATTACCATTCTCATCAAACTCATAGGCATACGTAGCGAATGAGGCATTCATATTAAACGTATAACTCTTGGTCAACTTCAAGCGAAGATTCATGCTCAAGTCACTCCACCGCTTGTTGGCTACGTCGTAAGAAAGAGAAGCTCCCAACTGGTCAATCAAACTTATTTTCTTATAACCAGTGGTATCCTTATCCGACTTCATCTTCATTTCAATGTTATTATCTACCGAGAAGCTAATGTTCTGTGACATATTCTTTCCCGGATAGCCGTATACAGCTCCTTCATAAGGAGAATATTCTACGGTACGCACTTCACCATCCTCATCCGTATAAGTATAGGTATCATAATAGCCATAACGTGATTTTCCAAAGTCTGGCGTATAGGTATAGCTAACAGTAGGGGTAAAGACATGACGAATCTGAAGTTCCTTACTCTTCATGAACAAAGGCTTGTACATACCATATAACTTGGTATTCATCTGTAAAGACAAGTTATAATCATACAAACGGTTGAACCCGTTGATGGTATCCCGCTTCACATGGTCAGTAGAAGCAGGACTCGGGTCATAACTCTGCTTTACTTTCCGCAAATACCAGCGCTCCGTATAATTGAACGAAGGAACGATGTTGATGTACTTGAACAAGTTGAAAGTAGCCGAAACCGGAATCTTGTGCTGCATACCATTCTCCCACTGTGTCAAAGGTGTCTTAAACAACAGATTATCCTTTGTACTGATGGAGTTGGTAATACTTCCGGTATATTGCAATGAAATCTTTTCATACCAACGTTCATCTCCTACCGATTTTTTACGTTTGAACGGATAAATACGGTTCAATGAGATGTTTACGTCGGGCAACGTCATACTCAAAGAAGAGCCACGCGTATTCTGTGTGATATTGAATGTACTTGAAATATTCAATCCAATTTCCGGGAAGTTCCGCGAATAGCTCACACTGGAAGCCTTGGTATTCTGAGAATACTGTTGCGGATTATACAAACTACTCAAACTAGAACGGTCATAACTACTGGTAGCAAAGTTCACACTGGCAGAGAACGAGCTGTTCGGGTTAGCCTTGGCATCCTGACGATGACTCCACTGGATACGGAAGTCTTTCGATACGGAATAATCGGGCATATTCTTCTCACCCGTCTTTGTCACCAGATAGCTGGCATTGAAGGAGCCGCTGAATTTATAACGCTTGTTATAGTTAGATGCAGCCGACAAACCCCATGAGCCCTTCGTAAAGATTTCTCCCAACACCTTCAAGTCCATCTGGTCGCTGATGGCAAAATAATAACCACCGTCACGCAAATAGAAACCACGGTTCATTTCATCACCATACGTCGGCATGATAAATCCTGAAGAATAACTGCTATTGAACGGGAAGAAGCCAAAAGGTACGGCAATAGGTAAAGGCACATCTTCTACCACAAGTTGTGCTGGTCCGAATACCACGTTTTTCTTCGGACGTACCTTTGCCATAGAAAGCCGCAAGTAAAAATGAGGATGTTCATGATTGTCACAAGTAGTATATTTACCATGACGCATGTAAATCTCATCATCTGCTCCTTTCTTTCCCTCCTCACTAGTGACATATCCTTCACCCTGCTGTGTGACAATGTTATTGATAAAACCTTTTTTAGTCTTGAAATTATAACGCATGATTTTAGACTCATACGGAGTTTCTCCATCCTTGAAAATCGGCGTACCCGTTTCCACTCCTGTCGTATCGGCTACCCCCTTAGCAAAGACGGTACTGCTATCCATATTCATGGTAATTACCGCAGAAGTCAGTTCAATGTTCTGGTAATTCACCTTACCTTCCCCATAAAGGTGCGCATATCCATCCTTTGTAAAGACAATAGAATCGCTTGCCTCATAAATGACCGGCGCATCCAGGGGTTCTTTTTTCTTTGTGGTATCCACGGCCAAAGAGTCCATTCCCAGCGAATCAAGCGCCACAGAATCCCGATGAAGGGAGTCGTTTTTTTCTCCTCCCCGCATACGCTTTCCTCTCACACGCTGTGCTTCGGCATAAAATGAGCAGAAAAAGCCAAAAACAAACAGAGATAGCAGTAAATATGTAGTTCTTCTAAATGATGTCATCACCGTCTTTTTACGCAATATGCGGTGCAAAAGTAAGCATTATCCTACAAATAAACGTCAACCCTTTCCTTTTTAATGTATTTTTAGTTCTACAAAAAGAGTTTACACCAAGCATCAAAGCGTGTCAAGCCCTCTTCCCCATGCTTTTCAATACTCTTTCGGGCCTTCTCCACACTCTTTTCTTTATCTAATTTAGTCTTTGAATAAAACTTGTCGGCAAAGCAGATAATCTGTTCTTCCAGGCTGACAGGAATCATTTCACGGTGAGGTACCGGAAGGTCACGTTCCATAATCGCCTTAAGAGAAAGTCCGGCACCAGTATGACGCTCACACACCAGCGCATGACGTGGATAACCTTCGCGAGCTACCAGTTCTGAACCTAAATACCCATGACAAATATAAGGATACTTTCCAAAACAGAAAATACCATCTGCATCCGTCATAAAAATACCAATATCATGAAGCATGGCTGCCTCTTCTATAAAAGTCAAATCCAGATTCAGTTCCGGATGCTTACGTGCCATTTCCAAGGCTTTATCTGCTACCGAACGGCTGTGTACCAACAAAATATGTTTTAACTCATTATCTTCCGGATAATATTTGTCAATCAATACAAGTGGATTCATAAATAAATGTGGCTATATTTGTAAAAAGTATCACAAATCTACAAAAATTCCATGAGTTACACGAAAAGAATCTTTTTGAAATACATTTTGGGTGCATGTATAGGCTGTTTTATAGCTTTTCAAGGACATGCCACCGTACGCAACGGAGCAGACCAGCTGGAAAAACTGCTCCCCTTGCTTAAAGGAAAACGGGTTTCTCTAGTAGTAAACCATACTTCTCTTTATGGGAAAACACACCTGCTAGACACCCTGACCAGTCAAATAAAAATCGTGCGTGTATTTGCTCCTGAGCATGGATTTCGAGGGGATGCAGATGCCGGAGAATACATTCAAAACGGGAAAGATACCCGCACGGGAGTGCCCATCCTTTCACTTTATGGGAAAAACAAGAAACCGCTAGCTTCACAGCTGACAGGCACGGATGTAGTGGTATTCGACATACAAGATGTAGGAGCCCGCTTCTATACTTACATCAGTACCCTTTACTACGTAATGCAGGCTTGTGCCGAGAACCAAAAAGAGCTGATTGTGCTGGATCGCCCCAATCCATGTGACTATGTAGACGGTCCGATACGGGAAAAAGCATACAAAAGTTTTGTGAGCATGCTTCCCATTCCCCTGCTTCACGGATGTACCTTAGGCGAAATGGCTGGAATGATTAATGGAGAAGGATGGTTGGGTAAAGGTCTGCAATGTCGTTTGCAAGTAATCCGAGTGGAAGGATGGAAACACGGTCAGCCTTACTCTCTTCCGGTAAAACCTTCTCCTAATTTGCCCAACGATCTTGCCATTGCGCTCTACCCTTCACTCTGCCCTTTTGAGGGTACTTCCGTAAGCGTCGGAAGAGGTACCACCTATCCTTTCCAAGTCATCGGTTCTCCGGCACTAAAGGATTTATTCTGGTTTCAGTTTATCCCACTCTCTTTAAAAGGGTTCGACAAGCATCCGCTTCATCAGAATCAGACCTGCTTTGGCCTTGACCTGCGTACAGAGAAAGAGCTGCCTCAAGGCTTCTCCCTAAAATACCTCCTGCAGTTTTATCGACTTTATCAGAAACTGTATCCAGATGCTGAAAAGCGTTTCTTTAGCCGTCCCCAGTGGTTTGACCTGCTAATGGGTACCTCACAGGTACGAAAGGACATACTTCAGGGAAAAACGGAGTCCGAAATACGCCAGGCATGGGAACCAAGTTTGCAAGCTTACCGTGCCTTACGCAAAAAATATTTACTATATGAATAAAAAACAAGCGGACAGCAGGTAGTTCCTTTAAAGACTCCTGCTGTCCGCTTTTCACTATCTTAATCTGCACGATTATTTCTTTTTCATCTTCTGCATCATGCCAGCCATCTTGCTGCCAGTTACCATCTTCATCATCTTACGAGTCTGGTCGAACTGCTTCAGAAGACGGTTTACTTCCTGAATACTTGTTCCACTACCCTTTGCGATACGTGTACGACGTGTTCCATTCAGAATTTCCGGATGAGTACGTTCTTCCGGAGTCATAGAATAAATAATGGCTTCAATGCTCTTGAACGCATTATCGTCGATATCAATGTCCTTAATGGCTTTTCCTACACCCGGAATCATGGAAGCCAGTTCCTTCAGGTTACCCATCTTCTTAATCTGGTGAATCTGAGTCAGGAAGTCATTGAAGTCGAACTGGTTTTTCTGAATCTTCTTCTGCAAGCGTTTCGCTTCTTCCTCATCGTACTGTTCCTGCGCACGTTCTACCAGTGACACGATATCACCCATACCCAAGATACGGTCGGCCATACGAGCCGGGTGGAACTGATCTACGGCATCCAGTTTCTCACCGGTACCCACGAACATAATCGGCTTGTTGACTACCGTACGGATAGACAGGGCCGCACCACCACGGGTATCACCATCCAACTTAGTCAATACTACACCGGTGAAATCCAAGCGTTCATTAAACTCACGAGCTGTATTTACCGCATCCTGTCCGGTCATGGCATCTACCACGAACAGCGTAGCATCCGGATTGATAGCTTTCTTGATAGCTTCAATCTCGTTCATCATCTGTTCATCAATAGCCAGACGTCCGGCAGTATCGACAATTACCAAGTCATATCCTTTTGCTTTTGCTTCCTGAATGGCATTCAAGGCAATCTGTACAGGATCTTTACTGTCCAGTTCGCTATATACAGGAACTTCTACCTGCTGGCCGAGCACTTTCAACTGCTCAATTGCAGCCGGACGATATACGTCGCACGCTACCAGCAAAGGTTTACGGTTCTTCTTTGACTTCATCATACGGGCCAGCTTACCAGAGAAGGTAGTCTTACCTGAACCCTGCAAACCTGACATCAAGATAACAGCCGGACGACCTTTCAATTCAATTTCGGCAGTATCCCCACCCATCAAGGTAGTCAGCTCATCGTGTACAATCTTCACCATCAACTGACTGGGCTTGACAGCTGTCAATACATTCTGTCCCAATGCCTTTTCCTTTACCGTATCTGTAAAGTTCTTGGCTACTTTATAATTCACGTCCGCATCCAGCAATGCACGACGTACATCCTTCAAGGTTTCGGCCACATTGATTTCGGTGATTTTACCTTCACCTTTCAATATCTTAAACGACCGTTCTAGTCTTTCACTTAAATTATCGAACATATATGTTGCTTTTTTATTTATTATCAAAAATTTCCAGCGTGCAAAATTACAAAAAAATCAGTATGCTCAAATCTTTTTGTTCTGCCATTTTGCTTTTTTCAGATAAATGAGACTGGAACCTAACATCAATACGTAATAAATTACTTCCGTAGTGAAACATACGTCCACTGGAGCCTGGATGACCATGCCCACTACAATGATATAAAGTGCATAAAAAACTTGTACAAAAATTTCCAATACCAGCGCCGCCTGTGTATTGCCTGTTCCAGATATGCCATTGAAGTACACATTGGCCAGTGAAGCAATCAACATGGCCCCACATACCACGTACAATGCCGACACAGATTCTACCAGCAAGGCTTCTTCATTTGTATAAACCGACAAGATACTTCCGGGAAACGCCACGCACAAGCCTACGCACACTACCATAATCAAGAACGACATCCGGGATATTTTATGCAATAAGGTGACTACCCCAGATGAACCACCGGCACCTATCAGATTGCTCACCAGCGTATTGGCTGTAGTGGAAAGTGCCTGCACGGGAATCAGCAGTACTACATATACACTTCGTACGATATTAGCCACCGCCAGCTGCCGCTGTCCGAGTCGTTCAAGGGCCATAAAGAAGACAAACCAGATGGCCATGGCCAGAAAATACTGTACCATCGTAAAACAAGATATGCGAAGGATACGCAGCACCATACTTAAATCGAACTGTCCAAAACGATTCAGTCCATATTTTTTCAGGTCTACTTTATAATAGGTATAAAGCAAAAAGAAGAGCAACGAAGAAGCTTCGGCTATGACAGAAGCCAAGGCGGCACCACGTACCCCCATTTCCGGTAAGCCTAATTCTCCGAATACCAAGGCGTAATCAAGTACCACATTCACCAAAGCCATTACGACTGCATTCATGGTCAGCACTTTAGTACGCGTAATGCCGATATAAAGTCCACGAAACATCACGTTTACAAAAGCAAAAAGGAATCCCCAAATACGCCAGGTAAAAAATTCATACGTAGCCCCGTAAATAGAATCCGAAGTAATCAGTAACCGAATCAACGGAGCGGCAGAAAAATACATCAGTATCAGCAGACAAACCGCCATCCCGAAACTGAAAGCCGTTCCCTGCCACATGATAGGGCCCACTGCCCGATAGTTTCCTTCTCCATTGCGACGGGCTATCAGAATCTGCGAACCGACACTAAAACCAAAAGCAATGGTATAAACACAAATGTAGAGCAATCCGCCCATGGCAGCTGCCCCCAAAGCGACTTCACCCACACGCCCTAAAAAAGCTGTATCGGTCACATTTATCACATTTTGCGCCAATAAGCCCAGAAAAATAGGATAAGTAACACGCCAGATTTCCTTATTGGTGTACATATTTCAAAATAATAAAAATGATTGGGAATTGCATACTTTTGCAAAGATACACTTTTAAAACCAGAACTACACAAAAAGCACTTAAATACCTTTCCTACCGCTTAGTTTCAAATAAAACAATTTCAAATAGAATAATTCTTACTCATTTCGTTGGTTTGCGTGCAATTTAACACTATTTTTGCAGCCGATTTTTAACAAACAACCTAGAAACGAATGAAAAAACTTCTATTCATCAGTGCAGCGACACTGTGTATCTCTTTCCCGACTTTCGCGGGAGATTATCTGACCAACACCAATCAAAATGCCGCATTCCTCCGAATGATAGCCCGAGGAGCTTCTATTGATATAGACGGTGTGTACAGTAACCCCGCAGGACTTTCTTTCCTTTCGCACGAGGGGTTCTACCTGTCACTGACCGGACAAAGTGCTTATCAGGCCCGTGAAATTGACGCTACTTTCCCGCTCTTTCAGCAAGCTGACGGAACAGACGGTAGCCGACTGTACAAAGGAACAGCTTCTGCTCCCTTCATCCCGAGCTTTCAAGGATTATATAAAAAGGATAATTGGGTAATCTCTGCCAGCTTTGCCATTACCGGCGGTGGAGGAAAAGCTTCATTTAGCAACGGTCTTCCAATGTTCGATGCATTAGCTATGGGGATGATTTACCAGCAAACTGGCGGACAAGTAACTCCCCAGATGTACGACATCAATACTTCTATGGATGGGAAGCAATACATTTACGGAGTACAGTTGGGATTGAGCTACAAAATCAATGACTGGCTGAGTGTGTTTGCCGGCGGCCGAATGAACTACGTAAAGAGTGGTTATGAAGGTTACTTAAAAGCATATATGAAAGAAAGTTTAGGTGGAGCTCAGTTAGCAAACCTAGAACTGGACTGTGACCAAAGCGGATGGGGACTGACTCCCATCATTGGCGTAGACGCTAAACTAGGACGCTGGAACCTGGCTGCAAAATATGAATTCAAGACAAACCTGAATATTGAAAACCAGACTCACACACTGGAAGTTCCTACAGGTACCCCAGAAGCGGTCATAAAACCTTATGCAGACGGAGAACAGACTCCCAGCGATATTCCCGCTTACCTGAGCGTAGCTGCCGGATACGAAATTTTGCCTAACCTCCGTGCTTCTGTGGAGTATCACTTTTATGATGATAAACATGCAGGCATGCTGAACGACCGACAGAAAACCTTGAAGCATGGTACTCACGAATACCTTGCCGGTATGGAATGGGACATTACCAAACGACTGACCGTCAGCGGTGGTTTCCAAAAGACGAACTATGGTTTGAGCGATGATTTCCAAACCGACACCAGTTTCTCATGCGACTCTTACTCATTGGGATTTGGTGCCAGAGTCAACCTTACACAGGCATGGAGTATTGATGTAGCCTATTTCTGGACACATTACAACAAATACACCAAAGAAACAGATAGCTACAATGGTACAGGTCTGAAAGGAACCGACATTTACAACCGCACGAACAAAGTATTCGGATTAAGTCTAAACTATAAATTCTAATTACCCCCTCTTCTGGCTTCTCCTTTGCACAAAAAAGAAGAGAAGCCAGAAGTTAACCTTAAAAAAACCTTTACTTCCCCCTTCTTATTAGAAAGAAAACAGATAGTTTTTGTTATTTTTGTCAAGTAAAACCTTGTACTAATTCTCAAAAATTAAACTATGAACAAAAAACTATCATGGCTACTGCTTTCCACTCTATTGGGAGGAGCCGTACTAACCGGATGTTCGGAAGAAAATCCAAAACCGACAAACGGAGAAGGTGATCAGAATCCCACATCGAAGAACCCCACAGAACTCTATTATGCCAACATGTTCGGCAAGGAAGCTATGAGTACCTACTATTACTGGAATAAGGAAATCAGTAGTGACCTGGACAACTGGAACATCGAGACCAACAATGACCCAATCGGCACCGTTGACCGGATAAGGTACCACCAAGGGGATAAATACATTGACAAATGGTCCATGCTCACCAATGACATGGCTTCCTTCAACAGCAGTGTGGAAGGTGTTTCTACTACATTTGGATGGAATCTGACCTTTTACCTGGTAGAAAAAGAAACGAATCAATATGTAGCAGTAGTAAACTTCGTTCATGAAGGGACTCCTGCCGCAAAAGCAGGATTTAAACGAGGAAACATTATCCTTTCTATAAACGATGAAAAAATTACCCCCGACAACTATACGGATTTATACTACAAACCTACCTTAAAGGTTTCCCTCGGAGAACTGAAAGAAAATACCATCGTCAGCCAGAACAAGTCAATAGAGCTAACAGCCGTCAACATGTACGAGAATCCCATCATCTGTGACTCCGTATATGAATTCAACGGAAAGAAAGTGGGCTATCTGGCCTATACCGGCTTTGACCTGAAATCCATCAATCCACTAATTGAAATCGGAAAAAAGTTTAAAGCCGAAGGTATAGAGGAACTGGTTTTAGACCTCCGGTACAACGGAGGAGGTTATGTTATTACTGAAAATGTGTTAGCCTCCATGTTTGCTCCGCAAGAAGCTGTCAGCAGCAAGAAAGTATTCGAAAAAGAAATCTACAACAGCTATTTGAGCGAAATCTACCAGAAACAAGGAGAAAATCTGGAAACCCGTTTCACCACAGAATTCAATTATCCGGAAGTGGAAGTCAATGCAAGCACCAAAGATGCCAACATCGGATTAAAAAAAATCTATGGATTAATCGGTTCCGGATCAGCATCGGCCTCCGAAGCACTGCTTGGTGGATTAATGCCTTATACAAACGTACGACTCATCGGTACACAGACACACGGCAAGTACTGCACCGGATGGATGCTCAGCGCAGAAGATATGTATGAAAAATGTCCGCAAGAGCTGAAGAACTGGGGAATCTATGTAATGGTCAGCATTTACCAGAATGCCGATGGAAAAACTCCCTGTATGCCTGATGGGCTCATTCCGGATATCCAAATTGAGGATGACCCGATACAGGCTTATCAAATAGGAGATGTCAATGAACCTCTTTTGAAACAGGCACTCACGGAAGCTGGACGTTCATACGAAACTGACGGTGTACGCAGCCGTAGTGCAGCTTCCCCACACTTCAAGGCACTCCCGCCTGTAAAAACACCACTCTTTGGAAAACGTATCCAGTTGATTCCATCATTCGTTTCTTCACACTCCAAATAATGGTTCAATAAAAAAGTTCGTCAGATGCTTTTACGGAGTCTGGCGAACTTTTTTTATACAATCATCTATGATTCAAACACAGTCTCATTCTTCCCATACCAGATAAGCAGACACCAGCCAATGATTCAATTCATCCTTATTTACAGGCTGGGCTTCAGGTATGCTGACAGTAAATGTGTGCTTTCCTGCTTGCAAGTCTGGAAGCTCAATTACCTCCGGAAATACATCCGACCCGGGACACCAGTTAGAACGCGATAAATCAGAAGATGCCAATGGTTCCTCTATTTCCTTTGTCTTGTAACCTTCCTCACTAATATAGGCCGCCAGACGTTTGATAAGCCAAACACCAGTAGCCGGATTGAAACGACGGAAAGAAGCACAGTCATCTCTCCAAGGAACAAAACTATAAACCTCTTTTCCATCCACGGAAAGGATATTGCGCTTCTGCACAAATTCATCACCACCGGAATGTCCTCCATGACCGGTTACAATGTATTTCAAACGCACATTCTTCGCGTTCTTCGGAAGCACAAAATCAGTAGAAACAGATTTACGGGCAAAAATGTCCGGATAAGACTGACCGATATAATATACCGTATTCATCAGAGGTTCCACATGACGGCGGACAAGCTTTTCACATGTTACCGGAGTTTCCTTGATTTTCAACTCCATGCTGGCCACATACCCTTCTTTTGTCCACGTGTCAATAAAGATACCGACATACACTTCACCTTTAAGGGCCGAATATAAATCGGTAATGTCCTGCTCCCATTGCACACATTTCTCCCACTTAGGAATATAAACCGGACGACGCTTGCTGGACAAAGAATCATCATCTTCACTGAAATGCCCTACCCCGAAAGGTGTCATGAAACGCATCAGCTCTATTGTAGGCAAATAGTCCTTTCCCGGTACAATTCCAATCATATTTTCCAGTTTCAAACTGTCTATTTCCGGAAATTTTCTCTTTCCCTGTGCAATACTCAGCAAATTCACAGCCGAATTCTTGGGAAGCACAAAACAAGAACCGGACTTATCCCAACGGTCACCATTAGAGGCTACGGTCACCTTCAAGCTGACTGTCACATCCCGCTGGTAATCGGGAACCTGAATCTTCTTCAAAATAATACGACCGTTCACCAGGTGAATAACTCCATCCGCACCCGCTGTAGAATACCCTGCATAGGTATCTGGTACAAAATGAATATTCTCCTTGTCAAATACCGTCAAATTCAAATCTCCTTTTGCAGGAAGTTCCTTATGTCCTGCCGCACATACGTTCAACGCCACGAATAAGGAAACAAACATACTAACTATCTTCATATACTCATTTTATTATTTTGCTACTTCAAAACCTCTTTTATCCAAATAAGCCTTAAACTTATGCAAATACTCTTCGTCCGGCCCGTCAAAGAAGGAAACCCCTGAAGCTCCATTATTGAAAGCCTCATCCAATGCCTGCTCAAAAGTTTTCTTAATATCAGGGAACATCAATCCGGCATAAATTTTAGCCCGGCCATTAATCGTCTGTACACTTTCCTTCACCGAACATCCAATCCACTCCGGTCCTTCATAATAAAAACCATTGTAAATCATCGGGAAGTATGCATCGAGCGACCACTGTCCCCAATCCTGACGCACCATTTTGCGAGCCATAGAAGGTCCCGGGAATACCGCAGCAGAGATACGTTTGCCATCTGCCTTGATGGTCTGCGTAATCTTATTGACCACACGTGTAATGGCATCCAGACGGAAATTTATCCATGACTGGTCTTCCATCGGATACTTCAATTCCAGCGGGTCTTTTCCGGTCTGCTCCCTAAACATCTTCCGGCATACCTCACAATAACAATAATCATATTCCGGCAATTCAGAAGTCTGCTCAATTCCGTAATTCTTCCACAAGCTCACCGGTAACACTACATCTGGGAAACGCACATAATCCAAATGCACTCCATCCACATAAGGCAGATTCGCTTCTTTCAGGTAATCTGCAGCCAAATATTCAGCCACACCTTCATGGTTCGGACACAAGAAGCGGTAATAATCTACATAAGCAGGTTTGTCATAGCATGACTCCCCTTTACGGTTCACGGCAAACCAGTCGGGATGTGTCTCACGCACTTCTCTGCGGTTCATGGTCCATTTCCAATAATGCGCCTCCAGACCCGCTTCCTTACACATCCGGTAAGTAGCCTCATCATAGCCTTCAAACATGACTCCACTGATGCCGCATTCTTTCATCAGAGCAAAGTATTTCTTATAGTACGCATCTCCCTTTTCCTCATTAATGCGCATCCATACCCAGTTCTTTACCTGACGGGGAGTAATGGCTTCACGAGTAAACCTACCGTTATGGTCTACCACATAACGTACTTTTTCTTCAGGCACGCTTACTGACATACAGAATGTACGCTGTGTAGCCTCTACCAAGATTTCAGCACCAGCGGGCAAGTCCTTCAATTCCGCCTCGGTCAGGAAGAAATTCTCTTTGGAACGAATGTAATTTTTCTCCTTGGCATAATTATCCAATTGTGCATAGAACATAGCCCAAAGCAACTTATAGGCAGCCATATTGTAAGGATACTTGAAGGAATCAGTACCCTTTCCTACCACCCTATCCGACAGATACAAGAACCCCCATCTGTCGGGCATATGCATATCGATGCGTCCGGTAGGCATCCATACCCAGTTTTCTTCACGCTGTCCGGGCTTCAACCACTGCACACGTGAGAAGTTGATACGCCAGCAGTTTCCAGCCTGAGCCGGATTGGAGAAATTCACTGTCAACGCTTTATGAGGAATAGCCATCTCCACACTCCACTGTTTGTCCTTATCTTTCGACTTGTTCAAGGTTCCTTCACGATGAATAGCCAGCTGAAGTCCCGGACAATCCCACTGAATCATAAAATTACCCCCCGAACGGTAAGGTTTGTCCAGCATCAAGTCAAAAATAACTCCCTTCGCATTGGTTTCTATTTCAAAGTAATTCTGCCCGTCTCCATCCGGATCCAGGAAAACTTCAAAGTCATTGTCATAATAGATAATCGTATCCCGCTGACTGAGTTTCGCCTTGATGTCATCCTCCTGCAACACGGCTCCTACATAGAGATAATTATCATCCCACAACATTTTGGCAGAAGTATCATAACAAGGTTTGGCAAATCCTTCCCCACTTATATCTACAAAAGAAGAAGTGGACTGCGCCTTTTGCCAGTCTGCCTCATTCAGTTTTCCATCTACTTTAATTTTTCCATCCACACGATAGCATACATAGCCTTCGGGAAGCGTCAGCATACGTTCATACTTTTCATACAACCCCTGCCCCCAGAGCTGTCCTGCCATTGCAAATGCAAACAAACTACCTATCAATTGTTTTCTCATAATCAGTTTTTTTCATTAATTACTTTCAATAACTTGTCCCGCTCCCCGATACAATTTGACCGGTCCGTCCAACAATACGGCAATTACCGTAATTTGTGAATCAAGCACATGATCGGGCACATCAATATAAAGATTACCAGGCACCTCACTCCAATAGTTCTTATTATATACCTTATAAGACAACATGGAACCATTACCTACTACCCATACCCGGTTGACTTTATTCATCAGCCCTTTCACTTCAATGGGGCCATTAGGCTTATAAGGTAAGTAAAGATACAAGATATCTCCCCCTTTATTCAGTGTTGTATATCCCTGGAAGTGTTCTGCTGGAATACCGGCACGGGTATCATAAATCGCCTCCTTGTGCTTTTTCGTCCAACGCCCGAACTCTTTCAAAATAGCTACCTGCTCTTCTGGAATTGTACCGTCCTCTTTCGGTCCGATATCCAGTAACAAATTACCTCCCATGCTCAGGCAGTCCACAAAAGTCCGTAATAAAATATAGGGTGATTTATAGTTGGAATCTGTATGTTGGTAGCCCCAAGAATCATTCATGGTCATGCACAACTCCCAATATTTATCCTCAGGACGCACAATAGGAACACCTTGCTCTGGCGTAGCATAATCACCATATCCCTGAATACGTGAGTTGATGATCACATTCTTATTGTCCGACCGAAGCAAATCTACAATTCCTTTAGAGTTCCATGCCTCCGCAGTTTGCTCCCAATCTCCATCGAACCAATACAAGTCCGGCTTCCAAGTCTTGTTCAACTCTGCCAATTGTGCCATATTAAAATCCACGAAGCGCTGCCAACGTACAGGGTCATTCGTATAACGCACCTCCGTACGTGTCATGTTCGGATAATCAGGATGTGACCAGTCCAACAAGGAATAATAGAATCCCAACTTCAATCCCTGCTTGCGGACCTCCTTTACAAATGGACTGATTAAATCTCTTTTAGCCGGTGTACACTTAACCGTACTCAGCTCACCCGCTTTTGTATCCCATAAAGCCATCCCATCATGATGCTTCGTTGTAATCACCGTATAACGGGCTCCACTTTCTTTAATCAAGTCCACCCAAGCCTTAGGGTCGTATTTTGAGGCAGTAAAACCATCTTTTTGACTCATATATTCCTCATAAGGCAGGTACTTATTGAAGAAAGACCAGCTTTCGGAAACCCCCTTCACCGAATAAATACCCCAATGAATAAAAATACCCAACTTAGCATTTGAGAACCACTCCATCCTTTTTTCTTTCATAGCATCCTGCTGCGTTTTTTCCGGTGTCTGACTAATGGCAGGCGCAACCGAACAACAAAGAGCCGTACATAAAGCTATAATTTGCTTGTTTAGCATATTGATAAAAATAAAAGATTAATACAATTCAATCGACAAACCACAAGGAACCTATGTTATTCCAAAAACTGCTTAAACATAAGGTTAAACAAAGCATCTATCCAAATCATAGAAATATTCTATATATGGCAAATATAGCAAATTTTCAAACATTTCTATTATAATTAGCCTACAAAAGGACACAAAAAAAACTCCGCCAATTAGCGGAGTTCTATAACAAAAGCGGAAGCTGGGGGATTCGA
>OGJU01001395.1_pt1 | contig 15724 bp, 11 predicted proteins | sample 1572251 | NCBI WGS metagenome assembly OGJU01 (sample SAMEA2582144, study PRJEB24529) | metagenome | biome: Human gut stool | place: China | collected 2011
TATGTCCAAATGGAGTTTTTATTCATTCCTTCCCGCCCATACCGGCAATGTAGGTATGTTCTCGATGGCCAACGAGCCGAGTCTGCATATCCCGTATCTGTACAACTACGCCGGTCAGCCCTGGAAGACACAGAAACGTATCCGTACGCTGTTGAACCAGTGGTTCCGTAACGACGTGATGGGCGTTCCCGGTGATGAAGACGGCGGTGGTATGTCTTCTTTCGTAGTGTTCAGCCAGATGGGATTCTATCCGGTTACTCCCGGCTCGCCTACCTATAATATAGGTAGCCCGGTATTTACCGATGTGAAGATCGACCTGGGAAACGGCAATACGTTTGAGATCAAAGCAAACAACGCTTCCGAAGAGAACAAATATGTGCAGTCGGCTCGCCTGAACGGGGAAGTCCTGAACCAGCCCTGGTTCCAGCACAGCGACATTGCCCAAGGCGGTCTGCTTGAACTTGAAATGGGCCCGAGAGCCAATAAAGAGTGGGGGACAAAGACACCTCCGCCTTCGGCTGCTCCGATGCCTCAATAATGATTTTCTTTCCTGATTTGATCTGGAATTCTTAAAATAAAATCAGCCAGGTAGCATATGGGTTTGCTACTTGGCTGATTTTTTTTGATATTCTGTTGTGGTCGATATTAATTGGTTGGTTGTTTCCGCTTTATACGGATAAATGTTTATCTTTGTTCAACAACTAGATAAAGTTAAAATAGCGTATAATGATGAGTCGTAAATTACCGATAGGAATACAAGATTTTGAAGATATTCGGAATGGGAACTATTTGTATGTCGATAAAACAGCATTGATTTATGAATTGGTGATGAAGGGAAAGCCTTATTTTCTCAGTCGTCCCCGTCGTTTCGGAAAGAGTTTACTGATTTCTACATTGGAGGCCTATTTTCAAGGAAAAAAAGAACTATTTGAAGGTTTGGCCATTGAAAAATTAGAACAGGAGTGGAATACTTATCCGGTGTTGCATCTTGATTTGAATGCCCGTAAATATGAAACGGAAGCAGATCTGGTAGCTATTTTAAATCAATATTTGGAAATGTGGGAAGCTGTTTACGGAGATGAAATGAAATTGCGTGTTCCGGAAGAACGTTTCTTTTATGTTATTCGTCGTGCCTGGGAACAAACCGGGCGTCAGGTAGTTGTTTTGATCGACGAATACGATAAACCTCTTTTGCAGGCTATTAATAATGAATCTTTGATGGAAGCCTATCGGCGTACGATGAAAGCGTTCTATGGCGTTCTCAAAAGTGCTGACCGTTACCTGCGTTTTGTATTCCTGACCGGTGTCACTAAATTTGCACAAGTAAGTGTTTTTAGTGATTTGAACCAACTTAATGATATAAGCCTCGACTATAATTATGCAACTCTTTGCGGTATAACACATCAAGAGTTAACTGCGAACTTGCGTCCCGAATTGGAACAGCTAGGTCAAATGCAGTCACTGACATGGGAAGAAACAGTTGAAATGATGGTGAAGCAATACGACGGCTACCACTTTCATCCAAACCGAGAGGGAGTGTTTAATCCTTTCAGTACGTTAAGTGCATTAGACAAAAGAGAGTTTGGCGATTATTGGTTCCAGACCGGAACTCCTACCTTTCTGGTAGAGTTATTGAAGAAAAGTGAATACGACCTTCGTCTTTTGATCGATGGTGTAGAGACACAAGCATCGGCTTTTACCGAATACCGTGCTGAACGGAACAACCCGATCCCGTTAATCTATCAAAGCGGATATCTGACAATCAAAGAATACGATGCTCGTTTTAAACTCTATAAACTGGAATTTCCAAACGAAGAAGTGCGTTACGGATTCCTAAACTTTATCACTCCTTTCTATTCTTCCATCACTGAAGAAGCAAGAGGCTTCTATATCGGTAAATTTGTCCATGAACTGGAGTCCGGCGATGTCGATGCTTTTATGCGACGTATGCGTGCTTTTTTTGCGGATTTCCCTTATGAATTGAATGACAAGACAGAGCGTCATTACCAGGTTGTCTTTTATCTGATCTTTAAATTGATGGGGCAGTTCTGTGATGCAGAGGTCCGTAGTGCCAAAGGTCGTGCGGATGCAGTTGTCAAAACCGGAGAATATATTTACGTTTTCGAATTTAAGTTGGACGGAAGTATAGAAGATGCTTTACAACAAATAAACGATAAAGGATACCTGTTACCTTATCAAATAGATCATCGTAAACTGATAAAAGTCGGTGTTTCGTTCGATCGGAAAGAACGAAATATCGGAGAATGGGGAATCTTCCATGATCTCCAATAGCTTCCTAACCTTAACCGATTTGGCTATAAAGATTAAAATCATGCTGAGAGTGCAAAAACTAATTTAGGTAACTTTCTTTATAAATAATATTCAATAATTGACAAGGTGAAAGTGAAATGACTAGAAAAAACGATCGTTTTTTCTAGTCATTTATTCGTGTGCAAAATTATTCTTTATAATCCAATAATCAAAGCCTTTTCAGAATTATTATGACCTTAATTATCAATATTTCTCCTCTGATTTATACAAAATCTCTTTTAATCAATGATTAATGATTTTAAAGAGGAAAAGGATGACTAGAAAAAACGATCGTTTTTTCTAGTCATCCTTTTCTTTGTGTAGGCTTTGAAAAACAAGCGATAATCGTCAGTCCAATTATGGGACTGACGAGCATTTTTATAACATATAACTAGTATTAATGTGTTGAAAATCAATGATTTTATTATCCTCTTCTCGAAGCAAAAATACTTCAATCGCTGGGTAATCTTTTTTATAGACCTGTTTTTCTCGGTTTTATCCACTTTTTTAGTATTTGCGACCCTTGGCAATATTTTGAAAATAAGTCTGCCGGTACGTGAGTTTATTTATATAAATCTCTTTTCCATCCTATGCAGTACAATTTGTTTTCTTTCCTGCCAGACCTATAAAGGTGTCATTCGTCATTCAACTTTTACAGAGACGGGGCGTATTGCTATTGCCTCTTTTGTGAAAGCTACTTTGATGATTGTAGCCCTTTCCTGTTTTATCCACTCGTTATCTTTTCTTCAAATCTTTTTAGGAGGTTTGCTTGATTTATTCCTGACTTTCTTTATTCTAACAACGTTTCGTGCTTTATTAATAATGATGTATAGCATGATAGTTAGAAGTATTGCTTCCAATAATGAGAAGTTATTAATTTATAGGGAAGAAGGTACATCATCAAGCTCATCTGTAATTTCTCTATGGAAACAATCCGATAGTTGTCAGATTGGAGGATATATACGAATAGGGGAGAGAAGTAAAATTCGTATAGGAGGCTATCCCGTTTATTCTGTCAAGAATCAGATGGAATTTAATGCTTTAGTGGATCAAAAAGGGATCAAGACGATTTTGTTTACCGACTATCATGTCGTAAAAGCAGAAAGTGAACGTCTGGTGCGTTATTGCGAGAAAAAAAAGATTCGTATGTTGGTATTTTCAGCAATGAACGAGTTAAAAAGCAGAACAGTCAACCTGCATAATTTACCTGAGATTCGTATTGAAGACCTGTTAGGGCGTGATGAAATAAATATCAATCTAAAAAAAATAGCAGGTGAATTAAAAGGAAAAGTTACGCTGGTTACAGGAGCCGCCGGTTCTATCGGTAGTGAACTTTGTCGTCAACTATGTAAATTAGGATTAAAGCAATTGATCTTGTTTGATAGTGCCGAGACACCTATGCATACTCTTCGTCTGGAGTTGGAAGATCGATATCCGGAAGTTGTTTTCACTCCGATTATGGGAGATGTCCGGATGTTGGCTCGAGTGGAAAGTGTTTTTAAACGATTCCATCCTCAGTATGTTTTTCATGCGGCAGCCTATAAACATGTTCCCTTGATGGAAGAAAACCCTTGCGAAGCTGTGCACACCAACGTCCAGGGAACCTGTAATATGGCAGACATGTCTGTAAAATATGATGTAGACAAATTTATCATGATCTCTACGGACAAGGCGGTTAACCCTACGAATGTGATGGGAGCCTCCAAACGTTTGGCCGAAATTTATGTACAAAGTCTGAGTATTGCGATAAATAAAGGAATCCATCTTGGTAAAACTCGATTTATCACTACTCGTTTTGGGAATGTATTAGGGAGTAATGGTTCTGTTATTCCTCGTTTTCGTGACCAACTGGCAAAAGGAGGTCCTTTGACCGTCACTCATCCCGACATCATCCGTTATTTTATGACAATTCCGGAGGCCTGTCGTCTTGTTTTGGAAGCTGCATTTATGGGAGAAGGGAACGAGATTTTTGTGTTTGATATGGGGACTCCGGTAAAGATAGCCGATCTGGCACGTCGAATGATAGAGTTGGTAGGTCTTATTCCCGATAAAGACATTGAAATAAAATATACCGGTCTTCGTCCGGGTGAGAAATTGTATGAAGAGTTGTTGGCAACTAAGGAAAATACGCTTCCTACCATAAACGCTAAAATTTTCCGTGCGAAAGTGCGTGAATATGATTTTGCCGAGATATCAGCCGGTATTGATCATTTAATAGATTTGGCAATCCGAGTAGAAAAGTTGGAAACCGTAAAAATGATGAAATCGATCGTGCCGGAGTTTATAAGTCGGAATTCGGAGTATGAGAAACTGGATAAGTAGGAAGAAGTAATATATATAGCGATTGTTGGTTTAGGTTTGTAAGTACTCATTTTATAGTCCTGAATTAAGTACTTACGGAAAAATTTGTGTTATAAGAGAATAGTTACGTTTGTGATTTAATCGTAATAGGAACGATTAAATTGCATGGCTGCTCAGCCAGGGATTTCATCGTGTTACATTGGTTTTCAGCTAATGTGAAAATCAAAATTAGTTATTAATATAACTCGGTTTAGAGTACTGCAAAGAACCCTTTTAAAGGGGGATACCCTAAATAGAGTGTTTACAAAAAACTCAAGACTGTATCTTGTTGATATAAAGCAGGGTGGAAGTGGTTGAGGCTTACCTTATAGAATGTCTGATAATTTATCAAATAATAAGCGAATTGTTAAGAATAGTCTATTTTTATCTCTAAGAATGGTTATTGTATTAGGGATAACCTTATATACAACTAGGGTAGTATTAGCAATTCTTGGGGTAGAGGATTATGGAGTATATAATGTAATATGTGGATTTGTAAGTATGTTTGCATTTCTTAATACTTCGATGTCTAATGGTATTCAACGTTTTTATAATTATGAATTAGGAAAACATGGAATAGAAGGTGTAAAGAAGGTTTTTGGTACGTCGGTTATCATCCAATTGATATTGGCTATTATCATTATTATTCTTTGTGAGAGTTTTGGACTTTGGTATCTTTACAACAAGATGGTTATACCATCTGATAGGTTGTTTGCTGCTAGTTGTATTTTTCAATTTTCCATGGTAAGTTTCCTTTTTCTTATCATGCAAGCACCTTTTACGGCAGCTGTTATGGCACATGAACGAATGGATTTTTTTGCCATTATAAATGTAATAGATGCTATTTTGAAATTAGGTATGGTATTAGTGCTTCCTTATCTCCATAGCGATCGTCTTATCTTATATGGAGCTCTTCAATTGATTATTACAATACTTGATTTTATATGGTATTTCATATACTGCAAACGATCTTTTAAAGAAATAAAGTTAAGGAATGTATTTTCGAAAGAACTGTTTGGATCAATGATGAGTTTTTCGGGATGGAATCTATTTGGTTCTTTTTCTAATATGATGAGAGAACAAGGAGTTAACATTATATTGAATTTGTTTTTTGGTCCTGTGGTAAATGCTGCACGTGGAATAGCAACTCAAATTAATGCTGGAGCTAGTGGATTTGTTCAAAATATATTAACTCCTGTTCGTCCACAGGTTATTCAATCATATGCAAAGGGAGAGATCGAGCGTTCGATGAGTCTTACATTTAGCATAAGTAAATTTAGCCTGAGTTTCTTTTATATGATTTGTCTACCAATATGTCTTGAAATCAATTATATATTGCATTTGTGGCTTGGAAAAAATGTACCCAACCATACGGATTCGTTTGTAATCATAATTCTTATAACCACAGCTGTATTAATACTTATGGGAGCACTAGCTACCTTAGTACATGCCTCAGGGAAAATGCGCAATTATCAAGTTATAGGCAGCATAATCAAATTCTTATCAGTACCAATTTCTTATTTTATACTTAAGTATGGTGCTGCACCTGAATGGGCTTTTGTTATGGTGCTGTTTTTCGATATTATAGGTTTTATTGTTGGTATGTTCATCATTAAAACAATAATGACTTTTTCAATTATAGAATATACTACTAAGGTCATAGTACCTGTAATACCAATTGTTGTTTTGTCGTATATTTTGATAACTCCAATAACTTATATAATGAGTGAAAGCTTTATACGATTTTCATTGGTTCTCATTCTTTCTATATTAGTAGTTGGCTTACTTTTTCTTCTGATAGGATTAAATAAGCAGGAAAAAATACTGATCAGTCAGATAATATCAAATATTATAAAGAATTTAAAAAAACAATCATAGAACCATTACTTTAGATTTATTATAATCTGCCTCTTTTGATTCTAATCATATTATTTTTTTTTAATTTCCTCATGTATAAAATATGACAACAAGATTTGAAAATATTAAGCAAGTTATTAATCTACTCAATGATAATAATGTTAATTATTTGATTTTAAGAAATTTTGAAAATCTTCTTGACGATCAGGTATATGTTGATGGTCATGAAGATATTGATTTCCTATGTGAAGATTCAAAGACTGTAATAGAAGTTTTGGGGGCTCTTTCAAATAAAAAGAAAGAAGACTTTACCCATTATCATATTTATGTTGGTGAGAATAGAGTTAATTTAGATCTTCGTAGTGTAGGTGATGGCTACTATTGTGAGGAATGGCAGAAGGACATGCTTGCATGCAAGCAAAAACATAATGGTTTTTATATTATGTCTAATGAACACTATTATTATTCTTTGATATATCATGCCATTATACAGAAAGTTAGATTTACTAAAGAATATCAAGACAGACTAACCAAAATGGCATCTGACTTTGGCTTTTTATTGGAGAATAATCAACAACAGAGTTTTGTGAAATCTTTGGAGCAATATATGAAGCGATGTGGATACAAGTATGTATACACTCGTGATCCATCTATACCATTGCGTTTTAATATCGTTGACAATACTCTTATTCAGAAAAGCATAGATTTAAGGTTTAATAGACTTAAGTTTAATATGAATAAGTTTTTGTATGCAATAGTGTACAGAATTTATCGATTTGTGTTTAGAAAATAAATGAATTATAAGTTAGATTACAGCTGGATTTATGTTCTATGTGGATAGTATTATGTTATTATCAATTGTTTTTTGATAGCATAGAATTGCATAAATTATAAATTTATTTGAGATCTTAATAAAAGATGTATGGTTAATTGGAATGAATATCCTTTGAACTTGCTAAGTAAAGTTCAAGTAGAAAAGGCAGTTTCGACTTCTTCTTATGTGATTTTTGATATAAACGCACGTGAGTTGTTATCGCACAATCGTTTTGACATTTATGCAAAACTTTTGTATATAGATCATAAAATAAAGGGTGTGGATATGTCTTATGCTATGTCTGTTTATAAGAAACATATAGAAGTGATAACTGGATACTCATTTGCTGAACACGGTCAGCCTCTAAAAAATTCATTTGATAAGTTTGTGGAATGTTTTGATCATTTGATAGAGGTGTTCCAGTCAAAAGGGTTTGACCCAACTCTTTCTCTTATACCTGTAGATGCGGATAACTTGCCTATGGATGGAAGTCATCGTGTAAGTTGTGCTGCTTATTTTAATAAAATTGTTCGGGTAATAAAATTTGTAGATTATAAAAGTTTTCTATATACAAGTAAATGGTTTGAAGAAAATCATTTGTTTGAGAATGTATTAAGGGCGATTTCCTTAGAAGCTTGTAATTGGCATTCGAATTTGTATATGGCCTGTCTTTGGCCTAGAGCGTATGCGCAAAAAGAAAAACGGCAACAAGCTTTGTTAATGTTGGAGAAATCTGCCTGTATTGTATCTTATTTTCATGTAAATTTAGGAGAAAATGGTTTGAGGAACTTATTAATACAGGTTTATGGTTTTATGTCTTGGATTGGTAATGTTCAGAATCATTTTTTGGGTATTTATCATAAACTTAATGAGATTTGTTTTTCTTCAAATGATCCGATTGTGGAGTTTATATTGTTTCAGGGTAGAGATTTAGAATATGTACTCGACTTAAAAGAGAAAATAAGAAATATTTTTGGTCAAGGTAAGGGTTCTATCCATATTACAGATAATATGGAAGAAACAAAACAAATCGCCCGTTTGATATATAATCCTAATAGCCTTGATCATATAAAATATGCTTATCCAGATAAATTTTTGCAATCTTGGAATGTGTGTATAAAATATAAAGAACTCTTGATTAAAAACGGATTTAATTTACAAAATTATATTATTGACTCATCGATGGTAATGGCTATTAATGGAATACGAGAGGCTGAGACTCTTAATTATTTCACGATAGATTCGAAAGAAAAGCAAGATACATTACATTCCATACTGCCTAGTTATATGGAATGTAATGATAAATATGCTATTTATCATGATATTCCGATAAAGGATATGATATATGTTCCTCAAAATTATTTTGTCTTCAATGATCTGAAATTCTTGACACTTGATGCTGTAATGAGGTTTAAGAAAAAGAAAGGGAAAAAAAAGGATTTACTGGATGTCAATTTGATACGATCTTTTTGCTCAAGGAATGACCAATGGCGCTATCGATTATTGTTCCTTCAAAACGCTTATCGGCGAAAGAAAGCCCATTTGATTCTTAGTGGGATGAACTCTCTTCGTACTGTGCTGATACAATTACATCTGTTGGGATTTGTGAAAAATGTAGTGAGAAAAGTGTTACAATAAGTGTTGTGAAAAATGGTATTGATTAGTGTAATATTACCAGCTTATAATGTACAAGATACGATAAAGGAATCTATTGATAGTATTTTGAATCAAACATTTATGGATTTTGAGTTGATCATTATCAATGATGGGTCAAAAGATAGGACAGAGGAAGTGATTCTTTCTTATTCGGATGATAGGATTCAATATTATCGTAATGAACAAAACAAGGGATTGATCTATACATTGAATAGAGGATTGGACTTGGCTCAAGGGAAATATATAGCACGGATGGATGCTGATGATATTTCCCTTCCAACACGTTTTGAAAAGCAAGTCAAGGTGATGGAGGAAAATCTAAATATAGTGGTTTGCGGAGCGCAAATCATTCCTTTTGGAGTAGATAGGGCTAAGAGATTCACTCTGTTTTTGCCAGAAGAATCGGAAGATCTGAAAAATCTATTGTTTATTCAGACTTGTTTTGCTCATCCAACGGTCATGATTCGTCGGCAAGTGCTCATTGATAACGAGGTGAGGTATGATGCTGATTATTCTCATGCGGAGGATTATAAGATGTGGATCGATTTATCTTTGGTGGGTGAGTTTTATAATATACAGGAACCGTTATTGAAATATAGACTGTCGGATGGACAAGTAAGTCATAAATTTAGTGATGTCCAGAAACGGACTGCATCTGCTTGTCGTAGGTGTTTAATTTCTGCACGGTTTAAGGATGAAAAGTTAGATCGTCAAATCGAAAATAATATAAATATAAGTACAATTTGTTATATAAAAAAAAAGGAGTGTCCGCGGGAATTGTTGGAAGTCCTTTATTTCTCTTTGAAAAAGTACGAATTTAAATCTTTGTGTTATTTGTTTATTAGTGGTGATATCTTTCGATTTGAAATTGTTGTTGCATTGGCTTTGTTAAAGAGATTTATTGTAAAGAAAGATAGGCTGTTATGAATTTGTTAAACAGAGGGTGTCTATATTTTGTTCGTTTATTAGGAAAAATAATTCTGTTGTTTTGTGTGTTTTCTTATGTGTATCAAATACATTATAAGATCTTTCCTGTGACCTTTCCTGTTGTATTAGGACTTTTGGGTATTCTATATGATTTCTTTATCAATAGAGGCCTTTTTAAAATCAAATTGTGTGATTTTTATATTTTTTGTGGGTTCTATTTGGTCATTATATCTTTGATTATTTCTACTGTTATAAATGGTACTCATGATTATACTTTTTTGCAATTTGGAATTGTGAATCTTTTTAATGTGTATTCATTTTATACGATATCGATTCTTTTTAAAATTCTATATAAAGATATAAGTTTTGAGTTGGTTGTGAAATATTATATTGCCTCAGCGTTGCTTCAATTGATTATTTCATTAGTTATGTTTTTAGATGTGGATAAAATGGTATATTTTACTGATTTATTGAAGTATACGTCTTTGGCGGAAACTAAATTGATTGAAGAGATGGGTGCTAGATTGATAGGGTTTGGCACTCAATTTTTTCAATCAGGTATAATACATGGATTGATTTTGTTGTTATTAGTGTTTTATGCTGATAAAAGAAAGTGTACGTTATATGAAAAAGTATTCTTGTGTTTTACTTTTTGTCTGATATCTATTGTTGGTATGATGATGGCAAGAACAACTTTAGTGGGTGTTTTAATGGCGATTTCTTTTGTTTTATTTAAATCTAATATATGGAAATTGAAGATCAAAATTTCTTCGATTAAATTAATTTTGATTATGTTTTTTGTATTGTGTGCTTTTGCTTTATTCGTAATGAATTTTTCTTATGATGTGAAAGATAGTTTGTTGGTGGCCTATGATTTTGGATTTGAATTGATTAATTCTTATACACAAACAGGTCGATTGGAAACTGCTTCGACAAATGCTATGTTTAGAATGTATATATTTCCTTCCTCATTTAAAACATGGGTAGTAGGAGACGGATTATGGATGGATTCTTTTGGAAGGTATTATATGCTTACTGATATTGGGTTTATACGTATGATATTTTATTTTGGAATTGTGGGGTTGATTAGTTTTATTGTATTTCAAATTGTATCTATATTTGAAATTTATAGAATTAATAAATATCTTGGGAAAATTCCTTTCGTTATAATATTTGTTTATTTTGTTGTTTTGAATTTGAAGGGATTTACTGATTTGTTTTATCTTATTATTCCGTTTTGTTACTGTTCTAGTTTTACTTTAAAACATAGGTGTTGATTTTTTATGTATAATATTTTGATTATAACTCATGCTTTTCTTCCTGATATTGGTGGAGCACAAGCTGTTGCTTATGATTATGCAAATCTTTTGGTAGACTTGGGTTATAAAGTGACTGTATTATCGAAGGAATATAAGAATCCAATCCAAAATACTAAATTTACATATATTCAAGTACCCAATAAATATGGTGAGTATTTTTGGATGTATAATTATGGAACGTTCCTAAAAAATATGGATTTGGATGGTTTTGATCTTATCCTGTTGAATCAGTGTCCTTCTGTTGCCATAGCAGGAAAATATTTCTCGAAAGAACAGCTGGCTCGAACTGTGCCAATTGTACAAGGTGTGGAGGTTGAATGGGTTTATAGGAATGTAGACCTGAAGAGTAATCTTTTCTATAACGTGTTTTTGAGGATGAAACATTATCATAGGAAGTGTTTAATGAATTGTAGAAAAGTTGTCTCGGTCAGTGATTTTCATAGACAAAAAGTAATCTCTGCCGGAGATTTTCAATCCATATCAAATAAATTTCAAGTAATCTATACAGGAATAGATAAAGAACTATTTAGGGAAATTCCTTCCGATTTTAGGAGGCAAATAGACGCTTTTGATAAAGATATATTACTTACGGTTAGTAGGATAGAAAAGATGAAAGGTCTTGCGGAGATGTTATCTGTTTATAAGCGTTTGATAGAAAAAAATAATCGATATATCTGGATAATTATTGGTGATGGCCCTTATTTGAAATCGTTGAAGGAAGAGGTTAAAAGAGAAGGGTTAGCTACATCTGTTATTTTTTTAGGAAGAAGGAGTAGAGATGAGTTAAGTTTTTATTATTCTGCTGCCGATTGTTTTTGGTTGCTGTCGAATTATGACGAATGTCTTCCTTTGGTTTATTTGGAGGCTCAGGCTTGTGGTATTCCTGCAATCGGACGTAAGAAAGGGGGGACACAAGAAACGATCCAGGATCGTAGAACTGGTTTTCTTGTTAAGTCTGACGAGGAGTGCCTTGAGATTCTTTTAAATAGAGAATATAGGTATATTGAGAAAGATGCACTTCGTGATTTTTCTACTTCTTTTGATAAAATACAAGCGGCTCAAAGTTTAATATCTTAAAGATTCATATTCTATACATAATGAAAAATATTGCTATAATTTTAGCCGGAGGTTTCGGTCAACGTTTGGGTGATACAACTCCTAAGCAATTCTTGAAGTTAGCGGGGAAAAAAGTGATTGAACATACGATTGATGTTTTTCAAAATCACCCGTTAATAGATGAAATTGTTGTGGTTTCTAATCCTAATTATGTGCAAGAGGTGGAAAGTATTTTGGTGAAGAATGAATATTCCAAGATAAAGAAAATCCTTAAGGGAGGTAAGGAGCGTTATCATTCAAGCTTGGCGGCAATTAATGCTTATGAGGGAGAGGTGAATATGATTTTCCACGATGCGGTTCGTCCATTGGTCAATGATCGTATTATATCTGATTGTATCAATGCCTTGAAAACGTATAATGCGGTGGATGTTGCGATCAAGACGACTGATACGATCATTAAAGTTGATGCGGCGGACCATATTACCGGAATACCTGCTAGGGAGTATTTGCGTAACGGACAGACTCCGCAAGCTTTTAAACGTTCTACGATAAAGCGGGCTTATGAACTAGCGTTGAAAGATGTTGATTTTCAAACGACAGATGATTGCGGGGTTGTCTATAAGTATCTTCCGGAGGAGTTCGTGTATGTGGTCAAAGGTGAACAGTTTAATATGAAATTGACCTACAAAGAAGATCTGTTTTTATTGGATAAGTTGTTTCAGCTAAAATCAATCGATCAACAGAACGAAACGGTAACTCCTAAGACTATAGCCGCTTTGCCTTCATCGGTTATTGTTGTTTTTGGTGGAAGTTATGGTATTGGGCTCGATATTATCCATATTTGTCGTCAGTATGGGGCACATATCTATTCTTTCAGTCGTTCAGAGAATGGAGTAGATGTTTCTGATCCCGTTTCGGTGGCTAATGCTTTGAGAACTGTCATGGATAAGGAAGGGCGTATAGATGCGGTTGTCAATACGGCTGGAGTTTTGAATCGGGAACCTTTGGCTACAATGACTTATGAGGAGATCTGTAAAAGTATTCATGTGAATTATCTTGGAGCTGTTATTGTTGCAAGGGAATCTTATCCCTATTTAAAAATGAGTAAAGGGGCGTTACTGCTGTTTACTTCCAGTTCTTATACGAGAGGGCGGCAACTTTATAGCTTGTATTCATCTTCTAAAGCTGCTATCGTGAATTTTGTACAAGCGTTGAGTGAAGAATGGCAGGATAGTGGTATTCGTATCAATTGTATTAACCCGGAGCGGACTAAAACTCCTATGCGGGAGAGAAATTTTGGTATAGAGCCAGAAGATACCTTGTTGAAACCAAGTGTTGTCGCGTCGGTGTCGGTGAATACGATATTTTCTTCCTTGACGGGAGAAGTAGTGGATGTTAAAAAAAGACCGTAATGATGAAATCTGATAGTGAATTAATGAATGAGTTAGCTCATAAAACAAATTATTTGCATGAGATGACACCTTCGGAGTCTTCTGCCATGAAGCGGGTTTTATTGGATATATACAGGGATGTTGCGAGATTATGTAAAGAAGAAGGATTGACACTAATGCTTAGTGGTGGAAGTTGTTTGGGGGCTGTCCGACATAAGGGTTTTATTCCTTGGGATGATGATTTAGACGTAATGATGAGTCGTGATGATTATGAAAAATTGATTCGATTGTGTAAGGAGGGGAGATTGGGTGATAAATATGAGTTTGACTATCCTAATAGGGACACTGATGCAAAAACAGTGTTCTTGAAGATATATAGAAAGAACTCTTTTAATATAGAGCTTTTTAATGAGAGTTCCCCTTTTCCTAAGGGTTTATATATTGATGTATTTGCTTTAGATTCAGTACCTAATTCTAAAATCACACAGGTAATAAAAGGTTTTATCGCCAATGTAATCCAGTTTGTATCCATTATGGTTTTGTATGCGCAGTATCCTAGTAAGTCTTTGTCTGAATTTGTATCTCTAGATTCATCGTTAAAGAGAAGATATCAGATTAAGAAAATGCTGGGATCTATCTTTGGTATTATTCCACATGCGAAATGGGTTTATTGGTTTGATCGTTTTGTGGCTTCTTCAAAGAATGGTAACCCTCTAGGTATTCCTACTGGTAGAAAATATTATAATGGAGAAATATTTGATGCTTCTGTATATTTTCCTCCCAAAGAGGCTTTATTTGAAGGAGAAATCGTTTATATACCTGCTGACTATGATCGGTATTTGACTAATCTTTATCATGATTATATGCAATTGCCTCCAGTGGAAAAAAGAGAGAGGCATTTTATTTTGAAGTTTCAATTGCCTAATGATTGAAGCGTAGAAAAATTTTTGTGTTCTATTATTTAGAATGAAAAACAAGCTATTTAGCGTACTTATTTCTGTTTATAAGAACGATAACCCTGATGATTTTAGAACAGCTATCGAGAGTGTGACCATTAAGCAGACGGTACAACCGGATGAAGTGTTCGTCTATGTGGATGGACCTGTACCTAATGCTTTGGCGAGTACTATCAAGCAACTTGAAATGGAGATTCCGGCTGTTTATGTACATTGGGAGGTTGAGAATAAAGGTCTCGGCAGGGCTTTGCAATATGGTATGGAACATGTGAAGCATGAGTTGGTCGCACGAATGGATGCAGATGATATATCTGTTCCGGACAGATTTGAATGTCAGCTTTGTCAGTTTGAGAAAGATCTAGAGTTGAGTGTTGCAAGTGGGCACATTGTTGATTTTATTGGTACTCCTGAAAATGTTATCGGTAAGCGTACAGTTCCCATAGGTAGTGAGACATGTATGCAATATATTAAGAAACGCGATGTAGTTAATCATCCTGCGGTGATGTTCCGAAAGTCGGAAGTGTTGCGAGCTGGTAACTATCAGGATTGGTATTTAAACGAAGATTCTTATTTGTGGTTGAGAATGTATCTAGTGGGATGCAAATTCAATAATTTAGATAGAGTACTTGTATATATGCGTTCGGGCGAAGGACAGTATGCTAGACGTGGTGGTTGGAAATACTTCAGGAGTGAAGCTGGTTTACAGAAGTTGCGTTATAAACATAGAATTATCAGTTTTCCTCGATACTTATTTAATATGACAGTCCATTTCACAGTGAAAGTGTTGATGCCAAACAGTGTAAGAGGGTGGGTATTTCAGAAGTTGTTAAGAGAATAAAATTATATCTAACAAAAGGTTTAGGTACTATTTGTGTTATTTTATAGTGTTGTTATATTTTATGAAGAAGATACCTTTTTCGCCTCCCGATATGTCAGAGGCAGAGATCAATGAGGTTGTCGAGGCTCTTCGTTCCGGTTGGATTACTACGGGACCTAAGACAAAAGAATTTGAGAGATTAATTGCCATGTGCTGTCAGACGGATCAAGCTGTATGCTTGAATTCGGCTACGGCTTGTATGGAGTTGATATTGCGTGTTT
>OGJU01001406.1_pt1 | contig 15571 bp, 10 predicted proteins | sample 1572251 | NCBI WGS metagenome assembly OGJU01 (sample SAMEA2582144, study PRJEB24529) | metagenome | biome: Human gut stool | place: China | collected 2011
ATAATAAACGGGCAGCATAACAAAAAAAGAAGGCATCCTTTTCAGACACCTTCTTGCCATTATGATGTGCTTCTCCTGTAATAATAAATCAATAGATGAGTTATGTAAAAAAAAATTGTTAGATTTGTTTTCATCTTAGTTGAAGATGGGGGAGGATGTACAAATGAATATGCAAAAGATAGATCTAGTGGATGAATTGATGCGAAAAGTTATTTTTCGAGATGACGAAGAAGCTTTTTGCCAGTTATTTTACGATCTTTTTCCTCCATTATGTGCGTTTGCCCATCGTTATGTGGAAGAAAAAGAGACCTGTGAAGATATAGTACAAGAGGTTTTTTTTCGGATATGGAAAAATCGTCGACACATAGATATTCAAGTATCTGCCCGAAATTTCTTGATAACTAGTGTGCGTAATATTTGTCTGGATTCACTTAGAAAGAAAGAGACGGAACGGCATTGGGCTGAACAGCAGATGGGAAACGAGAGCGACGAATATGTATCGGAACTATATACGACAACTGAATTGGAAAATTTATTGAATGAGGCATTGGGCAAGCTTCCGGAAGTAGTGGCCTCTACGTTTCGTAGTAACCGTTTTGAGGGGAAGACTTATACAGAGATAGCGTTGGAGAAACAAATATCAGTGAAGACTGTCGAGGCATATATGACTAAAGCTTTGAAATTCTTACGTGTCGAATTGAAGGATTATTTACCCATGTTAATTGTGTTTATAGATTGAATGTATAGGGTATGATAGCGGGATATACGTCTATATAAAAATGAATGGCATGAAAAAAGAAATAGTTGATTATACGGAAGGGAATACAAGTTGGGACAAAGATGAACAAGCGGTCATCGATCTTTCCGAGCGGTTGGCTTGGCAAAAGAAGGTGAATGTGGATGAGAATTGGAAGCGTCTTCATCATCGTATCCGGCAAGAGAAATGGAAAGTCCGTATTTGGAGGTTCTCTAGGACGGCTGCCGCTATTTTATTGTTACCAGTATTGATTATTTCCGGATTTTTATTCTATCAGTTAAATCAACTACGTTCTATGCCGACGGAGCAAGTTGAGTTGGTTGCCGCTTATGGTGTCGTATCCAAGGTGACCTTGTCCGATGGATCGGAGGTATGGCTGAACTCAGGTTCGAAATTGGTCTATCCTAGGCGATTTCAAGAGGAAACACGTCAGGTCTACCTTTCAGGTGAGGCTTATTTCAAGGTAGAATCAGATAAATCACATCGGTTTGATGTCCGGACCGTTGATGGTGTAACGGTAAGTGCGTATGGCACTGAATTTAATGTTGAGGCCTATGAGGAGGATGAATCTATAAAAGCGACTTTGGCTCAAGGAGCGATTCAAGTGGGGCAAACCGGATTACGGCTGGAGCAAAATCTTAGACCAGGTGAACAGGCTGTATTTTCTAAAAGCAAGAAAACCATGGATCTGCATAACGTGAACTTATTCGTGGAAACCGCGTGGAAAGAAGGTCAGATCGTATTCCGGCGCACTCGGATGGAAGAGGTGGCTAAACGGTTGTCTCGTCATTTTAACGTAGATATTCAGTTGCGGGATAAAGAGATTTTTGATTATTCTTATTCTGGTTCTTTCTCAACCGAGACCTTAGCGGAAATCCTTTCATTGTTGGAACAAACAGCCCCGATCCGTTGTGAGATAATAGAACCGGAACAACAAGAAAATCTTGGATTTAGCAAGAGAAAAGTCGTGATCCGTCCGGCTTGATTATTTTTTATGAAAAAAGTACTTTTTATCATAGGGTGTTTGTTTCCCTATTTCGTCTATTAGGTAAAGGAGAGATAATAACTTTAAATTTTAATAGCATGAAAAAACAAAGACATCCCGAATAATTACGAACGGGGAAATGAGATCACTTCCCCGTTCTCAAAGCGTTAACAGTAATTCTTGAACATCCTACCTTTCAAGAACTACGACATAACAATTATAAATCTAATAAATTCATCGTAAATTTATGAATAATTTTTTTATACCACAAGGCTTTAAACCTACTTATGGTTTATGCCCAAAAATTCCCATGCGTATGCGAATAACCTCGATTTTGTTAGCCGGCTTTCTATTTCAAGCAAATGCGGAGGCTATTTATTCTCAGTCAACCCGTATATCGCTGAATATGAATAATGTGACAGTAGAAGATGTCCTTAATGAGATAGAAGCTAAGTCTGAGTATCATTTCTTGTATAACAATAAATTAATCAATGTAGATCGCCGTGTATCCGTTTCCGTGGATGGGAATAGCATTGAATCTGTCTTGCTTGATTTATTTGGTAATTCGGATGTGACTTATAAGGTAAGTGATAAGCATATTATCTTGAGCAGGAAAGGATTGGAGATAGGGCCCAGTACGAGCCAACAATCCAAAATTGTAACAGGTACGGTGGTGGATGCCGCAGGAATACCGGTTATTGGGGCGAACGTGAAGGTGAAAGGCACGGCCAGTGGAACTATTACGGATATGGATGGCAATTTCTCGCTGGAAGTAGGGGAAGGGGCAGTATTGGAGATTACCTATATCGGCTACAATAAGCAAGAGATAAAAGTAGGGAAGCAATCTGTATTACATATCGCATTGAAAGAAGACACACAAACCTTGGATGAAGTAGTGGTAGTGGGGTATGGAGTACAAAAGAAAAAATTAGTGACGGGAGCGACCGTACAAGTTAAAGGCGACGATATCCAGAAATTGAATACGGTCAGTCCGATGGGAGCCTTGCAAAGCCAATCCCCCGGTTTGAATATCGTGAAGAGTTCAGGCCAACCGGGGTCAGAGTTCAAGGTAACGATTCGTGGTGTCGGAACTACGGGAGATTCGGCGCCTCTTTATATCGTGGATGGAGTAACCGTGGGAAATATAGATTATTTAAATCCTTCTGACATAGAATCCATAGATGTATTGAAAGATGCGGCATCGGCCGCTATTTATGGTTCACGTGCCGCGAATGGAGTAATTCTTGTCTCTACTAAAAAAGGTAAGGCGGGGAAAGCGTCTATCGATTATGAGGGATATGTCGGTTTCCAGAGTTTAGTTCAAAAGGTAACTCCCCTAAATGCGCAAGAGTTTGCGATGATTATGGACGAGGCCGCATCTAACTCAGGTATGAATCCGTTCGACTTCGCTTCTTTGGTCCCCAATTGGGAACAAATAGAGAATGGCTCTTGGAAAGGAACGAATTGGTTGGACGAGATGAGTAATAAAGGAGCCTTGACACAGAACCATGCGTTAAGTTTCCGGGGAGGCACCGACCAATCGGTTTATTCGCTTGGCCTATCCTATACCGGGCAAGAGGGCAGTTTCGGTAAACCGGCGGTTCCTGAGTTTTCCCGTTATACGGCTTTAGTGAATAGTGAGCATCTGATTGTCAAAGGAAATAGTTTCGATATACTGAAGGTGGGAGAGAACTTGAACTATACGTATACGGAACGAAATACATTAGGAACCGGTAATCTATATAATAATGATATCCGGTCCGCGTTAAGCATGAATCCGTTTATGCCTGTCTATGATGAGAATGGTGATTATCATTATGCTTTAGATTGGGATGAGAAGCAAGCGAATCCGATGGGATTGCTAGAGAATATAAGAGGGCATAACTTGAATACGGGTCATCGGGTGAGTGGAAATATGTATCTGGAATTGCAGCCGGTTAAAGGATTGAAATATCGTTCATCCTTTGGTATTCATATGAATACGTCTTCTTATCGGAGTTATGTTCCCGTATATGACTTGGGACCCGAGAAATTTACGACGGAAGATAAGGTGATCCAATCTCAGACGACTTCCTTGAAATGGTTGTTCGAGAATACCTTGAGTTATGATTTCTCGATTCGGGAAAAGCATCGTTTTAATGTCTTGGTAGGAACATCCGCTGAGAAATGGGGGATAGGCAATACGGTAAAAGGAGAGAATGTGAACTCTATTTTTGATGATTTCGATCATGCTTATTTAGATAATACACCGATAATATATGAAGGTCGTACGAAACTATCAGGTAATCCTGAATTGCCGGGAAGATTGCTCTCTTTCTTCGGACGTATCAATTACAATTATAATGAAACTTACATGGCGACTTTGGTCATGCGTGCGGATGGCTCCTCTAAGTTCGCTCCCGGTAATCGTTGGGGATATTTTCCTTCTGTCTCGGCTGGTTGGGTTATTTCCAATGAAGCCTTTATGGAAAGAACTTCTTCTTGGATGGATTTCCTGAAATTGCGTGCGAGCTGGGGACAAAATGGTAATCAGAATATCGCGGGATTCCAATATCTGGCGAATATCGCTTTTGATTCTAAATATTTCTTCGGAGATAATAAGACGAACTCTTTTACGGGGGCTTATCCTTCTATCTTGGCGAATCCGGATATCACTTGGGAAACGTCCGAGCAAATCAATGTCGGACTGGATACCCGCTTTTTGAACGGAAGGTTGAGCGCTGTTTTTGATTGGTATAATAAATCAACGAAAGATTGGTTGGTACAGGCTCCTATCGTTGGTATTTATGGTACGGGTGCGCCTTTCGTGAATGGCGGTGATGTCCGTAACAGAGGTGTGGAGCTTGGATTGGGCTGGAATGATCAGGTAAATGATTTCCGCTATGGGGTAAACTTTAATATCTCATATAACAAGAATGAGGTTACTCGAATCGCTAATACGGAAGGAATTATCCATGGTCCGGCCAATGTGTTAAGTCATAATACCTCCGAGTTATACCGTGCCGAGGTAGGATATCCGATCGGTTATTTTTGGGGATATAAGACGGATGGATTATTCCAGACGGAAGCGGATGTGAAGGCTTATACGAATGCGGAAGGAAGCGTGATTCAGCCGGATGCGCAGCCGGGAGACTTGAGGTTCGTGGATACGAATGGCGACGGAATGATCGACGATAACGATAAAGTGATGATCGGAGACCCAAATCCGGATGTTAATTTTGGCTTTTCATTGAATCTCGGTTACAAAGGCTTTGATTTGAGCGTGGTGACAAATGGTGTCGCCGGCAATCAGATAGCCCGTGCCTATCGTTCCGCTAATTTACCGTTTGAGAACTATACCACGGAAATATTGGGAAGATGGCATGGCGAAGGTACGTCTAATAGCATCCCGAGAGTTACGGCCAGTGGGCATATCAATGATCTGTATGTATCGGATCGATATATTGAGAGTGGTAGTTATTGGCGAATTTCGAATATAACGGTAGGGTATGATTTTAAGAAATTATTTACGGGACTTCCTTTACAACAGGCTCGTCTGTATGTAACTGGCCAGAATTTAGCGACGATAACTAAATATAAAGGTCTTGATCCGGAGGTCGGATATGGATTTGATTCAAGTTGGGCCAGTGGGATCGATTTGGGATTCTATCCTTCTCCACGGGTATTTATGGTGGGTGTTTCTATTAAATATTAAAATTAATTGATATAGCGATGGTTATGAAGAATATATATTTATTGTTGGTAAGCGTTTTTTTATTGAGTGGTTGCTCTGGCTTTTTGGATACGGATAACCTGACTCAGAAGAATTCTTCTAATTTTCCCGCAAATGAGGAGGACATGCGGAGTAGCTTGACCGCGGCTTATGCGGCGAATACATATTGTGAGATAGGGGGTGACCGTTGGAAGAATGTGATGCTGATTTCAGAGTGCATGGCTGATTATACTTTGTCTGGCGGAGGATTGGGAGATCGCCATGTGAGGGCTTTGGCAGAGTATAAGCAAAGTGCGGTTAATTTCTTGTCATCCATGTGGCGTCGTTTGTATTCTGGCGTTACTCGTGCGAATTTTATTCTTGAGACAGCAGATCAAATAACATGGAGCGGCGAGGAGTCTAAGAATAAGGTATTAGGCGAAGCTTATTTTTTACGGGCTAATTTCTATTTTGATTTGGTCCGTGCGTTTGAGAATGTTCCTTTGGTAACATCTACGGATGTCGATAAGGATACACCACAGGCAGAGCCCTCTCTCGTTTTTCAATTGATCCTGTCTGACTTCAAAAAGGCGGTGGAATTATTACCTTCAGTCCGTTATCAAGATATGTCGGTTGCAGAACTAGGGCATGCCACTAAATGGGCAGCCGAGGGAATGCTAGCTCGCGCTTATTTATATTATTCAGGAGTATATGGACAAACGGATGTGGCTTTAGAGGATGGGACTACCCTAACGAAACAAGAGGTGATTAAATATGTAGAGGATTGTATCGCTAATAGTGGGCATGGCTTGATCTCCGATTTCCGCAATTTGTGGCCTTATGCTTATTCAAATAAGGATTATGGGTATGCGAAAGAAAACGGATTGAGTTGGGCTGGGGAAACCGGCGATAATGTCGAGACCATGTTCGCCTATAAATATTCTACTTTAGGAACAGCGCAAAATACGTCTTATGGAAATGGTATATGCCTGTTTTATGGTATCCGGGGGCAAGAGACAATGCCTTTTGGCAAAGGTTGGGGCTGGGCTACCGCTAATCCCAAATTATATAGGGAATGGCCGGATGAAGACTTGAGGAAAAAAGGGACGCTTTGGAGCGTATATGATAAGGAAGAAGGGGTTTCTTATAAATGGAACGCCAACCGGAATTATAATGAAACCGGATATTTCAATAAAAAATATATGCCGATCAATGTACGGAACTCAAATGGGAAACTAGTGAATTATAGTTGTGAGCTTTATGGAGTAACCCCGAATTTCCAATATAATAATACACAAGATGTCGTGATCCTTCGTTTTGCGGATGTACTTTTGATGGGTGCGGAATTAGGCGGTCCGAAAGCGCAAGCGTATCTGGATCAAGTACGTAGCCGGGTGAATTTACCATCGGTCCCGGCTACTTTAGAGAATATCAAGAAAGAGCGTTTGTATGAGTTGGCATATGAGGGGGTTCGTTATTATGATTTGATGCGCTGGGGAGATCTGGAAAAGGAGGTGAATCGGATGAAGAAGGATGTCCCCGTGAAAACGATGGGTGTGGATGGGACGATTACCATTCAGTTCCGAAAAGAAACAAGAGGATTCCTGCCGATTCCGGAAGATGAGATCCAGCTATCGAACGGTTCTTTGGTACAAAATCCCGGATGGGATACGCCGGATGCTTTTTATCAAGATTAGCGAATGGCATTATGAGAATAAATCTTATTTTGGCTTGTGCTTTACCGGTTATCCTATGGGCTACTGAGAAGAAACAACCGAATATCGTGGTAATGATCGCAGATGATTGCCGATTTATGGATCTGGGCTGTTATGGCAGCCCGGATGCCATAACTCCCAATATAGACCGGTTAGCTAGGGAGGGCATGCGATTCCAGTCTTTTTTTCAGGCTACGGCGATGAGTTCCCCGACACGGCAATGTTTGATGACTGGTTTATACCCGGTGAGAAGCGGTGCGTATCCTAATCATGCGGTGGCGAATGCGGGAACTAAAAGTGTGGTACATTACCTGAGTGCCTTGGGTTATCATGTCGCTTTACAGGGAAAGAGGCATATAGCGCCAAAGGAAACATTCCCCTTTGATTATTTGGGAGCATGGAAAGATGTCGATGTTAGTCTGATCGAGCCATTCTTGGCGAGAATGTCGGTGAGGGAGGAGCCTTTTTGTTTATTTGTTTGCTCAAATGATCCTCATATGCCTTGGACAAGAGGAGATCAGTCTTTATTTCAAGCGGATAAGTTGACGCTTCCTGAATTCATAGTGGATACTCCGGAGACAAGGGCTGGTTATGTTAAATACTTGGCTGAGATCAATCAGTTGGATAGCGATGTAGGGAAAGTGGATTCTCTTTTACATAAATATGAACTGGATGAAAATACCTTATTTATTTTTACTTCGGAACAAGGTTTTACGTTGCCATACGCCAAATGGACGTGTTATGGACAAGGTTTACAAACCGCCTTTATCGTTCGCTGGCCGGGTGTAGTGAAACCGGGTATACAAAGTGATGCATTATGTGAATATGTGGACGTGGTTCCGACCTTGATAGATATAGCTGGAGGTAAGAGGATCGAAAAACTGGATGGGGAGAGTTTCTTACCGGTGTTGTTGGGGGATAAGGTTACTCATAAAAAGTATGTCTATGGCATTCAGACCTCCAGAGGTATTGTGTATGGTTCCGAGCATTATGGGGTTAGGACTATTTATGACGGACGTTACCGTTACATAAGAAACTTGTCGCAGGGTGAACCTTTTAGGTGTATTCAGATGCAGGAAACGGATCATATATGGTTATCGTGGTGTAAGCTGGCTGAGCGTGATTCGTTTGCGAGGAAACAAGTGATGCGTTATGTATACCGTCCTATTGAGGAGCTATATGATACGGAGCAAGATCCTTTTGAAATGCATAATATAGCGGATGCGGAAAAATATGCGGAAGTGAAATTGCGTTTGTCGGAACGGTTGGATCGGTGGATGCATGAGCAAGGGGATCTTGGCTTACAAACGGAGATGGAAGCGTTAAATCACATGGTGCCCGCAAGCACCCAAAAGTTTGAATCGACAAAGAATAAAATAGTACTGCCATGCGTAGATTTGTGAAAGGAATCCTATTAGGCACGATGGCCTTTTCTTCAATCGCCTCAGCCAAACAAGACCCCAATGTGATTATTATATTATTGGATGATATGGGCTATGGGGATTTGTCCTTGACTGGTTCTCAAGGTCATTTGACTCCTGCGATTGATAAGTTGGGGAAAGAGGGCTTGTTCTTTTCTCACTTTTATGCGGCTCAACCTGTCAGTAGTGCTTCACGGATTGGCTTACTGACCGGTTGTTATCCAAACCGATTAGGTTTTTCGGGAGCGATCATGCCACATGATACGGTCGGAATTTCCCCGGACTTGTTTATCTTACCGGAACTGTTCAAGGAAAAAGGCTACTATTGCGGTGCTATCGGGAAGTGGCATGTCGGACATAAGAAAGAGAGTTTACCCCTTCAAAATGGTTTTGATGAATATCTTGGGCTGCCTTATTCCAATGATATGTGGCCTGTTGGATTTGATGGTAAACCGGTTTCGAAGGATTCGGAATCGTCTCATAAAAGTAATTATCCGGTTCTTGCGTTATTGGATGGAAATGAGGTGGTCAGCGAAATCCGTACCTTGGAAGATCAGGCGCGGTTAACCACGATTTATACGGAAAGGGCTGTCCGTTTTATCCGATCGAATAAGGAACGGCCTTTTTTTCTTTATATGGCGCATTCAATGCCGCATGTCCCATTGGCGGTGTCTGATAAATTTAAAGGGAAAAGTAAAAGAGGACTATATGGGGATGTCATGATGGAGATCGATTGGAGCGTTGAGTCGATCATGAATGCATTAAAGGAATGCGGTATAGATGATAATACGCTTGTGATTTTCACTTCCGATAATGGCCCTTGGCTGACTTTCGGTGATCATGCGGGAAGCTCGGGTGGATTAAGGGAAGGTAAATTGACTTCTTTTGAGGGCGGTTTGCGTGTGTCTTGCTTGATGTGGTGGAGAAATGTTATTCCAGCGGGAAGGATTTGCGATCAGTTGGTTTCGTCATTAGATCTATTTCCTACTTTGGCGGCGTTACTTGATATCGATGTCTCATCTTGCCGGTTGGATGGAGTGGATATTACTTCCTTGATGTCGGGAAAGAGTCGTGTCTCTCCCCGGGAGAACTTTTTGTATTATTATAAAAAGAATGATTTGGAAGCTGTTCGTAACGAACGTTATAAACTAGTTTTTCCACATGATTATATGACTTGTGATATTCCCGGAAGGAATGGCTTTCGGGGAGATGTAAGGAAGTTAAGGGCTGAAATGGCTTTGTATGACTTGTTCGTGGATCCCGGAGAGCGTTGTAATATCATAGAAGAGTATCCGGAAGTTGTCTCTTCTTTGTTGAAGATAGCGGAGGATGCTAGGATGCGTTTCGGGGATAATTTGAAATAATAATAGAATGTCTTATATGAATTAAAAACAGGTAAGTATGAAATGGTATTATTATAGTTTGTTATTGTTGGCTTCCGAGACTTTTGGGAAACCGGTGGAACATCCTAACATATTATGTATTACATGTGAGGATATTAGTCCTCGTCTAGGATGCTTTGGAGACCCAGTGGCGAAAACCCCGAATCTGGACAAATTCTCGGAGAGCGCGATACGTTTTACTCGGATGTTTACGACCGTAGGTGTGAGCGCTCCAAGTCGTGCGGCTTTGATTACAGGGATGTATCCTACCACGATCGGGGCAAACTATATGCGGAATTTCGCACGTCCGGAATCTATGCCCGAAGGAATTCCTCCTTATCAGGTAGTATTACCTACTGGGGTGAAATGCTATACGGAGTATTTGCGTGCGGCTGGCTATTATTGCACGAATAACGCGAAGACAGACTATCAATTTGCTCCTCCTTTGACAGCTTGGGATGAGCAAGGGAAGGACGCTCATTGGAAAAATGCCCCAAAAGGAATGCCTTTTTTCTCTATTTTCAACTTGAACGTGACGCATGAAAGTCAAGTGTGGGTACGCACGGATAAACCATTGGTCGTATCTCCGGATCAGATACAAATTCCTCCTTATTATCCGGACGACGAGGTGGTTCGTCATGATATGGCGGTAATGTATAGTAATATTTACGAGATGGACCGGCAGTTCCAAGTGTTGGTAGATGAATTGAAGGCAGCGGGTAAATGGGAGAATACGATTATAATCTGGTTTTCGGATAATGGAGGTCCGCTTCCCCGTGAGAAACGAGCGATTTATGAAAGTGGGATGTTGGTTCCATTTATGATTCGTTTTCCGGATGGTTATCATGCGGGTGATGAGGATAGCCGGATGTGCATGTTTCCCGATATTCCGGCAACGATTTTATCATTAGCGGGTGTTTGTCCCCCGGAGTCCATGCAAGGTGAGGCTTTTTTAGGTAAGTATGCGAATACCACACCTCGTCAATATGTATATGGCGCACGCAATCGTATGGATGAGCAGGTCGATAAGCAAGGAGCTGTTCGTGACGGTCGTTATCGTTATGTGAGAAACTATAATCCGGAACGACCGAATTATAATCCGAACGCTTATCGGTTGCAGATGCCTATGATGCGTCGTATGGTGGAGTTATTGCAACGAGACAGTTTGGAGGCCGCTCAGATGCGTTGGTTCTCCGCTCCACGGGGTGAGGAGGAGTTCTATGATGTGGAGAATGATCCTTATGAGATGCATAACTTGATTGGAGACGTTCGTTATCAAGCGGATGTCGACAGGATGCGTAAGGAATTTGACCGATGGGTAGAGGAGGAATGTCCCCGGTGGAAACAAACGGAATTGGAGAACCAAGAAATGATGTGGCCTGGAGCGGAGCAACCCGAACTTCGTAAACCTATTTGTGTGGAGACCAAGAAGGGGATTACGTTGGAATCGGAAGATGAGGGTGTCTCGTTCGCTTATCAGATCAATGGAGAAGGATTTAGTAAAGAGCATTGGTTCTTATATACAGGGCCTATCCAGTTAAAGAGGAAAGAAAAACTAACAGTGATAGCTGTTCGTGCGGGAATGAAGGATAGCGAAAAGATCGAGTTTATCAAAGAATAATTAGTAAATGAATAAATCTACAAATCATGAAATCAATACATTTGATACCTATATTCGGATATGGGCTTATGGTTTTCTCCGCTTGTGGAGTGGAGGAAGAAGCGGAGAAGCGTCCGAATATATTATTTATTTTGTCAGATGACCATTCTCGTGAAGCTGTTAGCGCTTATGGCGGTATTAACGCAAGATTAGCGCCGACTCCTCATATCGATGGGATTGGGAAAGATGGGGTTGTAATGCGCAATATGTTATGTACGAACTCAATCTCCGGGCCTAGCCGTGCTTGTTTATTGACCGGTAAATACAGTACGACGAATGGTTTCTACCAAAATGAGGGAGGGATCGTGTTTGATAATACCCAACAGCAATATCAGAAGTTATTGCAGGCAAATGGATATACGACCTCTTTATTTGGTAAATGGCATTTGTTCTCTGAACCTAAAGGATTTGATTATTATATGATTCATGGGGACAAAAGTCAGCAGGGGACTTATTGGGACCCTGTGTTTGACACGAATGGAAAGAAAGAACAGAAAAAGGGGTACGCTACCCGGTTGACAACTGATGCCGCGTTGGAATGGTTAGATGAAGTGAAGGAGGGTGAGAAACCTTTCTGCATGATGCTACATTACAAAGCCCCCCATCGTCCTTGGCAACCGGATTCTTGTTACTTGAATTTGTTTGATGACGTAGAATTCCCTTATCCGGAGACTTTTGATGACGATTATGCCGGACGCGAGAAAACGCTAGGCGAATCGATGGCCACTATCGAGAATCACCTATCTCGGGGAGATTTAAAACAAACTCCTCCTGAAGGCTTGACTCAGCAGGAACGAAGTAAATGGCTTTGGTGGGGTGGCTCTGGCAAAGACCAGTATTGGACTCCGGACCCTGCGTTAGAGGGAGAAGCGTTGAAAAGATGGAAGTTCCAGACTTATATCAAGAATTACTTGCGTGTAGTCCGTTCTGTTGACGATCAGGTTGGGCGTGTCGTGAAGTATCTGAAAGATAACGGGCTGTATGATAACACGATTATTATATATATGGGAGACCAAGGCTTTTTCTTGGGAGAACATGGATTATATGATAAACGTTGGATGTATGAAGAGGCCCTTCAAATGCCCTGTCTGATCAGTTATCCTAACGCAATTAAGAAAGGGCAGGATTTAGAGGAGTTGACCCTTAATATAGATATCGCCCCAACCTTGCTTGATTTTGCGGGGGTGCGAATACCGGATGATATCCAAGGTGAGAGTATGAAAGGCCTGTTGACTGGTAAGACCGGAGTGAAGGATAACTGGAGGAAATCCGCCTATTATCAATACTTCGAATATCCCAAATGGCATAATGTACAACCTCATTATGGAGTACGTACGGATCAATTTAAACTGATCCATTTCTACTATAATATAGATACATGGGAATTATATGATTTAAAGAAAGATCCGAAAGAGGTGAAAAACATATATAATGATCCTGCGTATGCCGGTGTCGTGAAAGAGTTGAAAGCCGAGATCATGAAACTACAAAAGCAATATGGTGATACTCAAAGCTTGGAAGATAGACGAAAGATGACAGATCGCTATATGTTGAGGTATGAAGAATGATGTCTGTTTAATTGGTTATTAAAAAATAGAACAATGGCGGTTATCCCAATGGAGTAGCCGCTATTTTTTATTTCCAAATATTAGAATAGTATTTTGTTTTTCAGAAGCAGGTTGGTCTTGTTTGGCTGATATAAAGCTTCGTATGTATGAAATGGGGACTTACTCTAACTAAATTATCAGAGTTGCTAAATGTTAGTTCATCACGTATTAGTGAATATCTTTCAGGTAAATGTGAACCAACATTGAAAGTGGCTCGTGAGATAAGCCGGAAACTGAATATTGATGCTAATACAGTGTTGGGAGTGTAGACGCATGTTGTATGTCGTTTGCGGATTTCACCCCGGATTTATGAAGTTAACTTACTTGGTCATTTAAGTTAGCTTACTTTGCCAATGAAGTTAACTTACTTTGCCGTTGAAGCTAACTTACTTTGAAATGTTAGTTAACTGGTAACTTTCTACCTAAAAAAGCCATTTGGCAATGTACCTAATCTTTTTTGCGCTATAAAAGTGTTTTGTAAGGTCATTCCATAAACTTTAGGGTAGTAGTCTTCGTACTGTTTGATGGATTGCCATCTTGATTTTTTCCTTAATAATCAATTATAATTAAAGAATATATCATATATTTGCCTAGCTAGTAATTAAGACAGAAAAGCAAAAGGTAAAAGCGTAGGTTTTTATCTACTTATTCTTTCTTTGTTGGTACTAAAACAATGATAAAATAGAAAACGTATGGATTATTATAGGCTAAAATATTTTTAATACGTATATTTGCGACAATAAAAGGCTTTTAAGTTAGAAGCCTATATGTGTTGCGTGTGATATTTGTGCGATGTGATAAAATCCGCTAAATTTTTCAACATTTGAGAAGCACAAAGAAGGCCCCGCAACCCTTTACCGAATATACGTGTTATCTATGCTGTTAAAGTATGGATAAGATTACTGTATATAGATAAAGGGGGCGTGCGGCTGACTTTACTCAAATGTGGGTCTTAGCGGAACCTTTGTCACGTAATGTTCAGCCAATCGCCCTTTCTTTATTTTATAATGAAAGGCCAGCTCTTCAATATAACGCCAAATAACGCCCTTTTTAAAGATAAATAGTATAAGTTTTACTTTAATCAAATAGTTATGCCTGAGTTTATTACTATTGAAGAAGCCGCTCGTATCACCGGCTTTCCATCTCAAGAAATCCAGCAATGGGCGATATCTAAAAAAATAACATCTTACGTCGTGAAGCAAGGTGTTCGCCTAGTCGATCTGACCAATTTGCGTGAATTCATTTCCCATATCGAGCGTATGGGAATACAAAAGCTATACCTGCAACTTATCATCCAAGACAAGGAAGAAGAGATAAACGAGATCATCTCCCAATTCGATGATTACCTTTTCTGCCTGCGATCCCTTAAAAACATCTCTCCCCTACTTAAACTCATTATCGCCGAACTATCAACATTCATACACGACAAGAAAGACCGACTTATCTTTACGGAAATAACTTCCGGAGCCAAGATAGAAGACGTAGCTAAACGTTGTGGTATATCCTATGATGGAATCTGTCGCCGATATAAGGTCATATCGCTCCGCTTGCAAGAAAACATGGGCTTCCTGACCGAATACAAGAAAACAATCACGAACCAAGACCTTGAGATAGAACGTCTGTGGATAGAGAACAGGAACATGGAATACGAATTGAGAAGATTATATAAAAAGGCGCTCCAAAACGGTCTATGTATCGAATCTCCCCGATCACTTACCCCCGTTCCCTTAAATGCCGCGAAACGGATATGCCAACCCATTACCCGTCTCACCTTAGCGCCCTATATCCGTAAATGCCTTACAACCTTGAAAATAGAAACCATAGAAGATATTCTACGTTACGCCCTCAAAAACGGACTCGACTCTTTATTAGACCTTCCCGGCTTTGGCGCTCTTGGTTTGGCCCAACTGAAATTCCAACTCGAAAAGCATAAGATAATCGATAAAACCGGGCATTCCGACCTTTATCAATATATCATTTGCGAAGCGGATAATTAGTGAGGACATTCTTTGTCCTCAAGTAGAATTTAACTAGATTTCAAGGATACTCATACTGTATTTACATTTTTTTGTATATTTGCGATATATAATGATGCTTGTTTATATTTGGATATTTATTAGTAACCTTGTACTTGGTTCTGATGAGACCATGTCTTGTTTATAATATAAATATCTAAATAACAACCATCTAGTTCGTTTTTTCTTTAGTTCTCCACTACCATCGGTAATTTTACTATTTAGTTATCCGCTGATTATCTTTATCTTATCATTCATATCATCTACACTAACCGACATAGTTTCATCAGAACTCATGTATATGAAAACTGCAAATATGCAGAAAGGAGATAAGATTT
>OGJU01001411.1_pt1 | contig 15522 bp, 12 predicted proteins | sample 1572251 | NCBI WGS metagenome assembly OGJU01 (sample SAMEA2582144, study PRJEB24529) | metagenome | biome: Human gut stool | place: China | collected 2011
GAAATAATTGAACCTACTTTTCCCTTGATGGAAAAGTAGGCAAAAGATCAAGGCTACACCTGCTTCGCTACTTCGCATCCTCCGTTCGCTGTCGTCTGTGAACTCGCTGCGCTCAAACAGCACAGCCTCCGGGCGCTCTCTACGGATGCTTCGTTTAACGCTCATCAGCTGAGGCCTTTCATAGAACGCTTTGCGTTCTCCTGGGATGGCCGATACTACCTGTTAAATCCGAAAGTTTTTGTTTTATAAGTATCGGTGTCGGCCATCCCAAGCGGGGTAACAGGGGTAAATAAACAATTTTAGGGAAAACTATCCTACCATACCAGCCAGGTCGGATGACAATGCCTGTTTCTTCTTTGTGCAGAAACGTTCGCACTGCATGCAGATATCATATCCTAATAAGGCGCCGAGAATAAAATCTTCCTCAGGAGTAAGCAAGTTCAAAGGACGGGTAACCAGCAAACGGATTGCATCAATACATTCAGGTCTGCCGAAATAAATATTCACACTCCGCTCACCGGCATCCTGCTTCACATAGCAAATCTGCTGGCTTTCCAGACGATCGGTGGCAATCTTTTCATAAGATTTATTGATCGTGCATAAAACCATGCTTCGTATCCCCTTTTTATATTCGTAGATATGATTCAAAAAAACTTTTACCTCTCCGGGAATCTTATTCTCTTTGACCGTTACCATCGCACTGACTGATATTACCTTAAAAACTAATACATGAAAATCAATTATTCCAATCTTCTTTCTTCAAAGAATCAATCCATGAGTCAAGACGGGACTCCGTCTGGTCGTCTTCATTCAGTTCGTCCAACGGAAGTCCGACAAACTGACCGTCGATAACGGCTGCCGAATCATCGTAAGAGTAACCGTCTGTTGCCACATTTCCGATAAATGTGCACCCAGTATCCTGAAGGTCCGTATAAATTGTTCCGATAGCGTCACAGAACGTATCGCTGAAAGAGGAAGAGTCGCCGCAACCGAAAATAGCCACGAACTTACCGGATAAATCCAGTTTCTTTATCTTGGCAAGGAAATCATACCAGTCATCCTGCAAATCGCCGGCGCCCCAGGTTGAACTACCCAGTATCAAAACCTCATAACCTGCCAGGTCGGAAGGAGAAGCCTTCGCCACATCGTACAGGTTAGAAGCATCCACGCCTAACTTGGCTGCTATACGTTTTGCAATATCCTCTGTTGTCCCGGTTGAAGAACCGTAAAAAATACCTATTGTCTTCATCTTATTCTATTTTTAATTGACGAAGACAAAGGTCAGATATCTCCCTTATAAAGGCAATACCTATAAATGTGTATTTTAGAGGGTTAAAATACCTACCGATTAATCAGCCACACGACCGACCGACTTTATGTTCTTTATCTTAGAAAGCGTCACACACATCTTCTGTATGTCTTCCACATCATGCACTTTCATCTTAATCTTTCCTTCAAACACACCGTCTTTCGCTTCAATAAGCAGACGCATGATATTTACATTGAAGTCATCGGAGATTGTTTTAGTGATTGTGTTCAGAACGCCAATCGAGTCGATACCTTTCACTTCGAGAGTAGCCTCAAAGGAAGCATTCTTATGGCTACTCCATTCGGTATTCAGGATACGTTCGCCGAAACTGCTCTTCAGGCGCATGGCAATCGGACAGGAGCGTTTATGAACAACCACATTGCCGTCATCGTTGATGAAGCCCAACGCATCGTCACCCGGAATAGGTTTACAGCATTCAGCAATGACATAATTACGTTCGAATGCTTCTTCACGAAGGATATAAGGTTTCGATTTATCGTATTTTGCTTTCGGTTTTTCTTCTTTCTGTACCTCTTCTTTCTCCTTATTATTCTTGACACCGACTCCTAACGCCTGCTTTACATACTTAAATAAAACGTTATCGGTCTTTTCCTTCAACAGCTTCTTTATATTTTCCGGCAAGGTGACATCGCCCTTTTCCACGGCATAAAAGAATTCCTCCCGCTTGGAAAAACCGAAATACATACATAACTTATCCAGATTAGACGTACTTGCCTCCATATCAGAGCGCTTAAAGGCTGCAATCACCTTCTCCTCACCCACTTTGGCTGCATCCTTACGAGCACGCTTCAATACGGCATCGATCTTTGAACGGGCTTTTGCCGTAGTAACAAAATTAAGCCATTCCGCTTGCGGCTCCTGTGAACGGGAAGTCAGTATCTCCACCTGGTCTCCACTGGCCAACGGGTGACTGAGAGGAACCAGGCGATGGTTTACTTTCGCACCGATACATTTATTACCGATATTGGTATGCAGTGCATAGGCAAAGTCAAGCGCGGTTGCCCCCTGGGGAAGCGTTTTTATATCCCCTTTCGGGGTAAACACGAATATTTCAGAGGTAAAGAGGTTCAGCTTGATCGTATCCAGGAAGTCGAGGGCATTCGGGTCCGGACTTTCCAGGATTTCAGTAATTGTCTGAAGCCATTTATCGAGTTCGGTATCTTCTTCTACGCTGTGTTCTTTATATTTCCAGTGTGCGGCAAATCCTTTCTCAGCAATATCGTCCATACGCCGGCTGCGAATCTGTATTTCCACCCACTGCCCATCGGGCCCCATGACTGTCAGGTGTAACGCCTGGTATCCGTTAGCCTTCGGACGGCTTACCCAGTCACGGATTCGATCCGGACGAATACGGTAAATATCTGTTATAGCGGAATAGATATCCCAGCACATATTCTTTTCATCCACACCCGGCAGCGGATCAAAAATGATACGTACGGCATACAGGGCGTAGATATCTTCAAAAGTAATCCCTTTGCTCTCCATCTTGTTCCAGATAGAGTAAGCAGATTTCACACGGGCTTTCATCTCATAATGCAAGCCCATTTCTTTCAGTTTCTTATCGACCGGAATTGCGAAATGTTCGAAAAGTTTATTACGGCTTTCCTCGGAGGCTTGCAGTTTCTGTTCGATAAAATCATATTCCTGAGGATGCTCATATTTAAAACTCAGGTCCTCCAGTTCCGTTTTGATGGTGAAAAGACCCAGGCGATGAGCCAAAGGTGCATAAAGGTACAGTGTCTCTCCGGCAATCTTGAATTGCTTGGCCGGAAGCATCGAACCCAAGGTTCGCATATTGTGCAGACGGTCGGCGATTTTGATCAGGATTACGCGGATATCGTCACTCATGGTAAGCAACAACTTACGGAAGTTTTCCGCCTGCGCCGAAGCCTGTTCCCCGAAAATACCACCGGATATCTTAGTCAGCCCATCTACAATCTGGGCAATCTTCGGACCGAACATATCACTAATATCCTGTACGGTATATTCCGTATCCTCCACTACATCGTGGAGCAGAGCCGAACAAATAGAAGTTGACCCCAGTCCCATTTCACGGCAAACAATCCGTGCAACGGCAATGGGGTGCATGATATAGGGTTCGCCGGACCGCCGTTTCACGCCGGCATGCGCCTGATTGGCAAAGTTGAACGCCTTAGTAATGCGCTCCACCTTCCTCCGGTGATTTGAATTCAGATAGTCCTTCAGCAGCTCGTTAAATCCATCCTGGATCATCTTCTCGTCTGCCGTCATAGCGGGTAACATGTCACCAGCTTCCTTTGTGTCTTTTGTGTCTATCGCATCACTCATGGTTACAACCTCTTCTTTTTATACAACGTCTGTAACCACAAATATACAAATATTCATCAAAAATCAGCACGGAAGCCAAGAAAATAGCAAGTTTTATCCCACAGGAATTTTCAGAACCTGTCCGGGACGGATATTTGCATTCGGTAATCCGTTCGCCTTTTGTATCAAAGCAGCCGACACACCGGGATACTTTTTCGATATCGTGTAAAGGGAATCTCCCGATTTCACCTGATAAGAGACATAGCCATTACTCTGTTTCTCAACTATTTCCGAAGGAGAAGTCGTTTTAGGTATCGCCTTAGACTTTGCTGTTGAAGCAAAAGCCACCCCGCCATTATCCACATACAAAGTCAGGCGCCGCCCATTAGCCAGACGGTTCGACTTCAGACCGTTCCATTGACGTACTTCTTTCGGAGTCACTCCATACCGGTCGGCTATCGCATAGATATTTTCGCCGGAAGCGACACGATGAGTAATCTTTTCGCGGTTAGAGGACTTTCTACTGTCTTTATCGGACGGATTATAAGCCAGACAATTCTCCAACAAATCTTCTGCACGATGCGTATAGATCGTATCTTCTTTGTCGATGAAAGCATATGTCTGGTTTACCGGCAACTTCAACACAGACGGCTCCGTGTTTCCAGGGATAATATCACGCTTATACTGCGGATTCAAGGCACGGACCTGTTGAATATCCATTTGTAGTATATCTGCCACCTGCTCCAGATGCAGCGCTTTTGTGACAACGACCGTATCGGTAGCCAGCGGCATACTGGTCTGTATCGGACAGATATTATGATCGCAATAATAGTTCATAATATAATTTGCCGCAATGAATAACGGCACATACGAGCGGGTTTCTTTAGGCAGATAAGGGAATATCTCCCAGAAGTCCGTCTTCCCTCCGGAGCGGCGGATGGCTTTATTGACATTTCCCGGCCCGCAGTTATAAGAAGCCAGCACCAGATTCCAGTCACCGTAAATAGCATACATATCTTTGAAATAACGACAGGCGGCATGTGTAGCCTTTACCGGGTCACGACGTTCGTCAACAAGGCTGTTGATCTCCAGTCCGTAAATCTTTCCGGTCGGAAGCATGAACCGCCATAAGCCGCAGGCACCGACACGTGACAAGGCTACCGGATTCAGGGCACTTTCCACCACAGCCAGATATTTCAGCTCGATTGCTAAGTCATGCTCATCCAGAACCTGTTCGATGATTGGAAAATAAAAATCCGCCATACCCAGCATATAACGTACCAGATTACGACGGCGGTCGGCATATAAATCAATGCAATCGCGTACTACCTTATTATAAGGTAAGGAAATAACACGCGGAAGGCTTTCCAGACGTTCCCGGTAGACAGAGTCAGGGAACCATACATTTGCGGCATCGTCATGACAATATTCATCTTTCTTGGAAAAGTATTGCACATGCCAGGAGTGAAGCAGGCTGTCGACATCCGCATCCAGACTTTCGGGTATCAGACCGACATCAACCGACAGGGAGTCGGCGGAAAGGTCCGAATACTGAGGTTCTTCATTTTCAGTTATTGTTTCCTGTGCACGGGCAACAGTAACGAAACAGCAGAAACAGAGTAATGATAATAAGTATTTCATGTATTAATTAGAATTTTATACTGCAATTCAGGCCATATATTCGTTCACTGACGCTGGTCTTAGGCATCACCATCGGTTCCACCCGCATACTCAGGTCAGGAGATATATCAAAGTCGAACAACTGGGCATCCACATAAGCATCGATCATACAGATAGCATAAACGCCGGCTGTGATAATAATACTCAAATCCCTGTAACGACGGAAATAGTCCTTACGGCGCTTGATGTTATCCTGATAAGATGCGGTCGTAATAAATTTTTCCGGATCATATCCGTTCTTCTTCGCAATATCCGTCCATGAACTACTCCATTTAGACGGATCATCCGCATTGTTTTTCACATCATACATCAAATCAAAATAGGCCGTCGAATAATCCTTATAATTCTTGTTATTCCAGGTTATCGCATAGATACAGCCCATAAAACCACCATATACAATAGGTAATTTCCAGTAAGCCTTGTTATATATCTGTCCCAATCCCGGCAAAATAGCTGACAAAATAACCGCCTTTGTCGGATTGGGTTTGAACGGTTTCATATCTATTTCCTTGCCCTTTACCCGGCTCGCAGAGTCGGCCGACTGAAGTACAGCCTGCACCGTTGAGTCGGGTGGTGCAACAACAACCGTATCGGCGTCGAGTATAACCGCCTTGCCTTGTGCTTTTGTATATAAAGAGATACCCGTAAGCACCACCAGCAAGCACAGTATCCTGCTTATTTTTAATTTCATCCTCACGAATCTACCGTCAACTTATTTCAATTTATCCAACAGACCGATCAGTCTTTCCAGTTCTTCTTCCGAGGTAAAAGGAATCGTGATGCGTCCTTTTCCCTTCTCGTTGCACGCCAATTGTACCTTTGTATTAAAGAATCGGGACAAATGATCCTTCAGCAGGTTAAATTCTTCGGGAAGCATCGGTTTGCGTCCGGCTGTTTTCTCTTTCTTTTCTGTCGCTACAGCTTCAGCTCCGTTCCGCACGATCTCTTCCACATTACGTACGGAAAGTCCTTCCGCCAATATCTGTTCATACAGAGCCAGCTGTACCTCCGGATCTTCGACCGGCAGCAGGGCACGAGCATGTCCCATATCGATTTTCTTATCTTTCAGCCCCATCTGTATCTCGGCAGGCAACTTCAACAGGCGCAGATAGTTGGCAATAGTAGCCCGCTTCTTTCCTACCCGTTCGCTGAGTGTTTCCGGAGCTATCTATCAGTTTCTGATAAGCCAGTGCAATTTCTATCGAGTTAAGGTCTTCACGCTGTATATTTTCAATCAGCGCCATCTCGACTACATTCTCGTCGGCTGCCGTCTTGATATAGGCAGGAATCTGTTCCAGACCTGCCATCAGAGAGGCACGGTAACGACGTTCACCGGAGATGATCATATACTTCTCAGTTCCGATCTCTTTCAGGGTTATCGGCTGGATAACACCCAGGGAGCGGATAGAAGTAGCCAGTTCCTCCAGTGCTTCTTCCTCAAATATAGAACGGGGTTGATCCGGATTGGGCTGAATCTTGCTCAGTTCTATCTCCCTGATAGAAGACGAACCGCCTGTCTTCAGGTCGTCCATCGTGATCAAAGCATCCAATCCACGGCCAAGAGCCGATCTTTTCATTACTGCCATAATTCTACTTATTTGTTTTTGTCCATCAGCTCCTGTGCCAGCTGCATATGATTGAGCGCTCCTTTCGATTCGGCATCGTAAAGCAATACCGGTTTGCCGTAGCTGGAGGCCTCACTCAGCTTCACATTACGCTGAATAACGGTTGTAAAAACGAGATCGCGGAACGGACGTTTCACCTCTTCGTAAATCTGGTTGGCCAGGCGAAGGCGCGAATCATACATCGTCAGCAGGAATCCCTCGATTTCCAAAGCCGGATTCAGCTTTGACTTAATAATTTTTATCGTATTCAACAGTTTACTGATACCTTCCAATGCAAAATACTCACATTGTACAGGGATCATGACCGAATCAGCTGCCGTAAGGGCATTTACTGTAATCAGCCCCAGAGAAGGAGAACAGTCAATCAGGATAAAATCGTACATATCCTTCAGGGGAACGAGGATCTGTTTCAGGATTTGTTCCCGGTTCTCCATGTTCAGCATTTCAATCTCCGCACCCACCAGGTCGATATGCGACGGGATAATATCCAGTCCTTCCACCTCGGTCGGGATAATGGCCCCTTTTGCCTCCTCGCTATTTACCAGGCATTCATAGATGGACAGCTCGACACTGCGAATATCCACACCCAGTCCGGAGGAGGCATTTGCCTGCGGGTCCGCATCAACAACAAGCACTTTCTTTTCGAGTGCAGCGAGGGATGCAGCCAGATTAATCGTGGTCGTTGTCTTACCAACTCCACCTTTCTGATTTGCTAAAGCGATAATCTTTCCCATACTTCGTCTATTAATTCGGAGGCAAAACTAAACATTAAAAACCTAACGAAATCAGGTTTTAGCAAAACAATGCTCGTTTTGTTGAAAAGTCGCCCTAACTGTTGATAACTTGCAAATATAAACAGAATATTTAATAACTTGTTCCAAATGAGGAATATGCATATACTTTTTTGGAAATGATAACGAAGTTTTAAAAATACAAAGCCTCTCCGATATCAACCGGAGAGGCTTGTTTTGTGTCTGCGTTCCTCCTTCTCAGGAGTACTTGACAGAAGAACTTTATTTTATTACTTAATATTCATCATCCCACTTGTTCACCCGTCGCAGGCTACTGAATGGCTCTCCCGAAGGAGAACCATTACGCGGAATGATTATTTTTGATTATAAATTTCTTATTTAATAATTGCTTTAACAGCGCTTTCGCCTTCAACAGCTACGAATACAATACCTGCAGGAACAGAGATTGTAGCTTCGCTAGAAGTGATTACTGTGTTAGCAATTGTCTGACCAAGAACGTTGCTGATAGCAACAGTCTTACCTTCAGCACCCTTCACTACAACAGCACCAGGAATTACAGATACAGATACTTCTGTAGTCTTAACACCTTCGTTTTCTGTCGGAGTTTCGTCTGTCTGACCGAAGTGGAATACCTGGGACTGGTTGATTACTTCGTTGATAGAAGCTGAGATGTCTTCATGATCACCTGTCGGTGTAATCTGAGCCAATACAGGAATACCGTTATGAACTTTCACCCAAGCACCAGCGAATGAACCGATAGCAGAACCCTGACCATTAGATTCCATCAGGAAGCCTTCACTTGCATCAGCAGTTTCATCAGCCTGGTCATTGATCTTTCTCAGAGAGAATGCATAGTTCTTATGAGCACCGTCAAGTACATTAGCTACAGAATTAGCACGAAGCAAATCGAAGTCAATTACTTTTGTTCCTGTTTCTGTATTGTTAACGATAGTAGTAACATCTGCCAAAGTCTTACCATTATTCAGGATATAAAGAGTTTCTGCAGTAACATTACCCTTAGCATCAGTTGTTACCTGATGAACACCTTCTACAAATCCTAAACGAGTGTAATTTTCAAATTTGAATTTGTCAGCATCAGTCATTACATTATTGTTAGGCTGAACAGAGTCAGTATAGTTAACCAAGAAACGACCTGCCACGTAACCATTGTAAGCTACATAGTGATTGTCATCAGCAGCTTTTGCTTCAGCTTCAGTTTCCCAATAACCATGAGTTTTGCTGCCACACAGGAATCCGTCAGGAATAGAATCTACGTCTACAGCAAACAAGTACTGAGGCATGAATTTATTAGAAGACAGAACTTTGTCAACATACATAGCAGCAGCGTCAGCTGAAACACCCTTACTTTCAATACCTAAGAACTGAACGTCTGCGATCGGTTGAGAAGCGCTTACGTTTTTGCTGTCATTTCCGTCTTCGAACAGATATTCGTTTGCATTACCGCTCTTTCTGTAGATCTTCACTACATTGTTCATCGGCATGTCATAATCAGCAGTCATATCGATATACTGCGGACGGATCTTGTGCTGGAAGTAGAATGCAGAAGCACGATCTTCAGGATTGTCGTTCAAGCTAGAGAAACGTAATGTACCCAGACCATCTACAACATTAGCCTTGTTCCAACCATTAGAAGTTTCTAATGTACCATTTGTATTTTGAATGTCTACCAATACATAGCAAGTATCAGTTACAGCATTATTAACATCAGAACGAACCTGATCAGCTTTCAGATAGAAGTAAGCCCACTTAGCTTTTACGCCATCGATATCAGCTTTCTTAACTGCTTCGTAATAGTAATTGTTATCCTGTGCATTTTTAACCAATGCAAGATACTTCTTATCGTTGTCTAATAGATTAGCATCTTTCAGTTTCAGAACATAAGCTGTTCTTTGCAAATCCTGATAACCATCCAACGAATAACCAAAACTGTTCACAATAGCACCACCATTGTTAGGCAATGTTGCTTCAGCGATTTCATAGATTGTAGGATCTGTTGCTTCTTCAGCTTTAGAGATCTTACCTACTTCACTCTGCAAATACAGGTTATCGTTATTGAAATGGTAATACTTGATAGTATAGTTGTTTTCAATACCATTGCTCAGTTCATCAACAGTGAACTTCTTGTATCCGTGATAAGCAGTCTTAGCGATCGGAGAAGTTACAGCAGTGAAGATGATAGAATCCTGAACACCCAGATTCTGGTTATTGAACATACCCTTGTTATCATTTCCACCTACATAAGTACGGTCGATAAAGCGGTAGATTGTTTCACCAGCAGCAGTAGTTCCCATATTATACAACTGACCTTCAAATACCTGATCAGCATATTCACGGTTGTGAATCTTCACACGACGTGCTACGCTTGAAGCATCGTTGCAATCCAACTGTTCAACAACCCACTGTGTAGCAGGCATCAAAGAGAAGTCCTGATCCATTGCCTGGTTGTCATACATCATGTTACCTTCCATGTTTTCAACGATATACATACCGTTAGCACGTTCTACAGAAGATTTAGTTGTATACAGATTGATGAAATACAAACCATTAGCAATTGTACCGCGAGTCAGATATTCGAACGGACGTACAATAGATGTTTTTACCTTAAATTCATCACGGTTGTCTCTGGCAACTGTCAGTACCGGATTAGTTTGACCCGGGATTGTAGCAGCTGTTAAAGAAACTGTATTAGAACCTGTAGTAGCGTATGTTTTAGTATTAGTAAACGTATTTGCTACAGTATAATCGTTTTCGAAATATTGTGTACAAGCTTTTGAAGCCTTCCAATCTGTATGAGCATTGAATTCAGCATCTTCCTGTACAGCAGCATTCAACGGTTCGATCAGCAAGCTGTCATTTGTCGGGAAATAAGTCGCTTTGAAGTAGTAGCGAGCTTTCATATAATCACCATCTGTTGAAACCGGAGTTTTTACGGCAAACTGAACAGAAGGAGAAACTGAAGGAGCATATTTTTCTTCCTGATAACGAGCTGTATCAGCCAACAGATATTTGTTACCGATCTTGAAATTCAGGTTGAATTTATTTGCAGCAACTTCTGCCAAACCTAAAGTCAATGCATCTTCTTCTGCAACAAATGATCCTGTAAAAGGAGCAGTACCTTCCAATGTATTCGGGTTGAACAGGAATTCGAAGTTAGTTGCATGGAAATCAGCATCCATACGAGCATTCAAATCGTCAGCAGTCATAATGATCGGATTAGCAACCACCGGCTTAAGATTTACTGCAATAGAAGGAATGTTACCTACTGACGGACCTGCTACATTTGAATCGTAAACAGCAGAAGTCAACAGTACACCTGTTTTATTCATACCGTCAGTAGCCAAATCACCTGTTACTGTAGCATCATCAGCAACTACCAAACACATCACCTGATTGTTTGCCTGATTGTGAAGATAAGAGAATACAGGAGAATAATCAAAAGGATTTACATTACTGTTTACTGTGTACCATGACCAGTTGTCAGTGCAACCGTTCATTTCTACAGCAGCTGTTGCTCTAGCATTTGGAGCTGTACCAACAGTTTTTGCAGCACGTTCGTGATCGAATGTCAAAGCGAAACCAGTTTCTTTGTTTACATAAGTAAACTTACCACCACTTACACCATCTTCCTTGTCATACTTGATTGTCCACAAAGAAGCATTCAGAGGAGCTACGCTGGATTGAACTGCTTTCAGATAAATCTTACCTGTTTCATAGTTTCTTTCCTGAATCAATACATAAGGATCTGTACCATCATCCTGGATATTGGTTCCGGCAGTTACCTGTAATTGATAAAGAAGATTGTCTTGGATATGGTAAACATCCTGTGACCAAGCAGCCCCGTTGAATGTTGCACCACCAGTCAAAGCAGATAGACCAGCTTTACCTGTAGATGTTTTGGATACGGAAGTTGTAGCAAATGTGCGATAAGCATCTTGTACAGTCTGTGCATTTGCTGAGAACAACGTTCCTAAAGCCAAGCATCCTACCAGAGTAGAAAACTTTTTGTTCATAATTCTAAAATTTAATATTAATACTAAAGTGTAATAAGTTCTTATTCAATACGATCACCCTCAAAAGGTCCTCTTGACCTATGACTAAAATAATCGATCGTTTTTTCTCGTCAACAAAAGTAAGCATTTGTTTCATTTCGGCAATCCTTTTTCAAATATTTTTTTCAACGGTATGTTCTTTCTTATCAATTGAATAGCATCATCTGTATGAATCTCCCGATTTAAGGGACGAACCTTCAATGACGAGAAAAAACGATCGTTTTAGCTAGTCATTTCTGTCCCCTCTTTTTAGTCCATTATTCATCTATTTCATCAGATAAAACACTTCTTATATATTAAGATGTACGCACGTACATTAATATTGCATTTACATAGAGTTGATTTTCAAGTCATACGCACATTCTAAACAGATACCGATCTTCGCTTTCCATGAGATCTAAAACTATTTTACCCACAAATTTATCCATACAGACGGAGTCATCCTCACAAGCCCACCGGATTACCAACTGTAAGTCAATCAATTAACAGATGAATCCACCATCCTATTCCGGCGTCACCAACACTTTTTCATACTATTTTTATACAAACAGACTCACTCGAACAGGCTAGTAAAAGGTAAAAAACAACATACGGAAAATTAAATATTAAACACCCTGAAATTAAGAGTAAAATATAGCACCTTTAAATATGTAAAGCTAGCCTTACGTATTTGTAGTATATAACTTACTTTTTTGTAATGATAGCATTACTTTTTAGAAAAGTATATATTACAGAAATCAAAGTAAGCAGAAAAACACTTAGAATTACCATACTTACTCCTTAGATATACGGACGTGACGGATTAGTTCCCGATAAGTAAAAAATAATAGCCGAACCGTCATTCCGCTTGCTTTATCACTTTACAACAGTGACGCCCAACAGAACTGCCGGCGTCACCCCATAAACGCGTGATAACCAACAGACAAAAGCCACAAACACAGTCGATGACTCCCTTTTAAATAAAACAAATATAAACGCCAGAAACTCAAATTGTACCGACCTGAAGTAACTCTCTCCGAACGTTAAGAAAAAATTAAAAGCATCCTCCGTCAAAAGATTATCGTTACATTTGTAGTGATATTTAAAAGAAGTTGCGATGAATGATAGACCGTTGATACTGATTACAAATGATGATGGCGTAAATGCCAAAGGTATTAAAGAGTTAACTGAATGCCTGAGAGACCTGGGCGATTTAGTCGTATTTGCTCCCGACGGCCCACGTTCGGGCATGAGCAGTGCAATTACTTCTGAAAATCCAATCAGATATAATCTGGTGAAGAGAGAACACGGACTTACAATCTACGAATGTACAGGGACGCCGGTGGACTGTGTAAAACTGGCTATCAATGAAGTGCTTGAACGTAAGCCCGACCTGCTCGTTTCGGGTATCAACCATGGTGGCAATATGGCGATAGCCGTTCTTTATTCCGGTACGATGGGAGCTGCTGCCGAAGGATGCGTATTCGGAGTTCCTTCGTTGGGAGTTTCGTTGCTCGACCATCATCCGGATGCCGACTTTACAGAATGTTGCCGCCTGGGACGTATGGTGGCACGCCGTGTACTGAAAGAGGGATTACCTGCCGGAACCTATCTGAATCTGAATGTACCGAAAGTGGATACAGTCAAAGGCATGAAGATTTGCCGTCAGGCTGCCGGAAAATGGGTGAAGGAATACAAACGCTCGGAGAATGGAGCCGGCAAACCGGTATTCTGGCTGACAGGTTCTTTCGAGAATACTAAACCGATTCATCCGGACAACGATATGCTGGCACTCGACAGCGGATACGCTTCGCTGGTGCCCTGCAAACTGGATGTGACGGATTACGAATGGATGGAGAAATACAAAAACTGGGAAGGATGAAATATTTTCTGATCGCAGGCGAAGCTTCGGGCGACCTACATGCGTCGAACCTGATGGCGGCATTAAAAGAAAAAGACCCGGAGGCGGATTTCCGTTTCTTCGGGGGAGATTTGATGCAGGCTGTAGGCGGCACATTGGTAAAGCATTACAAAGAGATGGCTTTTATGGGTTTTATCCCCGTATTGCTCAACCTGCGAACAATCCTGAATAATATGAAAACCTGTCAGGAAGATATCCGGAAATATCAGCCGGACGTGGTGATACTGATCGATTATCCGGGATTCAACCTGAAAATAGCCAAATTCGTAAAGACAGTGCTGCATCTGCCTGTTTACTATTATATTTCTCCCAAGATATGGGCCTGGAAACAGTACCGCATCAAAGACTTCCGCCGTTATGTGGACCGGATGTTCTGCATCCTGCCTTTTGAAACCGAGTTTTTCCGCAAGCTGGATTACTCGGTCGATTATGTAGGAAATCCATCTGTCGATTCGGTTGCCCAATATAAAGAAAAGCAAGCCAACCGCCCCGATACGTTTATGGCCGATGAAAGACTGCCGGATAAACCCATCCTGGCCCTCCTTGCAGGAAGCCGCCGGCAGGAAATCAAAGATAACCTTCCGACCATGCTCGAAGTGGCAGCTGCCTACCCGGACTATCAGCCGGTTATAGCCGGAGCTCCCGGACTGGAACCGAAATATTACAAACAATATATAGGAAACCATCCTGCCAAAATCGTCTTCGGCAAGACATACGACCTGTTGCAACACAGCCGGGCCGCCCTGGTTACTTCGGGTACGGCAACGCTTGAAACATCGCTATTCCGCGTACCGCAGGTAGTCTGTTATTACGTCGTGGCCGGACCGTTGGCCAGTTTTATCTTCCGCAATTTCTTCCATACCAAATATATCTCGCTGGTGAATCTGATTGCCGGACGCGAAGTCGTACAGGAATTGTTCGGTGCCCGCTTCTCTTATCAGCAGATACACGATGAGCTGGGCAAAATACTTCACGATACAGCTTACCGTCAACAGATGCTCGACGGTTACGACGAGATCATTCAGATGCTCGGAAAACCCGGTGCTTCACAACGTACAGCCGAACTTATTTACCAATCACTGAAGCATTAACATATTTTATCATTTTCTTTTGCAGCATTTTCCGTTATTCTTCCATCTAACCTTTTAGAATGGGAAAATAAACAATTGTGATATGAATGTGATGAGGACGTTGAAAACTTTTATACTGGTTCTGGGAACCATTCTGGCGACCTTTACCATGTATTCTTGTTTAGATGATGACAGCAATTCTTCTAATAAATACAGTTTTGGAATAGCTACGATCAAACCATTAGGGAATGACGCCTATTACCTGCAATGGGATGATTCAACGACTTTTTGGCCGGCATCCGGCGTTACTCCTTATTTCGGGGTAGATAAAGAAAGACGTGCTTTTATAAACTTTACATTATTGGGAGATTCGACCAGCCACATGGCAGAAGGATATGATTATGCAGTCCGTGTAAACAGAATTGACAGTGTATTGACTAAATCGATCGTTGGCGATCTGGGCGAGAAAAATGATGAATATTACGGCAATGATCCGTTATGGATGAAGTCCGTATGGATTGAGGATGGTTATATTAATTTCCAGTTCGAATCTTATTTCGACGGATCGACCAAACATTTTCTCAATCTGGTGAAGATGAACAATACGGATACATATGAACTGGAGTTCCGTCATAATGCATACAACAACTTGTCGGGCGGACAAGGATGGGGCCTGGCCTCATTCAGACTGAATAGTCTGCCGCCTACAAACGGTGATACAGTGACGATGAAGGTGAAGTATAAATCGTATGAAGGTGATGATACGATTGAACTTAAATACAAATCAGGGACCCCTGCCGGTAAAGCGC
>OGJU01001415.1_pt1 | contig 15493 bp, 6 predicted proteins | sample 1572251 | NCBI WGS metagenome assembly OGJU01 (sample SAMEA2582144, study PRJEB24529) | metagenome | biome: Human gut stool | place: China | collected 2011
CTTTGGTGATGCTGATGGTGCCGCCGGAGTTCGTGATGTTGCTGCCGGTCTTCACACCGCCGAGGACGCTGGCCGTTGCCGTGGGCAGGCTATAGGCGTTTGCGCCGGCGGCAACGTTGTCCAGCTTTTTCTTGTCGGCAGCGCTCATCAGGCCGGCTGCACTCTGGGTGGCGGCACCGTAAGTGGTGTTGGTCGTGGGCGGCGTATAGCCCAGGGCCGCCGTCACGTTGGCTTTGGTGATGCTGATGGTGCCGCCGGAGTTCGTGATGTTGCTGCCGGTCTTCACGCCGCCAAGGACGCTGGCCGTTGCTGTCGGCAGCGTGTAACCGCTCACACTGCCGCCGACCGATATGGGACCCCATGCCATAGGTCCATCCCTCCTATTTCACAATGTAATAAACTGCCGTGATGGCAGCTGTCGGCGTCCGCTGCGCTCGCAGCCGCAGTTTTCCTGCAAAGCTTTCGGTCGATGTGAGTCCTGCCGTCAGGGCGGTCTTTGCACAGGTCGGTGCTACCACTACGGCCACACAGTCGTTTGCCGTCAGGCCGGACACCGGGATGTCCAGATAATACGGACATCCCGCAGTGCTGTCGCTCGACCAGCCGCTGGCCGGGATGGTCAAAGACATGATGTTCACCTTATCTGCCTTTGTCTTTCCCATCTCTTCGATGCTCTTGGAGGCCGTCTGAGCCACCAGCGCGATCCTGTCCAGCAGCCGGTCCACGGCTTCCTTCAGATGAGCAAGTGTTATCCCCATCTTGTCCTCCTTTAAGAGCCAAACAGTTCATCCAGCATCGCGTTTACTTCGGTGTCGGTCGCCATGCTGGCGGTGATGCGGGCGTCCATGGTCTTTTCCATGTTGGTCACTTTCTGCTTGTCCGCGCTGGTGTAGTCGTTGGTCGAGAGACCCTTGCCGGCTTCCTTCTGGACATAGCCGCTCAGATCCACTTTCCAGTCGCCCATCTTTTCCAGCACGCCGTCGATGACCATGTACTCGTCGTACTTGTCGGAGGTACCAGCAGTACCCTTCGGGACCATGTAGATGTACTGTGCAGCGTCTGACGCCTTCTGGTCGATGTCCCCGGTCGAAGCGACGATCTTGCGCTTCAGGTGGTCCGCCGCAGCGACAGCTTTGTTGATGGCGGCGGAGACTTCCGTCTCCGTCTGATATTTCTTGTCGTTCGTCAGGTCGCTCACCTTGGTGGGAGCATTGGTCTCCAGCGCAGATACGCGCTGGTCGAGACCGTCCGTCACATTCTTCTGGCGGCGGCCCAGCTCCTGCAGATCGCGCAGCGCGGGGATACGGGTCAAATCATAACTGGCCATGTGTTTTTTCCTCTCTTTCTTTTATCCATTAAAAATTTCGTCAAGCATCCTCTGCACTTCTTCAGCGGATGCCTGCTGCATCGATGCCGTTCCCTTTGCAAACAGCGTTACAAAGGCACGGATGTTCACCTTCGGGGGGATGGCAGCGTAGAATCGCACACCGCCCTCCACGGTCTGAAGCACAGTCGCAAGGTTTGCTTTTTCGACCTCTCCGGCCGTGTCCAGCGTCAGGGTTCCCATCGGGACGTAAGAGCTGTCGCACCCCTCGATGGCCACGTCGCAGCTGTACCAGTACCGTCCTACGGACTTGGCCATCTCTTTCCAGCCCGCCGCCGGGATGGTCAAATCATAGCTGCGGTAGTAGCCGCCGGTGTAGTCTCGCAGCGTGTCGGTCACGAGATCCTGTACGCCGTCGTAGTAGCCCTGGATGTCCTGAGCTGTCTTCTTTGCCTCGGCGGCAGAGCTGGCCGCATCCGTTGCCGACTGGGCAGCGCGGGCGGCTGCCCCCGCTGCGGCATCTTTCACTTCCTTTACCGCGCTGTCCTTTACTTCCTGAATGGCCTTTTCGGTTTTTTCCTTTGCGCCTGCTGCGGCAGCATCGGCAGCCGCAGACGCCGCCGGGCCGGCTGATGCCTCCACATTGTTCAGTGCATCCGTCTCGGCTTTGCGTATCTCCGTTACCGCCGAGTCTTTTGCGCCGATGGTGTTTTCATATGCTTCATTGGCCTTTGCGGCGCTCTGTCTGGCGTCCTCTCCGGCCTGCCACGCCTCGTCCTTTGCCTGCTCCACGAGGGCTACCAGCTGTTGCCATGCAGGCACCGGCGGTTCGGGGATGTCCCCCATCGTGCCGCTGTTCATGGCCACGCTGTACTTGATGTCCGCGCTGGTCAGGGTGCGGGTTCCGTCGCTTCCCTCAAAGACGAGCCTGCCGCACCCGGGAGTAGAGGTCACGATGGCGGGTACTTCTATTTTTCCGTCCTCCACGAGCGACGAAAACAGCATTCCCCGCTCTGTGTGCCAGAGCGCCCGGATGGTCATTCCCTCCCACTCGCCGGTCTGGGTGATGTTCAGCCGGTATATCCCCCGGTTCCTGCTGTAGCCCAGACGCAGCTGGTTGTCACAGCCCGATGTCCGCGCCGAACCCGTCGAGGCGAGGGAGATATTGCGTTCTATCATCAGGAGCTCTCCTTCCAGAGCTTTTTCAGCTCATCCACTGCGGGCTGCATCTCGCTGTTCTTGTTCGCCGCCCGCTGCAATATCTGCACCAGCAGCTTTTTCTCTGCGCCAGTCAGCGACGTTCCCTGCATCTCTCCCTCCGCCATCTTCTGTGCCTGCTGGGCGCTGGCTGCAGCGGAGTCCGCGCTTTCGCGGGTGTTCTTTACGGCTTCCAGCATCCGCGCCGTCAGGGCGTCCAGTGCATTATCCGTGCTCATTCTTCTCTCACCTCCACAATATTTCCCTTTGCGTCGATAACGGTATTTCCCGGCAGTGTAAAACAGGGGTGCGTCCAGCACCTGTAAAGGTCAGGCCAGCTCATGTTTTCCGGTTCGTTCACCTTGTATCCGCCCCAGTCCAGCTTATCCGGTGCCGTCAGCATCTGCGCCCACACCGCTTCAGCGCCCTTGTACAGATACTCTTTCAGTGCACTTCCGGTCAGGCCGCTGCCGTAGTCGTTCAGTACCGGCGTCCGGGTCCAGAGGCAGAAATGGAAATCGGTGTTCGGTACGCTCCCCGCCGTTTCGGCATCCGCCGCCAGCAGCGCCAGAGCAAGCTTCTTTGCATCGGCAAAGGTCGAGCCTTCCAGGTGGTAGTATTTCGGGCTGCTGGCCGAAGTGTATCCGTATGACTCGAATCCGAACTCATAGCACGAGGGCAAAAAGACCTTCCGGCTCAGCGTGGTTACCGTGTGGCTTCCTGTATAGTTGCTGCCACTTCCGGAGTAACCGGGCGTGTAGTAAAATTTCGTCTCCGTCAGAATGTCTTTCAGCGCCTGTGGGGCGTCCTTCAGGTATTCGCTGTTCAGGTAGACGTCAATCAGGCTGTCGGCATACGTACACCATGTCGTGTTCCATTTTTTCCCGGTGATACCGTGCCGCCGGGCAAGGAGCGTCCGGCCTTCGCCGTTCAGCTCTTTCTCGTAGTCCTGCGCTATGACCACGAATTTTTCCGCCGCTGTCCCGTCCTTTTCCACCAGTTTTTTCACCGCTCCCACCGCCAGTTCCTTCAGCATCGGGAGCTTCGCCTCTGCCGTTATGACGATGTTTCCCGTCACATCGGGGATGGAGACGGTCATCTTTTTCTCGTTCCATGCGGTAGCTGTCACGTCTTCGCCGCCCATCGTTACCTTGATGGATATGAGCCAGTATCCCTCGTTCAGCGTCAGAGCCGCGGTGTACGCCTTGCCGCTCTGGACGACCACGTCCGCCCGGCTCGTGCTCAGCCCGTTCAGCCGGTTGGATACCGCATACATCACGATGGCAGGTTCATCACCGCCGCTCTGTCCATTCTTTTCCACCGTGACGCTGCACACGGCGCTCTTTCCTCCGGCGGTAGCAGTAATGGTGCAGCTGCCGTCCTTCAGGGCTGCCAGCGTGTTCACAGCCTTTCCGTTTTCTACGGCGGTCGTCTGGTCTTTCATCACGGCCAGCGCCGCATTGTTCGTTGTCCAGCTCACCGCTGTCACGGTGGACTGGGTCGGCGTCAGAGTCGCGGTCAGAGTCACAGACTCGCCCTGTTTCAGCTTTACGGACGGTTTGTCCAACGCCAGCTTTTCCAGCGATACAGCCACCGACCGCACTCTGCGCTGCGCCAGCTTTCCGCCTGCGATGGCCGTCAGGAGCGCTGTGCCGCCTTTCACGGCGGTCAGAGTATTTTCCCGGAGCTGCACGATGCCTTCCGGTTCGGCCATCCACTCCACGGTCTGAGGTGCGCTTCCGGGCAGCACCGTGGCTTTCAGGGGACAGGACTCTCCCACTTTTATGCTCAGCTCTTTGCTGTCCAGCCGGATGCTCTCCACTGCCACCGGCTCTGCCTGCTCCGGCGGGGGGCTGTTCCAGCGCTGCTTCAGCTGCGCTATCATGTCCCATGCGCTGGCGTCGGAGTAACGCATTCCGCTCAGCGCTTCAAGCAGCAGCGCGTGTTCCTTTGCAGCGCATCGGTCGGCCACCCACTGCCGGTATCGGGCGGCTCTTTGTGCTTCCAGCGCTGCCCGGGCTTCCTGCTCAAGCACCAGCTGTAAATATTGATACCGCAGCGGCATCGCCGGTCCGTCTGCGCCAGTTCCCTCGCCGTTTTCCAGCGTCTGGTAGCACACATATTTCCCGGGCCTGGTCATCTCGCGCCTGCCTTCGCCGTCCGTGGCCATCAGCATCCAGAGGCCCTGCCGCGCCGTCGTGAAACGCCCGTCCACCGGAGCGTTATTATTTCCATCCAGCAGCATCGGCTGCGGCACAGTCCCGCCCTCCTGCTCGATGTGCAGCGTCACGGCCATACCGGCCCATGTCTCCGGCAGCACGAACTCAAGCTTTTCCACGTATACGGCGCCCACGCCGCCCAGGTACAGCGTCTCCGGCTCCGCCCGCCAGCCTGTCCCGCAAAAATGGTCCTTCACTACTCTTACTTTCACTTTGAAGCTCCTTCCTTTGAGAAAGGCTCCCCTCGCTAGGGGAACTGCTTTGCAGCGCCGCCGTCAGGCGGACTGCAAAGCTGAGAGTTTTCCTTCCAGTCCGCTGCCGCTCTCAGTAGGGCAAGCACTCTATAAAAAGCCTACCACGCCCCTCGTAACAAAACTACTGCGGACTTATTCAAACAAACAAAAAGAGCAGGCGCCCTGGTTCATTACCAGAGCGTCTGCTCTTATCTTATTTCACCCCCTCCCACCAGTTTTTCTCGTCCTTCGCCTTCTCGGCCTTCTTGTCCGCAGCGCTTACCCACTGTTCAAAGTTCTTTTCCTCGTACAGCGGTTTTCCCTCTGCGTCCTCGAGGGCCAGCAGCTTCTTCTCCAGCTTCTCCCGGTCCCGGTCGCTTCCGGCCAGATACTCTTCCTTCACGCTCTCCGTGATCTTGCTCTTGATGCTGCCCTTGTCCTTGCCTGCGGTCATCAGGCGTTCAAGCTCCTCCTGCGCGTCCTCCACCCGGCCATTTTTCACTTCGTCCAGGAGCGCGTCGTATATGCTGCCGTCCTTGCTGCCCGCCAGCAGTTCGTCCGCCTTGCCGTCCACCGCCTTGTTCACAAGGTCGATGAGCTGCGCCCGCCGGGCCGCGTCCGCTTTGCCCTTGGCCCTGTCTGTCACAGGGGCGACGTCCAGCCCCTCCCGCAGCTTCTCAAATACGGCCTTTCGGGCCTTTTCCTCGGCCCGGGCCTTCCCGGCGTTCCGGGCCTCGGCCGCCGCCAGCACGTCGGCGTCGTACTGCTTCAGCCGCCTTGCCAGCTCGCCGTCCACCTTGTCCGTCTTGTTCATCTGTTCCAGTTTCTTCATCGCCGCCGCAGCCTCCTCGCTGTCCCCGCTCTGGATGGCGTTGTACAGCCGGTCGTACTGCCCGGTGGCCGAAGAGGGTGCAGAGTTAAAGCTAAACCCTTCGCCTCTGCCGATGGCCTGTGCATCCTCCCAGTAGCCTTCAAACGCCTGCATCACCTTCCGGATGTTCGCCGCCGGGACGCCGTAGAGTTCAAGGCCGCACTGGATGTCCTTCAGCACCGCCTTGTTCAGCTTCTGGTGGTGTGCTGTCAGCTCTTCCTCGCTCATCTCGCCAGTGTCCGTCCGCAGCAGCTTGACGGTCTTGGTAAAGGCAGCAAACAGGTCGTTCACCGCGCTGATGTTGGTGGCGCTCACCACGTCATAGTCCTTGCCGTCCCGGGCGTTGGTCAGGGCGCTGTAGATCTCCGAGCCGTACAAAAAGTTTCCGGCCGCACTTTCAGTGTACAGGTCGAAAAACCGCTTGCCCACGCTGGCCGCCGTGATGTCGCCGTTCTCGTCCTGCTCCTTGTCCCACCGGTGGAGCAAAAAGTCCGCGCCGATCTTCATCAGGGCAAATACCGCCGTCTGCACCACCTGGCTTGCCGCCGCCCGGCGCAGGCTCTGCCCAGCCCTCTGTACCTCGGCCTTGTTCTCGGCGCTCTGGTCGGCAGCGTACCGCGCCTTCTGGGCCTTGTAGTCGCCCACGGCGTCGGCCAGGATGCCGTAGTTCTGGAAGCGCTGGGTGGTAAACATGGTCAGCGTCTTTACAAACTCGTTGTCGCTGCGCTGGATGCCCGCCCGCTGCATGGTGGTGTAGTTGGGCTGGGTCTCCTCGATGACCCGCTGGTACATCTTGTTCACGGCTTCCCAGTAGGCTTCGCTGCCCTTCTCCGCGGCGCCCTCGCCGAACTCCGCTGCGTGGCGCTCCACATACCGCTTTGAGCCCTCCCACAGCGCGGCCACCGTGATCTCGTCCATGCCGGTGATCCAGCCGGTCACAGCAGGCATGGCTTCCGACGCTTTGGCCACAAGGTTTTTGTGCGCGCCGATGGAGCTCATCTCTCCCCGCTTAGTGCCGCGCAGTCGGTATTGCAGCAGGGCGTCTCCGTGCTGGCGTATTTCTGCTTCCACCGCGGCCCGCTGCTTGCCCGAGAAATTCTTCACGAAGGGAAGTACCGCCGCCATGGTGTCTGCTCCCAGCACAGCGCCCGCTGTGGGCAGGCTGGCTGCCTGCGCGATGGCCACGCCCGGGTTCACGGTCAGGATGGCTCCGGCGTAGTTGCCCCGCATCCTGTCCAGCGCCCGGCTCATGGTGCTGCTGCGTTTGCGCCGCGTGGTCTGCAGGTCGGTCAGCAGGTCGTTGATGTAGCTCACCGTCTCCTTTCCCCACTTCTCGCCGATGATCTTGTCCTTCAGCACACCGATGCCCTCTGCCGTCTCCACGGTGCTGTTCAGTACCCGCTGCACGTCCCGGATGGGGGCCGCAAGGCCCGCATAGGCTGCCGTGTCCCGCAGGCTCCGCTTTACCACGTTCTGGCACTCTTCCAGCAAAATGGGCTTGTCGCTCTTCACGCGCTCCTTCAAAAAGCCCCTGCCCTCGATGGTGGCATCCATCTTCACGCCCTCGATCTCCGTCGCCAGCGTGCTCCGGTCTACCGCGATGGGGTAGTAGTTCTTCACGGTGGCCCGGTCGTAGCCTAGCAGCTTCATGCTGGTCTCGTTGATGAGGTTCGTGGTGTACCGCCCGAAAAAGTCCTCCATGTCCTTGCACCAGTTTCGGTCATAGTCCGTCATGGCGTCCTGTACCGTCTGCAAAATGGTGTCGGCCATCGGGGTGCCGTCGGCGTTCACCAGCGTCCCCAGCATCACGGTCTGGCTGCGCTGGTAGGCTCTCTCGATGTTGCCCTTGGCGTACTGGGCAGCGTCCGGCAGGGTCAGGCCGCCGGTCATCAGGTGGTGGCGGCTGTCCTCGTTGCGCAGCAGCATGTACAGGCTGCACAGCTGTGCGTGGTTCAGCGGCACGGCATTGCCCTTGCTGTCCTTCAATCCGATGTCCACCAGCTCCGCCCCCGGCCCGGCAAAAGCTTCCACCTCTTTCAGGTGTTCCTTGCCGGTCACGTTGGCAAACAGGCTTTCGCCTTCTACCAGGATCTCCGTCTGCCGCCGCTGGCCGTTGTTCAGCATCTGCCCCAGCTTCTCCATCTGGCCGTTTTTGGTGTAGCCGCCCAGACGCCGGAACATTCTCGTGCCGCCCAGCATGTCCAGCTGGTAGCGGTTCATCGCGCCCTTCGCCTTTTCAAATTTCTCTCCGAAGCCGTTGCCCTCCGAGTTCAGCACCTCGCGGGCGGCCTTCATGGCCATGCTGTCCACCTCTTCTGCCCTCGCAAGGCTCAGGGTCTTGTTTTCCGTCCGGATCATGTGCAGCGTGCTGGCCGTAATGGCCTTCAGCATCCGCAGCTGATCTACCGTCATGGGCAGATAGGTGCGGTTCTCCGTCTCCCGGATGCGCTGGCGCAGCCGGTCCCGCAGCTGTTCGGCCTTGTCGCCGTCCGGCAGGGCCTTGGCTTCTTCCAGCTGCTGCCGCAGCCGGTCGAGCTTTGCCTGCTTGCTGGCGTTCATATCGTCCCGCAGCGTCTGGATGAGTTTTTCCACGCCGCTGTTCTCCCAGTCGGCGTGGATGCCGGCGTCCATCTCTCCGCTGCGCCGGATGCTGTCCTGCAAAGCGGTCAGCTTGGCCACGGCGTTATTGTTCAGCACCGCCATGTCCGCCAGCTTCGCCACCTCGGCGGCCTGCACGATGAGGCTCTTCTGCACATATTTCCCGGGCTTCGGCCGCAGCACCATCTGGTTGAGCTGGGCAGCATTGTTCCGGATGCTCCGCCGCAGTTCGTCCGCCTTCCGGCCTTCCCGCACCTTCTGCACCCGCTTTTCGGCCAGTGCCTTGGCCACGGCTACGTCCTCGTCCCGCTGCTGCCGGGCTGTTTCAATGGCGATTGCATTCCGCTTGGCCTGCTTTTCCTGCCACGCTTCGGCCTTGCGCTGGTTCTCGGCCTCCCACTCCATGATCTCGTTTTCCTGTACCAGCAGCTGATGCTCCGCCCGGTCGGCTCTCCGCTGCTCTCCGGCCACCTGCCGGGAAAGGTCGTTGATCTGCGAACGCAGCTGTCGGCGCTCCAGCTTTATCTCGTCCAGCATCTCCTGCCGGGCCTGCTTCATCCGGTTCTTTTCGGCCTTCCATTCCCGCTCGTAGGCTTCCCGCAGAGCGGTCATCTTCTCGTCGAGACCCGCTGCTGTGCTCACCTGTGCGCCCAGCATTTCCAGATTCTCGTTGAGCTGTCGTTCTGCCCGGCTCACGCTCTTGACCTCGGCGCTCTGGCTGCGGCTGTTTTCCCGCATCCGGTCGGCAAAAGCCTTCCGCTGGGTCTGCTGCACGCTCTTCAGCCCCTTCGTCACCTCAGCCGCACGCTCCTCGCTTCCGGCGGCCATTGCGGCCACTTCACGGTTGTGCTTTAAGATGCCCTCGAACACCGCCTCGGCGTCGGTCATCTCCGGGTGGCTCATGATGTCGCCGATCATCCGGCCCGCCAGTTCCACCTTGGCGTCCTCGTATTCGGCAGCGTCCGCAAACCGGCTCATCATCCGGGGCTTGATGGTGTCGTGTACGTTCATCAGCACGTCGAGCCATTCCGTGCTCTCCATGCTGGCTGCGCCCGCCACGCCCGCTTCCTGTGCCGCCGAGCGGAAGAGTGCTGCCGCGCTCTCCTTCACGCCGCCCACGGCCCGGGTGTCGTTCACGATGGCCTCGTACTGTTCCGCCGGGTTGCCGTCCCGGTATCCCTCTGCCTGCCTCAGCTTCACGCCGTGGCGCCGGGCCTCGGCTACCGCCTCTGTCCAGCTTCCGTACCGCTTCACAAGCTCGGCCTTGGCCTTGCCGTTCTTGTCTACCGTGTAGGTCAGGTCATGCAGGTCGGGGTACTGGTTCCACAGCTCCGTGTTCCGGTAGGTGGCCTCATCCAGTACCTCGCCCGCCAGCGTCTCGGCCAGTCCCTGCGCCTTGGCCATATCCGCTCCCTCCGAGCGCAGATATTCCACCAGCGCCCGCGTCTCGTTTGCCAGCTTCGTCCGGTCGGCCCTGCTGCCGTTGGTCTTCGTCCATCGGATGGCGAGGCTCTCGAGGGCAGCGTCCGAGAGCCGGGTGTTCTTCGTCAGGCCGAAGAACTGGTTCAGGGTGTCAAAGGCCGCAGCCTTTTCTGCCAGTACCCGGCTGGCCTGCCGCTGCTGGTTCTGCTTGGCGTCCCGGTCGGCCTGTTCGGCCTTCTGGAAACGTACATTCGGCAGCTTGTTCAAAATCTCGGTGCGCTTGGCATCGTCTCCGGCTTTGTACTGATATACCGGCACACCCTGCTCCTTCAGACTGTTCACCAGCATCTCGCTGGCGTTGTCCGGCAGGACAGCTGCCTTTACCTCATCAAAGCCCACCGCACGTTGAGGTTTAGCCTCAAAATACCCGGTAGGGATAGCGGCCACATCTTTGTACAGCTGCCGTATCATCTGGGCTGTGTCCTTACCAATGATGTAGCCTTCTTTTGCAAATGCCTTGCCGATAGCTGCGGCTGTCTGGCTGCCCTGCGCGGCCCGCAGCAAAATATCGCCAAGGATCTCCCGCTCTTCAAAGCTGTTGTCCGTGTGGGCTTCGGTCTCGCTGCGCAGCTTGTCAACGACCTTTTCAATCTGGCCGTCTGCCTTTTCCAACAGCGCCTTATATTCTTCTTCCGGCATCTGTTGTAAACGGTTCTTGTCTGCCCGTACCTCATCAAGGCTTTTATACTCTGCGGTCGTAGTTGACATCAGCGTTGCAGCTGACACACCCCACACATCCTGCCCTCGGGCATTCTGTGCATTCATAGCCGCCACAAGGTTTTCCAGTGTATAGGGATTATGCAGTTCCGTAAAACTTCGTCTCTTTCCGCCGGGTGTGAAACGGTCTTTGCTGTTTCGGATACCTTTCTGTCCCAGCACATTTCCAAGCTGTTCCTTTACCCAGTTTTTCACCGCTGCTTCGGGAGCCGCCTGCCGGATGGCCTCTCTGGTAGCTTCCACATCCAGCTCTACTTTTCCATCGCTGGTATCAGTCATCATCTTATACGCGTGTTCGAGCAGGCCATACAGGCGTCCACGGTTCTCATTGCGCAGTTTATTGATGCGCATCTGCCATCGCCGATTCTGACCTTCCAGCGAGCCGTGTGTATACTTTTCTTCCAGCGCATCCGCTGCTTTATCGGCCAGCTTGTCCATCAGGTCAAAGTCTCCCCCCTCGAAGACTTTCTTGAGTTCGTCCGCCCCGGCATATTCGATGATTTTTTCCAGTGAATCATTTCCGAGGCTATCGAACTGTTCCTTCTCCGTCCTGTATATGGGTTCTACCTTCTCGCCCTGAGCTTTCAGATATGCCAGCTGCACCGCAGTATCCCGCTGGAGCTTCTGCGCTAACTCCTCACGATTTTCGCTGCTCACCTCATCTACACCAATACGCTGCAGCGATGAGCTGTTTGCAAACTTTCCCTCAAAATCGCTCTGGCTGGCTTCATATACAGTATCTTCAAAATCAGCTGCCGCTTTGCTGTTTACCTCGTACTCCACGTTCGGCCTTGTCGGTGTCCACGCATCCGAACCATACACCCTGTTCGCTCTGCTGGCCTGCGGGTCAATACTGTCCGGCCCAAACACCAGTGAGATGGGACCATACTTACTGTGGCCGTCCTGTGCCTTCACCACAGCGATAGAGGGCGAAGGCATCCCGCCCAGGTCCAGCGCTTCCCGCAGATTTTCTTCGGTCAGGTTGTGTACCGCCACCAGCTCTTTTTCGCTGTTCACTTCCACAGGGCTTGCCATCTGGAAACGGATGTTTTTCTTTACAGGGGCATCGTTTTGTGTTATAATTTTATTAGCAGGAAAGCTCGGGCGTTCACCGCCCTCCTCGGTTTTGAGTACCGTGTCAGCGCTTTCCTGCTTTTGTTTTATCTGTCCTGCATCATCCAATACTAACAGACTTCCATCAGAACCGCACACCTCGTGGACATAAAACTTATTTCCTTGCTTTGTACTGCGGTATTCATTTACAACAACCGCCTCATAGATTTTTATTCCAGCCACCACGACCGGTGCTACAAATGTATATGTGTTATACCCCCGGCCTTTCCAATTCTCTACAAAGCCGATCTGTTCGCCATAACGGATAACTTCAGGAATCGCCGCTGCCGCAATTTGTTTCGCCGGGCCATTGCCGTGCTGTACGGTTGCTTTTGCTCCCTTGCGAGTCAGCTCGATCACACCAAATCCATCACGTTCTACTTTTCCGCCGACCGATTCAAAGAAGCGCACGATGTTTTCAGCGTTTTCTTTACTGGTTGCACCGTATGCAATTTCTTTCCCTGTAATTTCAATCACCGGGCTCATCTGTTCCAGCCGTAAAAGATTTCGATTCAGTTGTTTTTCAAGAGTTTCTTCTCCTTCTTGTAGCTGGAACCTCACGCCCCGTCCTTCCGCCGCGCTCTCGGTCTTGAGAGCTGCGGCGTTTTCTTTTGCCGCCCGCAGGTTGTCCATGGCCTTTTCTGCGTGGGCGAAATACTCGTCCTGCAAAGTGCGCTTTTCGGCCTCGGCCAGCCGCTTCGCCTTCAGGGCGGCGCGGTCGTCCGGGTCGATGGTCAGCACTTCCTTCGCCCGGCTGATGAGTCCATCCAGCATCTGCCGCACCTGCTCCATCACCTTGTGGATGGCGCCGCTCTTGCCTGCGTTCTTCTCTGCCTGCCCGCGCTGGAACGTCACCCAGCGCTTGAAGCTCTCCTCGCTGTCAAAGATGCCCCGCCATGCGTCGGCCACCAGCTCCTCCGCTGCCTGCTCATAGGTCAGGCTCTGGGCGCTGTAATCCTTCAGCTTTGCCCGGACCATCTCGTCGAGGCTTTCGTAGCCGCTGTTCTTCGCCAGATATTCCAGCGCGTGCTCCTGCAAAGTCCTTGCGCCCTCGGCATCCAGTGCATTATACCAGTGGTAGTCCTCGTGCAGCACTGTTCCGAAGATGTCCTGCGCACTGTCTCCGAAGAAGATGCGGGCCGTCTCGGTGTCCACATAGGCCCTGACTCCCGGGTCGTTCTGCAGCACATTCTTCAGCACCGCATCGGTGCCGGTGGCCGCAGCATTCAGGCTGATGATCTGGCTGGCCGCGTCGCCCTCTGGCCGCATCGTACCCTTGGCGTATACCTCGCCCCTGCCGCTGGTGCTCTCGCTGCCAAGTGCGCCGCCCAGTTCGGTCATCTTTTCGGCATACAGCATCCGTTCGCCCTTGCCCTGGGTGTAGGCGATCTCAAGGGCCGTCCGGCCGGCGCTGGTGCTCAGGATGTAGTTGATGTCTGCCGCCGTGCCGCTCATGCTGCCCGCCAGCTCCAATGCCTGCTCGAAGGTGTCCGCGCCGCTCCGGCCCAGCCGGTACAGCGGCGACGCTGCGGCCGCGTACCGGTCGGCGTCCACCCTGTCCGGCATATTTTTGCTGATGGTCTCGGCTGCCTTGTCCGTCACCCGCCAGCCTTCCAGCGCCCGCTGCACCTCGGCCTCCCGCTGGGTCTTCGGCGCTTCCGGCCGGAGTCCCAGAGTCTCCCGCAGCGGGGCGTTCTCGTAGCTGTCGGTTTCACCTACAGCGGCAGTCGCTTCACGCACGTTGTCCGGCGCAGCCGTTTCCGGCATGGCGTCGGCGGTTTCTGCGGGAGCATTCTGTACTGTCTGCGGCGCACTCGCAGCTTCGCTGGGCAGCTCTGCACTCTGTACGGCAGGCACCGCTTCGCTTTTCGCCTTCTGCTGTGCGGCGATCTCCCGCAGCATTCGGCGGGTCGCGCCCGCAGTGTCGGGCAGCGTCACGCCGTAAGCCTGCTCAAAGGCCGCACGGTTTTCCCGGTTCTCGGCGTTCGGCGTAAACAGCCCGATGGTCTTGCCCGTCAGGCTGTCGCTCGCCGCCACTTCGGCAAACTGCCGCACCGCCGGGTTTTCCGATTTTGCGGCAGTTGTTTCCGCCCGCTGCATACTTTCAGTGGAGTTTCCTTTAAGAAAGGCGCTTTGCTCCCGGGTTGCGGCTCCCAGCGTCTGCTGCGCTGTCGCTTGCATCCCGCTGGCCGCTGCCCCAACAGCTCCTCCCTGTTTCGGCCACTGGCCGTGGTCGTCGCCGTTGCCCCCTCTTGGGGAGCTGGCGCGCAGCGCCTGAGAGGGCTCGTTCCTCGCATCCACCTCCCCCATGTCGCTTATGTGCCGCTCGGTGTACTGCTGTAAGGCTTTGGCCCGGGCGTTCTGCTCCTGTTCTGCCTGACGTTGTGCTTCCTTTTTGTCAAACTCCCGGCTCCACTGGCTCAGCTGCTCCTTGGTGACGCTGCTCTTCTTTGTGGTGGTGCTCTGCGCAGTGCTGCCCGTCCCGCTTGCCCTGTCCGGATTCTTTGCGTCAAATTCCCTGCTCCATTGTGCGAGCTGCTGTTTGGTTACTGCCATTTGTTTGTCCTTTCTGCCTTACCCTGCCAGCTCAAAGGCTTTCCAGATTTCGTCGTCCGTGTATCCCTGATACTTCAGGCTGTCAAAAATAGTCTGGTCATCCGAACCGTGGTTTCTCTGGCCCTTGATGGCGTTCGCCGCCACCTGCGCCCGCTGCGGGACACTCGACTGGCTTGCCGTTCTCCCGGTGCTCTGGCTCTGTCTGTTACTTGTCCCAGTACTCCACTTGTTTGCCGGGTCTCCTTTCCAGCTCTGCTCCGTCAGTCCGGTGTTCTTTTCCAGCAGATTCGGCGTATCGATCATGTTGTAATATTGCAGCGTGTTCCCGTAGTTGGTCTTTCTGGGGTCAGAGTCCTTCATCTTCGTATAGTCATCCGCCATGTCCAGCAGCTGAGCATAGGTCGGAGTAGGTCTCTTATTTCCCGTGCTGCTCCTGCTGCCCGAAGAGCCGCCCGAGCTGCCGCTTCTCCGACCGCTGTAGCTGCCGGTGATGTACTGAGGCGTGTAGTTCAGCGCATCCCTGCTGATGCCGTACATGTCGGCTACAGCCCCTGCTGCATCGCGGAAACCACCCTCGTAAAGGTCGGTGATTCCCTTCATTGCCGTCAGATAATCCGCCGGGGAAAGCTCAGTCGTTTTCTCCGTGGTCCAATCGTTGAGAATGCTGGGGTCTAAGCCGTTCGCACTCAGGAACTGGTTCAGGAAAGCTTCGCTTGCACCCCGTTCTTTATAGTCAAGCGCTTTGTCTATCGCCATCTGCTGCAGCTGCGCCTGCACCTGTTTTTCTTGCAGCTCATGTTCCTGCTTCCACTGGTCATATCCCTTGTACCGGTCGTAGGCGGTAAAGCCCGCTTTTACAACATCGGTGCCTACCTGCATCAGATTATCCCAGAAGTTCTGCTTCTCCTGCGCCGCCTGATCTGCCCGGCTCTTCTTGTAGTCCCGCCAGTCCTGTGCATTGGCCACGGCCCCCTGATGCTCCGCCGCCTCGAGACTGTCCTGATTCTGCAGCGCACTCAGCAGCCCCGAGAAGCCGTTCTGCTTCAGCTGGTACAGAGTCAGGGCCTTGTCCCGCAGGCCCGAAAGTCCGCTGTCCACGTTGGCCATGGCCTGCTGGTATCCCTGCCGGGCCACGCTGCCCGCATAGCTCGAGCCGTACCCGCCGCTCAGCGCAGCCGCACCG
>OGJU01001416.1_pt1 | contig 15491 bp, 9 predicted proteins | sample 1572251 | NCBI WGS metagenome assembly OGJU01 (sample SAMEA2582144, study PRJEB24529) | metagenome | biome: Human gut stool | place: China | collected 2011
ACAATATAGATGACCAGAGGAGATATCTTGATATAATCAGAGAAAGGCTTAACAGTCTCAATGAAATGCTGGAGGAGCTTTTTACATTCACAAAGCTCAAAAATGATTCATATAAGCTGGAGCTTACAGACTGTTGTATAAACAGAATATTAAAAGAAGCTGTATTTTCTTATTATGATGAATGGAAAAAGCAGGGCATCTGCCCGGATATTAGTATTACTGAGGAAATGCTGTATATATCAGGTAATAAGCAGGGCTTAAGGAGAGTTATACAGAATGTCATAAAAAATGGTCTTGATCATGGGGAAAAGAATATAAGTATCAGGCTTACCCGTGAGGATAATCATGCCTTGCTTAAAATCAGCAATTATACGGAACATCCTGAAAATATTGACTTAAGCCATGTGTTCGAGCGTTTTTATAAAGCAGATGTGGCAAGAGGCAGAGCCTCAACCGGACTGGGTTTATCTATTGCAAAAGAGCTTGTGGAGCGTATGAATGGAGATATAAGTGCAAGAATACAGGGAAATGATTTCATTATTGAGATAAAAGTTTCACTTGTGGTATAATATGTATAGGCTGGAATGGAGGAGGCTAAGTTATGGGGAGATTTGTTAATACGGATAATAGTGCATTTAAAATGGCACTTAATTCTGAAATATATGTAGATAAGTCTGGACTTATCGAGTATACCAACAGAGTGCTTAATACTAATCAGGCATTTATATGTAATAGCCGTCCAAGAAGATTCGGAAAGTCAGTTACAGCAGATATGCTTGTGGCATATTATAGCAAAGGCTGTGATTCAGAAGGGATATTTGACAGACTGCAAATAAGTAAAAGTCCATCATATAAAGAAAATATTAATAAATATGATGTAATACATTTTGATGTACAATGGTGTATGATGGATGCCGGTTCGCCAGATAAAACAGTAAATTATATTAACGAACAGATTATAGCTGAGTTAAAGGAAAACTATCCAGATGTCGACCTTGATTCTGCGAGAACGGCATATGGTGCTATGTCACTTATTAACATGAACAAGGGAATTAAATTTATTGTAATAATAGATGAGTGGGATGTGATTATTCGTGATGAGGCAGCTAATAACGATGTTCAGACACAGTATATTAATTTCTTAAGGGGAATGTTTAAGGGGAGTGAGCCGGCAAAGTTCATACAACTGGCGTATCTTACAGGCATTCTGCCAATAAAGAGAATAAAGACACAGTCAGCACTTAATAATTTTGATGAATATACGATGATAAGTGCAAAGGTTCTGGACAAATATACAGGCTTTACTGAGGATGAAGTTAAATGCCTGTGTGAAAGATTTGGAAGGGATTATGATAAGGTAAAAAGCTGGTATGATGGCTATAAGCTTGGAAACTGCCATATATACAATCCTAAGGCCGTGGTCAATGTTATGCTGTGGGGAGAGTATCGCAGCTACTGGTCGGAAACAGGAACATATGAGGCTATTATTCCGTTAATTAATATGAACTTTGATGGCCTTAAGACGGCAATAATAGAAATGATAGCAGGAGCTTCGATAAATGTTGATGTTAATTCATTTCAAAATGATATGGTCAGCTTTGCAGGAAAAGATGATGTAATGACGCTGCTTATTCATCTTGGATATCTGGCATATGACAGCAGTTATCAAATGGCATATATACCTAATGAGGAAATTCGTCAGGAATTTATTCTTGCTACTAAAAAAACAGAGTGGAATGAATTAATTGCATTTCAAAAGCAGTCGCAGGTAATAATAGATGCAACTCTTGATAAAGATGCAGATACAGTAGCGGATTGCATTGAAAAAATTCATACAGAATACACATCGGCCATTCAATATAATAATGAGAACTCTTTAAGCTGTGTTTTATCATTAGCTTATTTAAGTGCAATGCAGTATTATTTCAAGCCAGTAAGAGAAATGCCAACAGGCAGAGGCTTTGCAGATATTGTACTATTACCAAAGCCAGAGTATACAGCAGGTTATCCGGCTTTAATTATTGAGCTGAAGTGGAATCAGGATGCAGTCACCGCCATCAATCAGATAAAAGAGAAAAAATACCCAGAGGCTGTTAAGAAATATACAGATAATATATTACTTGTTGGGATTAATTATGATAAAAAAACAAAGAAGCATAGCTGTGTTATAGAAAGGTAAGCTGCGAAGCAGGACGATAAAGCGCGAAGCGCGGGTTCGTGAGTGTATGGGTTGAGAAAGAGTAAATTATGATATAATGAAAAAATAATAAAAATATAATACTGAATATTGACAAAAAAATGTCAAAATAATATAAAATGCAGAAGAAAAAGGGGCTGTTACAAAGGAATTATATACAGAATATGCTGATTCGTTTAATGAATGGGGAATATTACAGATTCAATAATAAAGGGAGACATGCGTATGAAAAATATAAAAGAAATAGGGGATTTTTTTATAAATCTGAATGAATATGTATATGCAACAGATATAGAAACCAATGAAATTGTATATATGAATCATAAAGCATTGAAAGCGTATGGCTTAGAATCAATAGAGGATATAAAAGGCAAGAAGTGTTATGAGGTATTACAAAAAGCTTCTGTTAAATGTGGTATGTGCAACAACAGCAGACTTTTACCAGGAGCCTTTGAGGAATGGCGTTATTATAATCCTGTATTAGATAAATATATGATAATAAAGGATACTCTGGTTGAGGGGGAAGGAAACAGAAAGTACAGGCTGGAAATAGGCATAGATATAAGTGAGGAGCTTGCACAGGATAAGCTTATCCAGAAGTATAGAGAAACTGAAGTACTTGTCAATGAGGGTTTAAGAGTGGCACTTGCAGCAGATACACCTGATGAAACGATTAATACACTTATTGGGTATATAGGTAAAGCACTTAATGGAGAAAGAACATATATATTTGAAAAAAATATACATGGAAGAGATGATAATACATATGAGTGGACGGCAGAGGGAATAAGTCCGGAGAAGGATAATCTTCAGAATCTGCCTCCAGAGATATGTGCTAACTGGTATAAGTGTTTTGAAAAAGGCGGAAACATCGTAATTCAGGATATTGAAGAAATAAAGGATAGCGATCCATTGCAATATGATAATTTAAAAAGACAGGGGGTTCATTCAATAATTGTAATTCCATTATATAACGAAGGAAATGTTGTTGCATTTATGGGAATAGACAATCCTCCGTTGCTTACACTCGAATATGCCTTAAGTATACTGGAGATTATGGGTGCTTTTATTATATCGTGTATAAAGCGCAGGAATACGATGAGAAAGCTTGAAGATATGAGCTATAAGGATGCTTTAACCAAAATCGGAAACCGTTTCGCTATGAGAGACTGTGTAGATAGTATAGATAAAAAACAGAGTATAGGTGTTGTTTACTGTGATGTTACAGGACTGAAATATGTGAATGATACAATGGGACATGAGGCAGGCGACAGACTTATTCTTAACGCATGTGGATGCCTTACAGACGTGTTTGGAGTGGATGCAGTATTTCGTATAGGTGGAGATGAGTTCCTTGTAATCTGTACACAGATAGATGAGAATACATTAATAAAGCGTATAACAGAGTTAAAAGAACTAATGAATGAGCGTTCTGTGAATATGGCAGCAGGTGTTATCTGGAGTGAGAATGTAATAACAGGCTTTGATGAAATGTTACGTGAGGCAGAGGATAAAATGTATGCCGATAAAGCGCGATATTATAAGGAAAAAGGAATTGAACGCAGAAAAGGACGGGCATAGCAGGGCTAAAGGAATGCATCATATAACACAATAACAGGTGATTTTGTGATAAATTATAATAAATAATACAGCTTAATTATTGACATTTTAAGATCAATTATATACAATCACATTATCTGCGATGACGAAGACAGTAGATTATGAAAGAAAGCAATAGCGAGCCGGGATGGTGGAAGCCGGTGTGAGTAGAGCATAGTTGAATATCACTTCCAAGCATCCTTGCAGAACTTTGCAGTATAATATTATGGGTAACATTAAGGATGGTATTATATTACGAAAAGTAAGTGAGGACGGTAATCCTACCGTTACAAGGGACGCATATGATGGTATGTCGTAATTGATATAGGTTAAGTTGATTCAGCCCCTGTCGTATTACGGCAGGGGCTTTTTTGCATATGTAACGACATTTGTTACAGCACCAATAAAGCAAGCTGACATCGTTACGATTAAGTAAATGATTTGAAAGGAGTAACACAATGGTATACGAGAAAGTTTCATCAGATATGAATTTCGTAGACAGAGAAAAACAGGTTGAAAAGTTCTGGAAGGATAATGATATATTCCAGAAAAGTATTGATAACCGTAAGAAGGGGGAAACATATACATTTTATGATGGACCTCCAACAGCTAATGGTAAGCCACATATAGGACATGTTCTTACAAGAGTTATAAAGGATATGATTCCAAGATATAGAACAATGAAGGGCTATATGGTTCCACGTAAGGCCGGATGGGATACACATGGACTTCCAGTTGAGCTTGAGCTTGAGAAGGAATTAGGTCTTGATGGCAAGGAACAGATTGAAGAGTATGGTCTTGAGCCATTCATCAAGAAATGTAAGGAAAGCGTATGGAAATACAAGGGTATGTGGGAAGATTTCTCATCTACAGTTGGTTTCTGGGCTGATATGGATAATCCATACATCACATATGATGATAACTTCATCGAGTCTGAATGGTGGGCTTTAAAGCAGATATGGGATAAGGGTCTTTTATATAAGGGCTTTAAGATTGTTCCTTACTGCCCACGTTGTGGAACACCACTTTCATCACACGAAGTAGCACAGGGCTACAAGGCTGTTAAAGAGCGTTCAGCAGTAGTACGTTTCAAGTGTGTAGGCGAAGATGCATATTTCCTTGCATGGACAACAACACCTTGGACACTTCCATCTAACGTTGCACTCTGCGTGAACCCAGAAGAAACATATGTAAAGGTTAAGGCAGCAGACGGCTATACTTACTATATGGCAGAAGCACTTCTTGATAAGGTACTTGGTGGACTTGCAGTTAAGGCAGGCCAGACAGTAGGCGGAAATGTTATCGAAGAAGGCAAGGAAGCTGGAAGCGGCGCAGGCGTTGACTACGAAGTATTAGAAACTTACAAGGGTAAAGACCTTGAATATAAAGAATATGAGCCATTATACCAGTGTGCGGCAGATGTTGCGGCTAAGCAGCACAAGAAGGGACATTTTGTTACATGTGATGACTATGTAACTATGTCAGATGGTACTGGTATCGTTCATATTGCACCAGCATTTGGTGAAGATGATGCCAAGGTTGGACGTAAATATGACCTTCCATTCGTACAGTTCGTTGACGGAAAGGGTGAACTTACAAAGGAAACACCATATGCAGGACTTTTCGTTAAGAAGGCAGACCCAGAAGTTCTTAAGGATCTTGATAAGGAAGGCAAGTTATTCGATGCTCCTAAGTTTGAGCATGATTATCCATTCTGCTGGAGATGTGATACACCACTTATCTACTATGCAAGAGAGTCTTGGTTTATCAAGATGAGTGATCCAGAAGTTAAGGCTAACTTAATAGCTAACAACAAGACAATCAACTGGATTCCGGAAACTATCGGAACTGGACGTTTTGGCGCATGGCTTGAAAATGTTCAGGACTGGGGAATTTCACGTAACAGATACTGGGGTACTCCTCTTAATATCTGGGTATGTGATGATTGTGGAGAAATGTTATCTATCGGAAGCAAGGCAGAATTAAAGGAACATTCTGATAACTGTCCAGATGATATCGAGCTTCACAGACCATATATTGATGCTGTTACTTGTACTTGTCCTAAGTGTAAGGGCAAGATGAAGAGAGTTCCAGAAGTTATCGACTGCTGGTTCGACTCAGGTTCAATGCCATTTGCACAGCACCATTATCCATTTGAGAATAAGGAAGTATTTGAACAGCAGTTCCCTGCTAAGTTCATTTCAGAAGCCGTTGACCAGACAAGAGGCTGGTTCTACTCACTGCTTGCTATATCAACACTTCTTTTCAATAAAGCACCTTATGAAAATGTTATCGTACTTGGTCATGTTCAGGATGCAGATGGACAGAAGATGAGTAAGTCAAAGGGAAATGCTGTAGATCCATTTGATGCATTAAAGAAGCACGGTGCAGATGCCATCCGCTGGTATTTCTACGAGAACTCAGCACCATGGCTTCCTAACAGATTCCATGATAAGGCTGTTACAGAAGGACAGAGAAAGTTCATGGGAACTATCTGGAACACATATGCATTCTTTGTACTTTATGCTAATATAGATGAATTTGATGCTACTAAGTACACACTTGAGTATGATAAGCTTCCTGTTATGGATAAATGGATTCTTTCTAAGCTTAATACTCTTGTTAAGACTGTTGATAACAATCTTGCCAACTACAAGATTACAGAAACAGCAAGAGCACTTGAGGACTTTGTAGATGAGCTTTCTAACTGGTATGTAAGAAGATGCCGTGAAAGATTCTGGGCAAAGGGTATGGAGCAGGATAAGATTAATGCTTATATGACTCTTTACACAACACTTGTAACACTTTGCAAGGCAGCAGCACCTATGATTCCTTTCATGACAGAAAGCATTTACAGAAACCTTGTATGCAGTATAGATAAGACAGCTCCTATCAGTATCCACCTCTGCGACTTCCCAGAAGTTAAGGAAGAATGGATTGACAAGGAACTTGAAGATAACATGGAAGATGTATTAAATGCTGTTGTTATCGGAAGAGCATGCCGTAACTCAACTAACATCAAGAACAGACAGCCAATCGGCAAGCTGTACATCAAGGCTGACTGGAAGTTAAACGAATACTTTACAGCTATCATAGCAGATGAGCTTAATGTTAAGGAAGTTGAGTACACAGATGATGTAAGAGCATTTACTTCATATTCATTCAAGCCACAGTTAAAGACACTTGGACCAAAGTATGGCAAGCATCTTAATGCTATCAGAGTAGCACTTTCAACACTTGATGGCAATGTAACTATGGATGAACTTAATACTAAGGGTTCATTTACAATCAATGCTGATGGTGAAGATATCGTTCTTGAGAAGGATGATGTTCTTATCGAGATGACTCAGAAGGAAGGCTTTGTAGCAAGTTCTGATAAGGGTATTACAGTTGTTATGGATACTAACCTTACACCAGAGCTTATTGAAGAAGGTTTCGTAAGAGAAATCGTAAGTAAGATTCAGACTATGCGTAAGGATGCTGGATTTGAGGTTATGGACAAGATTACTGTATATGTAGATGGTAATGACAAGTTAGCAGACCTTATGGTTAAGAATGCAGAGCAGATTAAGAGTGTTGTTCTTGCAAATACTATTGAAACAGGTAAGACAGCAGGATTCACTAAGGATTGGGATATCAATGGTGAGAAGGTTGTGCTTGCGGTTGAGAAGAACTAAAACAGTATCTTAATAATTTATAATATGTAAAGACGAGGAGAAAATCGCAGTTATGCGTATTTTCTCCTCGTTTTTATATAAATAGGTGAGATGAGGTACAATTCACGCCCAAAAATGACAGTTCACGCCAATTGTATTGAAATATTATTAAGGATGAATATACTGAAATTAATAAGAACTATAAAAAATGTTATAGAAGATTATGTTGCATATAAATGATTTATATTAAAAGAATGGAGGTGGTATGAATGAAAAGAAAAATGATGATGTTATTAGCTGTTAGTTTGATTGCAATAGCTGGATGTGGTAAAGGGAATTTACAGAGTGCACCACTGCCAGAACAAGCATATCTTTATTATCTTGAATAATAATGATCAATTAATTTTATTAAATTGCAATAAGGGTGCGAATCGTGTATAATTTAACCATCGTGTAACGTGCTTTGTGAATAATGTTAATTAAATCAGACACGATTAGTTAAATCAGGAATAATGATATACATTTGTGGTATATCTATATATTAAGGAGGAGAAGAATACATGGTGACAGGTACAGAAGCATCTTTTAGCAAGGAAGAATTCAAGAAAAAAGTTGTAAGTAATTGTAAATCTCTTTATAGAAAGAATATTGATGAGGCAGATAAACAGCAGGTGTTCCAGTCAGTTGCATATGCAGTTAAGGATCTTATCATAGATAAGTGGATAGCTACACATAAGACATATGACAAGGAAGATCCTAAGATTGTATATTATATGTCTATGGAGTTCCTTATGGGACGTGCACTTGGTAATAACATGATTAATCTTACTAAGTATAACGAGATAAAAGAAGCACTTGAGGAGCTTGGACTTGATATTAATGTTATCGAGGATCAGGAGCCAGATGCAGCACTTGGTAACGGTGGACTTGGAAGACTTGCAGCATGTTTCCTTGATTCACTTGCAACTCTTGAATATCCAGCTTACGGATGCGGTATCAGATATAAGTATGGTATGTTCAAGCAGGAGATTAAGGACGGATATCAGGTAGAGGTTCCTGATAACTGGTTAAAGGATGGCAATCCATTTGAGATTAAGCGTTCTGAATACAGATATGAAGTCAAGTTTGGTGGGTATGTGCGTTCTTACAGAGATGAAGCAACAGGACGTGATATATTCGTTCAGGAAGACTACCGTTCAGTTATAGCTGTTCCTTATGACCTTCCAGTTATCGGATATGGTAACAACACAGTCAATTCACTTAGAATATGGGATGCAGAGCCAGTTAATACATTTAACTTAAGCTCATTTGATAAGGGCGATTACCAGAAGGCTATAGAGGAAGAGAACCTTGCAAAGAATATTGTAGAAGTTCTTTATCCTAACGATAACCATTATGCAGGTAAGGAATTAAGACTTAAGCAGCAGTATTTCTTCGTATCAGCATCAGTCCAGAGAGCTGTTGAAAGATATAAGAAGATGCACAATGGTGATGTAAAGAAGCTTTATGAGAAGGTTACATTCCAGCTTAATGATACACATCCAACAGTTGCAGTTGCAGAACTTATGAGAGTTCTTATGGATGAGAATGGTCTTGAATGGGATGAAGCATGGGATGTAACAACTAAGACAGTTGCATATACTAACCATACTATTATGGCTGAGGCACTTGAGAAGTGGCCTATTGAGCTGTTCTCAAGACTTCTTCCAAGAATCTATCAGATAGTAGAGGAAATCAACAGAAGATTCGTTGAAGATATTAAGGCAAAGTACCCAGGAGACCAGGAAAAGGTCAGAAAGATGGCTGTTATATATGATGGTCAGGTTAAGATGGCACATCTTGCTATATGTGCAGGCTACTCTGTTAACGGTGTTGCAAAGCTTCACACAGAAATCTTAGAGAAGCAGGAGCTTAAGGATTTCTATGAGATGATGCCAGAGAAGTTCAACAACAAGACTAATGGTATCACACAGAGAAGATTCCTTCTTCATGCTAATCCACTTCTTGCAGACTGGATTACAGACAAGATTGGTGATGGATGGGTAACAGATCTTAAGCAGCTTGAAAAGATGCTTGTATATGTTAATGATGAAAAGGCAAGACAGGAATTCATGCAGATTAAGCATAAGAATAAAGTAAGACTTGCAAAGTATATCAAGGAGCACAATGGAATAGATGTTAATCCGGATTCTATATTTGATGTACAGGTAAAGAGACTTCACGAATATAAGAGACAGCTTCTTAATATTCTTCATGTTATGTACCTTTACAATGAAATCAAGAAGAATCCTGATATGGATATTATTCCTAGAACATTTATCTTTGGCGCAAAGGCTGCCGCTGGTTATAAGATTGCAAAGCAGACTATAAAGCTTATTAATAATGTTGCAGATGTGATCAACAATGATGAATCTATTAATGGAAAGATTAAAGTAGTATTTATCGAGAATTACAGAGTATCTAACGCTGAGATTATATTTGCAGCAGCAGATGTATCTGAGCAGATTTCTACAGCATCTAAGGAGGCTTCAGGTACAGGTAACATGAAGTTTATGCTTAATGGTGCAATAACACTTGGCACTATGGATGGCGCTAATGTTGAGATAGTCCAGGAGGTTGGAGAGGAGAATGCCGTAATATTCGGTCTTCGTTCTGATGAAGTTATCCGTTATGAGAATGAGGGTGGCTATGATCCTATGGAAATCTTCAACAACGACCAGAATATAAGAGAGGTTCTTATGGAACTTATCAATGGTAAGTATTCTAAGGAAGATCCAGAGATGTTCAGGGATATCTACAACTCACTTCTTAACTCACAGGAGGGAAGAAGAGCAGATACTTACTTCATTCTTAAGGACTTCCGTTCTTATGCAGAAGCACAGGCTAAGATTGATAAGAGATACAGGGATGAGACTGGCTGGGCTAAGACAGTTATGATTAACTCGTTTAAGGCAGGTAAGTTCTCATCAGACAGAACTATTGAAGAGTATGCAACAGAAATCTGGAAGCTTACTAAGACACCAGTTAAGTTAAAGTAAAGGTTGCAAAATATAGAATAATATCTATCCGGTATTCATACATTTTATCTAGGAGGCTAGATAAAGTGTATGAGACTGGATAGATTTTTTTTACCCCGTATTATAATCAGAGGAGTGGGTTTAATCGGGGAAAGAATAGATGAAGCGGCAACAGACAAGCAGTATATAGAATATAAGAAGGCAAGAAGAAGGAACGATACACAAGGGTATGTCATAAGCAGCTGCGAGGCAGGAAATTATGATTACAAGGATTATAATTATTATAAAAGCAGGAGGGGAGAAGATAATTATTCATTAATTAAGGAAGAAAGCAGGAAAGGCCGCAGTATAGTCAGGAAATGTATGGAGATAATGATATTTATCGCCATTTATTTGCTGGTGCCATCGGTTATTACGCTGAAGCTAACAGGTGTTGTTGATACGGCTGTGAGTGAAGAGATAGCTGATGGAAGGACGGTAACAGTGAATTATAAAAATGCATCACAATCTGTAGAGATTGAGAAGTTTGTTTCAATGGTTCTTGCCGACAGATTGTATATGGGTGATGAGATTGAACTTCTAAAAGCAGAAAGCATTATGATAAGGACAGATATATACCGTTTAATGGGCGAAAGGATGAACATAGACAGTAGTCAGCTTGGTATGTCGTATATGACATCAGGACAGATGAAGAAAAAGTGGGGAAAGGACTATTTGGATAATTATAACCTTGTAAATGACTGTGTAGCAGCGACAAATGGCATGACAATAAGCTGTAACGGGCAATATATAGAGGCAAGGTATACATACGTAACAGCAGGTTTTACGCTTTCTGGCAAGGATATGTTAGGAGATGATTATTCATATCTTATGGCAGTTGAATGTCCTAAGGATAAAGAAGCAAAAGAATATTTTGTCGTTAAGACTGTTAATAACAAGGATTTTGTTAATGCATTTGAAAAAGCATACGATGGTCTGACACTGGATAAAAAGGGGCTTGATAAGCAGGTACAGGTTGTATCGGTAAGCAGTGATGGATATGTATCTAAGATGCAGGTCGGCAATATGGTGATGACAGGAAGCACATTTGCAAAGATTCTGGGACTTAATTCACCTAATTATAAAATAGAATATATGGATAGTGGCGTAAAGATAACAACAACAGGAGTGGGAGATGGTTTCGGGGTTGGTGTATACACGGCACAGAATATGGCAGAAGGTGGTGCAACTTATGAGGATATTTTAAAAACATTTTATAGTGGGGTGAGTATCGGAGCTTAAAGTGGTTCACAAGAAGATAAAGAAATATATATAGCTGTGGAGTGTTTGACGGGAATGTATTATATTAGAGGATATATTACAATAGATTAAGAATCCTTTACGGATATTTTACGCAATAAAACATATAGATTTTAATAAGACTCTTTATATTATAAGCAATCTTTGGTTAAGAAACATATTTTATCTCTGCAAAATGCGTATCGCAGGGTGGAAATATTATATTAACCTAAGGTTGCATTTTTATGTTGGAGCCAGCATTTCAGGTTGGGAAATCAGCAGCAGAGGCTGAATATGAAATGTCTGATGTCCAGCATAATGTCAATAAGACATAATATCAGGAGGAAGATATGAGAAGAATGAAAAAGGTTGCAGCAGCAACACTTACAGCAATGATGGTAGCAAGTCTGGCTATGGGAACAACAGAAACATGGGCAAGAAGCTCAAAGAGAGCAGCATGGAATAATGCAGCAGCAGAATCAGCAGATGTTGAAATGGAAGTAAAGGATGCCTGTTATACAGAGGATGGAAAAGAAACAGATGCTCATAATGTTAAGTCTAATGTATATGCAAACAGCACAGAATGGGCAGAATGGAAGACTAAGTGGGAGAGCGTAAGAACTAACTTCTGTCAGATAGCATTAACTCCAGGTGAGGATGCAGCTAAGCTTAATGCAGCATGGTATTCAACAACTAAGGATGAAACTCCTAAGATTAAGCTTATGGATGCTTCTGGAAAAGAAATAAAGACATATGAAGGTAAACAGTCAGTTGAAGCTGATGTTGAGACTGTTAAGGATGGAGACAAGACATATACATTATATCCATGTAAGGTTACTGTAACAGGACTTTCAGAGAATACGTCTTACAAGTACCAGTATTATGTAAATGGAGCATGGTCTGAGACATATGACTATAAGACACAGTCAACAGACAGTTTCTCTATAATGTATGTAGGTGATCCACAGATAGGTGCTTCAACTAACCAGCTTGGTAACCAGAATAAAGAATACTATGCAATGAACGATTCATACAACTGGTATCATACACTTAACAATGCTGTTAAAAAGTTCCCAGGCTTAAGCTTTATTATGTCAGCAGGTGACCAGATTAACCAGACTGGTGTATCTAACGATGCTGATAAGCTGGAGCAGCAGATAGAATATGCAGGTTTTCTTAATCCATCTGTACTTAGAAGTCTTCCTGTTGCTACAACAATCGGTAATCATGATTCTAAGTCAGTTAACTATTCTAATCATTTTAATTATCCTAACAAGCAGACAAGCGATGCTAATACAGCATCAAAGACAACTGCAGGTACGGATTATTACTTCACATATGGCAATACGTTATTCATAAGTATTGATACTAACAACTATAATGTTGCTACACATGAAAATGTTATAAAGGAGGCAACAGAAAAGAATCCTTCTGCAAAGTGGAGAATACTTATGTTCCATCAGGATATTTATGGCTCTGGTTATGACCATTCAGATTCAGATGGTATTATTCTTAGAACACAGCTTACTCCTGTTATAGATAAATATGATATAGATGCGGTTCTTCAGGGACATGATCATACATATTCAAGAACATATCAGATATCATCAGATGGTTCTGACAGCCATGAAAAATATACAAAAGAAAATATGCCATCAACAAATGATAAAGATAAATTCTTTGCATATATTAAGGATAATAACTGCTATAACCTCAAGTCAGGCAAGGAGGATTCAAGCAAGGTTGTAGATCCAGAAGGTACTGTATATTTTGAGGCTAATTCAGCAACTGGTAGTAAGTATTATCAGCTTATTGGTACACAGCAGGATTATATAGCAGCAAGATGCCAGAGCTGGAGACCTACATATTCTGTTCTTGATATAACAGATACAACTCTTACAGTAAAGACTTATGATGCAGCATCTAATGAAGAACTTGTAGCAGATGGCGGTGTTAAGACTGCATATACGATTGTAAAGCAGGCGGATAAGACAGCCCTTGATACAGAAATAGCAAAGGCAGAGGCTGCCTATGATACAGCTAAGCAGGCAGGTAACTATACAGATGCTTCTTTAAAGACTCTTGAAGATACTATAACAGCAGCAAAGGCTGTTACAGAAAATGCAGAAAGCACAACAACAGATATAGCAAGTGCGGTAACATCGTTACAGGATGCAGTTAAGGGACTTGTGACTGTAGAGAATAATGATAATAAGGGTAATACAGAAAATAATAACAATGCAGCAGGAAACGGAACAGAGGATACTGCAGGTACAGGAAATGGAACAGGCACAGAGGATAATGGTGAAGCTGGCCAGGATGCATCTGGTTCAGGAAATTCATCAGCAAATGCATCTGGTTCAGGCAGCACGGTTAAGACTGGGGATACAGCTAGGGCAGCAGCATGGTACACAGCAGCAGGTCTTTCAATGGCAGGTGCCGCAGGTATTATACTTGTAGAAAGAAAGAAAAAGAAGCTTAACCAGTAAAAATATATGGATTAATATGCTTTAAGAAGGAAAAAGTAAATGTCAGATAAGAAACAAGTAGTTGTAAAAGCAGTGGTTGTTGTGATATGTATTGCAGCATTTATATTTGCGGCAGACAGGCTGAGGGTTACAGATAAAGAACCAATAGTAACAACACTGGGTTATTCATATGAGAATGCCAGAGTGATCGAGGTGGTAGAGGATAATCTGTCACCTGACGGAATAAGGGTCGGATATCAGAGGTTAAAGGTGCAGCTTACATCTGGAGAGTATAGGGGAGAAGTAGTAGATGCTACAAGTGCCGAGGGAAACCTGTTCGGAGCAGTATGTGAAAAGGGAGATTCGGTGGTAGTGCATATGAGTGTATCGGGTAGTTCTAAAAATGTCTCCGTATACTCAAAGGATAGAATAGTGGCAGTGGCTGCATTTGTAGGAATATTTTTACTGCTCATATGTATAATAGGTGGAAAGAATGGTGTTAAGTCAGTAGTTGGACTTGTGTTTACGTTCGTGTCAATATTTATGATATACATACCTCTCATATACAGAGGATTTTCTCCATTCTGGGCTGCCGTGATCATTACAATTATAACAACAATAGTTACTATGTATCTTATCAGTGGCTTTACAGTAAAAACAATATGTGCAATAGCCGGAACAGTAACAGGTGTGCTTCTTGCAGGCCTATCAGCATGGTTGTTTGGCAAGGTGGCAGATATAGACGGATATAATGTATCAAACATAGAAACGCTTTCTTATGTAGGTCAGATAACTAATATCCGGATAGGCGGGCTGTTATTTTCAGGAATTCTCATAGCTTCTTTGGGGGCTGTCATGGATGTTGCAATGTCTGTATCATCGGCAATGTGTGAAATATATGACAAAGCCCCACAGCTTAGCTGCTTCGAATTGTTTAAAAGCGGTATGAATGTTGGACGTGATATGATGGGAACTATGTCAAATACGCTTATACTTGCTTTTGTAGGAAGTGCAGTAAGTGAGCTTGTTATTAATTATGCATATAATCTTCCATTCAGACAGATTATTAATTCGTATAATATAGGTATAGAGATTATGCAGGGAGTATCCGGAAGCATAGGAGTTATACTTACAGTACCGGCTGTTGCTGTTGTAACAGCGTGGCTGCTTACTCATAGACATGGAAATATTGTTGTTTAATTGAATATTAGCTGGTGACGAACGGACGACAAATATAAGCTACAAGCGGTCCTGCACACGATGTTCAATGCCAGAA
>OGJU01001420.1_pt1 | contig 15384 bp, 14 predicted proteins | sample 1572251 | NCBI WGS metagenome assembly OGJU01 (sample SAMEA2582144, study PRJEB24529) | metagenome | biome: Human gut stool | place: China | collected 2011
TGAAAATCGAACGCTTCGTTTCGGATTCTGCGGAAATTTGGATTTGCGGATTATATAAACAGTATACGCAGTGCATCCAATCATCCCTTAAATAATTATTGGGGATACATTGATATGGCTTTAGATAATTTCCATACAAAAGAAGGCCAAAGCATGAGAACGTATCTATGCCAGAAAGAACCGGGAATCAAGCTTGATAATAAAGAGGAGACTATTGTAAAAGAGACAAACCTTTATAAGGCATTGACTATTTTATATCCGGATATTTATAATTAAATCATACTTATAAATACCGCTCCCCTTTACTGAAAAAAGAAGAATCCCAGTGATATTCGGACAAAGATTGAATAGCGTAAGCAGTCAAAAAAAGCTATTCGCAACGGCAATAAGTATTTGCACCGCACGTACAACGGGGCAATAGTTGCTCGCTCAATTCATCGCGATAGAACTCGTACAGTTGCCGATACATTGTTTCATAGAGGGTTGCTATTTGTTGCTCCTGTTCACTCTCGCTTTGAAAACGATTTTTAAAAGGGTCTTCAAAGTTAAAATGCACCTGCCGTTTGGCATTGAGGGTGAGGAAGCTCTGTTCTTCCTCAGCTTCTTTACACAGGGTAACAACATAGTCCCATGACCGATGCGCATATACTCCGACACCGGAAGGCTTTTTACGCGATATGCCGTAACCGTTTTGCTCCATCACATTGCATACGGCATCGGGAACGCAAATTCCTTCCATAACTCCTGCCGTAGAAATATTCATTCCTCTGCCAAATGTGTGCAGGAGTTCTTGTGCGATACGGCTGCGGCACGTATCCTCATTACTTAGTAATAATATGTCCATTGTGTATTATTTTACCAGTTCTAAATATTCACCATATCCTTCTGCCTGCATCTTCTCTTTAGGGATAAAGCGCAAAGAGGCGCTGTTGATGCAATAACGCAATCCGCCTTTATCGGCAGGACCATCTGTAAAGACATGTCCCAAATGGGCATCACCTGTTTTACTACGGACTTCCGTACGTACCATTCCGTGAGTGGTATCTGCTTTCTCCTGAATCAGCTTGCGGTCAATCGGCTTGGAGAAACTGGGCCATCCGCAACCGGAATCGAACTTATCGGTAGAGACGAACAAAGGTTCACCCGTAGTAATATCCACATAGATGCCCGGACGGTGTTCATCCCAGTAGGCATTACGGAAAGGCGGTTCGGTGGCGTTTTTCTGAGTAACGGCATACTGTTCTGCGGTGAGTTGCGAACGCAAAGTTGCATCATCGGGCTTACTGTAAGCCGCCACCGGTTTCTTCATCTTTGCTTTACGCGCCAGGTCGAATAGCGCAGGATTGATATGGCAGTAGCCGCCCGGATTTTTATCCAGATAATCTTGATGATACTCTTCTGCCGGATAAAAATTCTTCAACGGCTCAATTTCCACTTCCAGCGGGCGGGTGTAGTTGGCAGCCAGACGGCTAACGGTTTCACGGATAACAGGCAGATCGGCTGCATCGGTATAATAAATGCCTGTGCGATACTGAGTACCACGGTCATTTCCCTGACGGTTCAGACTGGTAGGGTCAATTGTCTTGAAATAAAGGTCGATAAGAAAAGACAAGGTCACCTTATCAGAATCATACTGTACTTTTACGGTTTCGGCAAAGTCCGTAGTACCTGTACAGACTTGCTGATAGGTAGGATTGGCTATATTTCCGTTTGCATATCCCACTTGGGTAACTTCTACACCTTCTATTTGCTTCAGGAAATGTTCGGTTCCCCAGAAACATCCGCCTGCCAGATAAATTTCTTTCATTGACTTCATATCGTTTCTCCTTTCTGCCTGACCGGTCGATTTACCGACACAGGACAGACAACTTATTAACATTACAAAAATAAAGATTATTTGCTTCATACCATTTACCATATATGAAGTAAAAAACAAAAAAGTCAACGCAATGGTTGACTTTTTCAAATAATATTGTTTATTATCAGAAGCTGAATTTCTCCAGTTTCATAGAAGCAAGGCTTTGTATTTTAGGAACCAAAGTCACAAAATGCGCCGCCTTTTCGTGTGCAGCCAAAGACTCCTCATCTTTCCATGTTTCGCAAATCATAAGGACATCTTCACGGGTTGCACTTTCAAAGATGTCATAAGCAATGCAACCGTTATCCTTCAGGGAACAAGCTACCAGTTCTTTTGCAGCTTCCATCACAGCAGCACGGTTATCCGCACTCACTTGAATAAAAACATTCAGTCTAAGCATATTCATATCTATTTTAAGTATGGCGCAAATTTATATAGAATAAATAAGAAGTCCGTTAAGATTCTGTGTAATTATTCCTCAAATGTGTTACCCGTTTCTACAACACTCTACATATTTCTACATTGGACTTTTCGGGACAACTTCGCATAATATATCTGTAAATCAAGCATATACCGACAACCAATACAGTTTGGCATTCTATTTGTCCTATGATAAGTGTTAGAGATGATAACCCCAAATATTCACTAAAAATCAGAAAGTTATGAAAAAGGTATTAGCAGCATTAGTAATGGTTTTAGGAACAGGAAGTTCTGTAGTATTCGCACAGGAAGTAAACAACTCATCAGCAATCGTGGCAGAAGCACAAGTTCCGCAAGACGAATTTGTGAAAATCGACCCGACAGAATTGCCACAGGCTGTTATGCAGACATTAGCCAAAGATTATGAAGGTGCATCTGTAAAAGAAGCCTACGTAAAAGAAACGGAAGAGACCACACTCTACAAAATCATCATCGTCACCCAAGACGGTCAGGAAGCGGAAACGCTTTTAAACGAAAAAGGCGAAATTGTCAAAGAATAGTCTTTTCTAAATGTAAATCTCATTAAAGAAAGAATTCCGGTTCGTGACGAATCGGAATTTTTTTATCCGCAAAACACATACGTACCCACAGAGATTATTTGTACATTTGTTGCATCGTATTTAGATGCAGTATCCTATGAAAGTCAAGATAGAAGAGAGTTGGCGGCAACGTTTACAAGAAGAATTCGACAAGCCCTACTTTGAAAGATTGGTATCATTTGTGAAAAGCGAATACGGACGTGCCAACGTGCTGCCGCCGGGACACCTTATCTTTCATGTTTTCAACTCATGCCCTTTTGAAAAAGTAAAAGTGGTTATCTTAGGACAAGATCCCTACCCCAACCCCGGACAATATTACGGGATATGCTTTTCCGTACCGGAAGGAGTAGCCATACCGGGATCACTCGCCAATATATTCAAGGAGATACATCGAGACTTGGGCAAACCGATTCCTACTTCCGGCAATCTGGACCGCTGGGTGGCTCAGGGAGTATTCTCCATGAACTCTGTCCTTACGGTACGCGCCCACGAAACCGGTTCGCACCGCAACATGGGCTGGGAAACTTTCACAGATGCGGTAATCAAGAAATTAAGTGATGAACGGGAACATCTCGTATTCATGCTTTGGGGAGCTTATGCCAAAGAAAAGGCAGCCTTGATAGACAGCAGCAAGCATCTTATTCTGACAACCGTCCATCCTTCACCCCGTTCCGCCGAATACGGTTTCTTCGGTTGCAGGCACTTCAGCAAGGCCAACGATTATTTACGGAGCAAAGGCATTGAGGAGATAGACTGGTAAGACAAAGCCCAATCTTACAGTATCCCGTTTACCCCGCTGCCGAACAATGCGAAATCTCCCAAACAGGGGTCGTCCGGAAAGACTTCCGCCAAAGCCTCGGTTATGTTCCGCGCATTCTTCAGAGAGAATGTTTCCGTATCGGTAAGCCCCAAAAGATAAGCCACCCTGCAAACGTGCGTATCCAAAGGAATCAGCAAATCGCGACGGTCGAAGCTCTTCCAAATGCCGAAATCCACTTCCGACTCTTTCCGTATCATCCACCGCAGAAACATATTCAGTTTCTTTTGAGGGCTCTTGGCTGAAACTTCCAGAAATGCGCACAGCTTCTCCATCGGTGTACCCGGATAAACCGACAAGGCATCTTCCAAACTATCAAAACGGGTATAGGCGGCGTGCAGCCGGGCAAAGTAAGTATAAAAATCCGCATGGGAAAGCATACGGTAAAAGCTGCTCCTATCTGTAGGCAGGAAATCTTCTTTCCATCTGCAGGACAAGACATACCGGTAGGGTGAAGTTCCCATTAAACCATGCAGTCCGTCCACTTTCTTCAATATCTGTTTGCGATTGCCAAAACTCATTATAGCTGTGAGCAAGCCGCTAACCTCAATATCCTGTTTCTGCATATACCGATGCGGAAACTGAACAGGATCACCTTGTATAAAGGCTGCACAATGATATTCTCTTGCCCACGCCAAGAGCTGCAATCGGGTTTTCTCGGTCATACTTTGTAATATTCAGCAATTTTCAGTTTCTATTTCTATTTTTCCATCCCGCCCTGCACCCTGCCACTATCCATACAGCAACAACGAACGGTGCGGTGAGGGTTGTTATTCCCCACTTCATACCGCCTATCTGGAGTAAGACGGACAGCAATACAGCCACTGTGGCCCACGCGCCGCCTTTCCATGTTTTATCTCCCAAAGCAATGGCGCACAACACTCCGTTATATCCCATCAATCCGGCATTCAAAACAGTATCATCCACTCCCAACAGCAGAGCGAACGGAATGGGATGCCCCGCTCCCAATGCAGCATAAAAGCCATTGATACGGGAATTAACCATGATACCCAGCAGGAAGAGCACTCCTGCCAATACTGTATTCCCCTGAAACATCACCTGACCGATGTTCAGACAAAAAGCCTGCAAAAAAGAGAGTGACTGGGCTGTCACTGCATTCCCGGAAGGCAATAGCAAAGACGGCATCATCCCTCTGCAAGCAGCCAACAATATCCACACCGAAAGGATGAAAGGAGCGGTAAATCCCGGCACCCGCCGCTGCAAGCTGAAAAGACGGGCTATCCAAGCGGATAAGCACGCACCTGCAACCAACAATGAGAAAGAAGCTACGGAAACCGGCATAAATACTCCGATCGCTATTCCCACCAAAGTACCGTTAAACCCGTAAAGCCCGTTCCTTATATCTTCGCGACTGTAACCGGAAAGACAAGCCGTTAGTGTACTTACAACATTACCCGCAATCGCCAGCAAGGCCATTTGCCAGGAATTCAGAAGGATACCTGCCAGCATCAATACCCCCGACAGCGCATTGTTCTGAAACATCACCTGGCCTACACCACGCCCTAAAGTAAGAAATGCCTCTTTCATATACTCTTTCAAAAGCTATTTATACAATATAATCCGCTGCAAAATTACATATGTTTTGTCTTTTCAGATTAAACAAACAATGATTATTAACGAACTTCCGTCCAACAAATATGCGGCAAACCACATTTATAGCAACATCGGACAAGTCCCCTATCCCTTTTTCCCTTATTTTTGCATCGTGAACAAACCGATAGAATATATGGAAACCAAGAAGATAACCCGGGAAGAGTATCAGAAGTGTGTGAATGCAGTGGTGGATTACATCAATCTCCACCTCGGAGAAGAAATCGACCTGAAATCGCTGGCCAAGATTTCCCATTTCTCTCCGTTCTACTTCCACCGCATCATGAAAGCTTTTTGGGGCGAACCCGTAGGTACGTTTATCGTCCGGACACGTACCGAAACGGCAGCACGGTTATTACGCTACACCGATTTGCCGATAGCCGACATTGCTTATCGCATCGGTTATTCGTCTTCCTCATCATTGTCTAAAGTGTTCAAGCAGTTCTACGGTATTTCACCTTTAGAATATCGTAACAATAAAAACTTTGTAATTATGAAACCAGCTATTATCCGTCCGGAACTCAAACTGAAACGGGAAATCAAAGAACTTCCGGTCCGAAACATGATTTATATCCGATTGTTCGGAGACTATAAACTAAATGATTATTGCGGCACGTGGATGCGCCTTCAACAATTTGTCCAAGAGGAAAAGCTGCCAATGGGAGAAGTGATGCCTTACTGTATTTTTCATGACGACCCTAAAGTGACCCCGATAGAGAAACTGCGTACCGATGTATGTATGGTTATGCCTGCCGCCGCAACTCCGAAAGGCAATATCGGCTTCAAGCAACTTCCGGCAGGACGCTATGCCATATTCCTGTATAAGGGTTCGTACGAACACCTGCAAAGTGTGTACGACACAATCTATGGAAAATACATCCCTGAAATGGAATGTACATTCAGGGATGAAGCCAGTGCCGAACGATACCTGAATAATCCGGCTGATACTGCACCGGATGAGTTACTGACAGAAATCTATATTCCGATAGAATAAATTAAAATATGTAAGGTATGGGTTCGTCATTCTTCATTATGTCCGGAATGAGAAACCATACCTTATGAAACAGACAAACACCCCTACTTCATCTGCTTATAGTCCGCAATGAATCCTTCCGTCATCCACTTTGCCAGAGCCTGACGGTTGGAACTGATAACGAAACGGCGCTGGTCGAACGTATTCTGGATATTACCCAGTTCAACGAAGACCGAAACCGGAGCGGCTTGCAGCAGCACGTAGAGGTTACGCGAACTGACAGTCCCTTCAAATCCGCGATTGGGCTGATGTTTGTCATATTTCGATTCGAAAGTTTCTTTCATGGTAACCGCCAGTTTCTTTCCCGACACGCTTTTCGGAGCATGGTAAAAGAATACATCCGTCTGCGCACTCCTGCTGCGGCTGTCCACATGCAAGAATATAGCCCGGCAATACTTATACTTCCTACGGTCTTTCCGGTAGAGTTCATTGATTTTGGTGCAACGCTGTTGCAGGCGGGCTACCTGATTCAGCGGAATGGCATCGCCCATGCACGTTTCCCGCTTACTGTTGGAAAGGTAGCGGCTGTCGCGGATTCCGTCTTTGGCATCCTGAATGATGATATGCACTTCCGCCCCTTCCTGCATCAGGTTACGGGCAAGGCGCAAGGCAACATCATAGGCATATTCATCCTCGTGCAATTCCACCTTTCCAATTTTTCCGATAGCTCCGGGATCGGGACCGCCATGCCCGCTGACCACATAGAAGCAAGCACCCTGCAAGCGGTTGGAAGTCACTGTCACATCGGCCAGCTTCTTCCCGAACAGCCGTTCGCGAACCACTCTCTTTTTACCGGCAACAGCTTTGGGCGAAACGGAAGCAGAAGTCCCTTTCTTCAAGGGCGGCAACACATATTTCACTCCCAATCGCAGTTCCTCTTTTCCACGCAGACGTTTTTCGTTCAGCTTCATAAACTCATTATAGTAGGCTTTTCCCGGACGTTTGTTCCGTTCCAGAAAAGACGAAATACCCTCGCCCGATTTGGGTGTGGCATATTCTCCCTGAGCAGAGACATCCAAAAGAAGAAAAGTACAGAAGAGAACAGCAAGCAAGCAAAATATACGTTTCATATTCCCGTTATTCGTCATTTATTTCGTATCGGCAGCAGATTTTCAACTGCTAAATTATAGCATTTTACCATTCGCGCGCACAAAATTATATTTTTTTCCCTACTTTTGCGACAACTTACGTGTTTTAAAGAAAAGAAACTCTAAATACAGATAGCATTATGGCAAAGCAATTCAAGCCGGAGACACTGTGCGTACAGGCAGGGTGGACTCCTAAAAAGGGAGAACCCCGCGTACTCCCCATTTATCAAAGTACAACTTTCAAATACGATACCAGCGAGCAAATGGCGCGTCTGTTCGACCTCGAAGACAGCGGTTACTTCTATACCCGTCTGCAAAATCCTACGAACGATGCCGTTGCCGCCAAGATAGCCGCCCTCGAAGGCGGTGTAGCCGCTATGCTGACATCGAGCGGACAAGCAGCGAATTTCTATGCCATCTTCAACATCTGCCAGGCAGGCGACCACTTCGTATGCTCATCCACTATCTATGGCGGAACGTTCAACCTGTTTGGCGTGACAATGAAAAAGCTGGGTGTCGATGTAACGTTTGTCAACCCCGATGCGCCCGAAGAGGAAATCTCTGCCGCTTTCCGTCCGAACACCAAAGCCCTGTTCGGCGAAACAATCTCCAACCCTACGCTGGAAGTTCTCGACATCGAAAAGTTTGCCCGTATCGCCCACAAGCACGGCGTACCTTTGATTGTAGACAATACTTTCCCCACTCCTATCAACTGCCGCCCGTTTGAATGGGGAGCCGATATAGTAGTCCACTCCACTACCAAATATATGGACGGACACGCCACCAGCGTAGGCGGAGCAGTTGTAGACAGCGGCAATTTCGACTGGGAAGCACATGCCGACAAATTCCCCGGTCTCTGCACACCGGACGAATCGTATCACGGACTGACTTATACAAAAGCTTTCGGCAAACTGGCTTACATCACTAAAGCAACGGCGCAACTGATGCGCGACCTCGGCAGCATCCAGTCTCCGCAGAATGCGTTCTTGCTGAACCTCGGTCTGGAAACTCTGCACCTGCGCATGCCGCAACACTGCGGCAATGCCCAAAAAGTAGCCGAATACCTTTCCAAAAACGACAAAGTGGCATGGGTGAACTATTGCGGACTGCCCGACAACAAGTATTACGCATTGGCACAGAAGTACATGCCCAACGGCTCCTGCGGCGTTATCTCTTTCGGACTGAAAGGCGGCCGCGAGGTGTCTATCAAGTTTATGGACTCGTTGAAGCTGGCAGCTATCGTAACTCACGTTGCCGATGCACGTACCTGCGTGCTCCATCCTGCCAGCCATACGCACCGCCAGCTCTCTGACGAGCAACTGTTGGAAGCAGGTATCCGCCCCGACCTCATCCGTTTCTCGGTGGGTATTGAAAATGCGGATGATATCATCGCAGATATAGAACAGGCGCTGAACGCGTAAGCATCATCTGTTCAAGTGAAACGCATCATCTGTCGAGGGCTGTTCAATCATACATTCAGCCTCAACGGATGATGCGTTTCATTATTATTCAGTTTTCAATGTTATCGGCAGGCTTTCCTTACCCTGACAGAAGGTCTTTGCCTTCACTACCGGAGCATGGCACGGCACGGACGCTTCCCACAAAGCGGATTGGGCATCCGGTTCCGAACCATCCGTTGTGTAACGTATTTCAGCACCTCGAATGGCAACGTTGGCATAAAGCTTACCGTCCTTCACCAACAATCCCGGATGAGGCAGGCGGAAATTGATACCGTTCCTTGTCCAATAAGGCATTTCCATATCGCTGATTTTTTCATAATACAACGCCAATGCTTTGTTGAAGGCTTGCTGTTCCTGTGCACCCCGCAGTTCTTCCCATGCCGGATAAGCATTCCAGCCACGCTCTGCCAGTCCCATGATTTTCGGGAAAAGAAGGTATTCCACACCGTTAAAGCTACGGATTGTTTCGGCAAACAACTGGCCTTGCACACCCAGGATATTCTTTCGCCCCTCTGCCGTCAGAACAGTTTTTCCCTTTTCCGCTGCATCCAAATCGACGGGATTGCCTGCACCGTCCGTACGCAACGAACGATAGATGCTGAAAGGAAGCATGGAGAAAGAGACTGACTCATCCACATAACCGCCCCAATCGAGCCCGCGCTCGTCGGGATGCCCGTTGTACGCCATATCCATATAGAAATTGCCCACATTACAGAGAATCACCGGGTAGCCGTTATTGGCAATCTGATACACCACCTCATCGTATCCCGGAACCGTATTCCAGCAGTACACGCCTGCCGCCTGAGTCCGCAATTGCCGGTGAGCCTCTTCGGTATGCCCTAAAGCGACTTCCTGCCAACCGCTGAATTTCAGCCCGTTCCTTTGCATGATGTCTGCCATCTGCGTGATGAAATGCTCTGCCAAGTCATGCGGTTTCGTCATTCCTTTCTCTTTCATCAACGCCTGACATTTTGGAGAACCCAGCCATACGCCGCGCGCCACTTCATCGCCGCCAAGATGCACCGTAGCCAGCGGTACGCCGGCTTCCCTGTACATAGCCGCAAGTTCCTGAATCACTTTCTCCATAAAGCGATAAGTAGAGGGCATGGCCACATTTATCACATTGTCCGTATAATACTGCACGGATGTGTAGCGGGAAGTATCTTCCGGCTCACTCAGCAGATATTCGGCGGCCTTTTCCACATCCGTGTCCTTATACTTATTATAACGCGCTTTCATGGAGACGATAGCCGCACGGGCATGTCCGGGAGATTCTATTTCCGGTATGACGCGGATATGTCTTTCGGCAGCATAGCGCAACAGACCGATAAAGTCCTCACGGGAGTAATATCCGTTGCCTACGGTTGCGGCATCCGGGTCGTAACCGCCGTCATAGCACGGATAGAGGCAACGGCTCTCGTCGGTGGTATGTCCGCGGCGGCTGCCTACAGCGGTCAGTTCTTCCAGTCCCGGAATTTCCAGACGCCATGCCTCATCATCCGAAAAATGGAAATGAAGCACATTCATTTTGTAAGAAGCGAAAATGTCCACCAGCTTTTTCAGATTGTCTACGGTAGTGAAGTTGCGGGCAATGTCTATCATCTGCCCGCGATACAGAAGGTCGGGATAATCTTCCACAGACATAGCGTCCAGCCGGTACGGCGCTTTTTTACCTTTCAGCATCGCCAGCAAGGTTTGCGTACCGTTGAAAACTCCGTGCGGAGTGGCGGCGCTAATCTTTATCCGGTCGCTGTCTATAACCATATCATAGTATTCATCGTTCACAGCTTTCGCCTTGTTGGCCAAGGTTTCCAAAGCAATCGTAACGGGAGCTTTATCCACTACTTCCAAGCCGTACAGAGCGGATAACTTCTCTTTCAGCAACCTTGCCTCAACGGCATACGCGTCCGGATAAGCCAAAGCCACCTTGCCATCCAGCACAACAGCGCCTTCGGCAGGCGTCGCTTTCTTTACCGACGGCAATATATCCCATGGTTGCAAAGCCGATACGTTCTCCAAACGAAGATTCGATTCGTATATTTTAGTTGCATCCGGATAGCCGGGCAGTGACTCCGGCGAGGGTAACGCAAGCGTATTCAGCGTTACGGGAAGCGGACTGCTTTCCTTACCGTCTGCCGTAGCTACCCAATACGTGCCTTCGGGCGCGTGCGAATTCCGGTCTATCTTATAAGAACACAGAAAAGTAATACGCATGGAATCACCGGGAGCCAACGGAGTAAAACTTTCCGTCGGATACATCTTAAAGAAGTTTCCGTTCACCGACTCCACCCTGACTACAGGATTCCCTACCTGCTTCACATTGCGGGGAAGTTGCGAATAATAGATTGTCCAATTTCGGGGAAGAGGAGCGCCGGAGATGTTTTTAAGAACAAAGGAATTCTCGTAATATCCGGGTTCCACATTACTTGTACCCATTTCCCAGGTCAGAGAAACCGGAGCTTCGGGTTTGTCACTCGTTCCGCATCCTGCCAGCAACGGCGCGGTGCAAAACAATAATCCTGCAAGAGGAAGTTTAAAAATCTTCATAAAACAACTGTGTTAAGTTAATAATTGGGGGTAATACTTAAATCTATTGCCAAAAATAAGCATTTTTAGTTTATTTACTGATAATTCTAATAGAAATTATCCGATACAGGCTACAAATTAGAACTTTTATCTCTAAATTTGCGACCAAATCATAACAAATTTAACTAATCTACCATGGCTAAGATAACCAAAGAAGCTGCCTTGCTCTATCACTCGCAAGGCAAACCGGGAAAAATTGAAGTAGTGCCCACCAAGCCCTACAGTACACAAACCGACCTTTCACTCGCTTATTCTCCGGGCGTTGCAGAACCGTGCCTCGAAATCGAGAAGAACCCGCAGGACGCATATAAATATACAGCCAAAGGCAATCTGGTAGCTGTAATCTCCAACGGAACCGCCGTTCTCGGTCTGGGCGACATAGGTGCGCTCAGCGGAAAGCCCGTTATGGAAGGAAAAGGGCTGTTGTTCAAAATCTATGCCGGCATCGATGTATTCGATATCGAAGTGAACGAGAAAGACCCCGACAAGTTTATCGAAGCAGTCAAGGCGATTGCTCCCACTTTCGGCGGTATCAACCTGGAAGACATCAAGGCTCCCGAATGTTTTGAAATAGAACGCCGGCTGAAAGAAGAACTTGATATTCCGGTGATGCACGACGACCAGCATGGTACGGCCATCATCTCCAGCGCCGGACTGCTGAACGCACTGGAAGTGGCAGGCAAGAAGATTGAAAACGTAAGAATCGTAGTGAACGGCGCAGGCGCTTCCGCCACCTCATGCACCAAACTGTACGAATCGCTCGGCGCACGCCGCGAGAACATCCTGATGCTGGACAGCAAAGGCGTCATCACCAGCGACCGCGAGAACCTGACCGAACAAAAGCGTTACTTTGCAACCGACCGCCGCGACGTGCACACCCTTGCCGAAGCCATCAAAGGCGCCGACGTATTCCTCGGCCTGTCCAAAGGCAATGTACTGACGCAGGATATGGTACGCAGCATGGCCGACCACCCCATTGTATTCGCCCTTGCCAATCCTACTCCGGAAATATCCTACGAGGATGCCATGGCAGCGCGTCCGGACGTACTGATGTCTACCGGCCGTTCCGACTATCCGAACCAGATTAACAACGTTATCGGCTTCCCCTATATCTTCCGCGGCGCACTCGATACTCAGGCAAAGGCCATCAACGAAGAGATGAAGATTGCTGCCGTACACGCCATCGCCAATCTTGCCAAACAACCCGTACCCGACGTGGTGAACGAAGCCTACCATGTGAACAACTTCACTTTCGGTCCCGAATACTTCATCCCGAAACCGGTAGACCCGCGCCTCATCACCGAAGTGTCCTGCGCCGTGGCAAAAGCCGCCATGGATAGCGGTGTGGCCCGCAAGCACATTGCAGACTGGGATGCCTACCGCCTGCAACTGCGCGAGCTGATGGGCTATGAAAGCAAGCTCACCCGCCAGCTCTACGACACCGCCCGCCGCAACCCGCAACGTGTGGTATTTGCCGAAGGCATTCACCCCAATATGCTGAAAGCTGCCGTTGAAGCCAAGGCCGAAGGTATCTGCCATCCCATCATATTGGGCAATGACGAAGCTATCGAGAAGCTGGCAAAAGAACTCGACCTCAGCCTCGAAGGCATTGAAATCGTGAACCTGCGCCATCCCAACGAATCGGAACGCCGCGAACGTTACGCACGTATCCTTTCCGAAAAGCGCGCCCGTGAAGGCGTCACCTACGAAGAGGCCAACGACAAGATGTTCGAGCGCAACTACTTCGGCATGATGATGGTGGAAACCGGTGAGGCCGACGCTTTCATCACCGGATTGTACACCAAGTACAGCAACACCATCAAGGTGGCCAAAGAAGTAATCGGCATCCGTCCGGAATTCAAGCACTTCGGCACAATGCACATCCTCAACTCCAAGAAAGGCACGTACTTCCTTGCCGATACGCTTATCAACCGCCATCCCAATGCGGAAACGCTGATAGACATCGCCAAACTGTCGGAGTATACCGTACGCTTCTTCAACCATACTCCCGTTATGGCCATGCTGAGCTACTCCAACTTCGGTACGGACAAGGAAGGAAGTCCGGTAAGCGTGCACGAAGCCGTGGACTACATGCAGCGCAACTATCCCGACCTTGCCATCGACGGCGAAATGCAGGTAAACTTTGCCATGAACCGCGAACTGCGCGATGCCAAGTATCCGTTTACCCGTCTGAAAGGAAAGGATGTGAATACGCTTATCTTCCCGAACCTGAGTTCCGCCAACTCCGCATACAAACTGTTGCAGTCGATGGATATGGACTCCGAACTCATCGGCCCGATACAGATGGGACTGAACAAGCCTATCCACTTTACCGATTTTGAAAGCTCCGTGCGCGATATAGTAAACATTACCGCAGTAGCCGTTATCGATGCCATTGTTGACAAAAAGAAAGCAGGCAAATGAAAAGGCAATTTTCCAGATTTCAAATCGTTTGCATCACGCTTCTTTGGGCAGCGCTTTGCTACATAGTACTGACAACCGCCGAACGGATTGACGGACCAATCATCCTGACACTTGTCATTTCAGCAGCATTGGTATTCATTCCTGTAATAAAAGCGCTCAAAAGGAAATAAATAATATCTTTTTATTCATTTTTACGGGATAAAACAATATTTTTGTTATTTTATCCCGTATTTTATTTATAAATTGTTTGCTTGTATCATTTTTATGTTTACTTTTGCAACCGCAACAAAAGGTAAGGCGCTACCGCATCACCGCTTTACAATATAGATATGTAAACCCAATAAAAGAAATAGATTATGAATGCAGCTAAGGTATTAGAAGATTTGAAAAGACGGTTCCCCAATGAACCGGAGTATCATCAGGCAGTAGAAGAAGTGCTTTCTACCATCGAAGAAGAGTACAACAAACATCCGGAGTTCGACAAAGCCAATCTGATTGAACGTCTTTGCATCCCCGATCGCGTTTACCAGTTCCGTGTTACTTGGGTGGATGACAAGGGTAACGTACAAACCAACATGGGTTACCGTGTACAGCACAACAACGCCATCGGTCCGTACAAAGGCGGTATCCGTTTCCACGCTTCCGTGAACCTCTCCATTCTGAAATTCCTTGCTTTCGAACAGACTTTCAAAAACTCGCTGACTACCCTGCCTATGGGTGGCGGTAAAGGCGGTTCGGACTTCTCTCCGCGCGGCAAGTCAAATGCAGAAGTGATGCGTTTCGTTCAGGCTTTCATGCTGGAGCTGTGGCGTCACATCGGTCCCGAGACCGACGTTCCTGCCGGTGACATCGGTGTAGGCGGCCGCGAAGTAGGTTTCATGTTCGGCATGTACAAGAAACTGGCTCACGAGTTTACCGGAACTTTCACAGGAAAAGGTCGCGAATTCGGCGGCTCGCTGATTCGTCCGGAAGCTACGGGTTACGGCAACATCTACTTCTTGCTGGAAATGCTGAAAACCAAAGGTACAGACCTCAAGGGCAAGACCTGCCTGATTTCCGGTTCGGGCAACGTGGCTCAGTACACTGCCGAGAAAGTACTGGAGATGGGTGGCAAAGTCCTAACAATGTCCGATTCCGACGGTTACATATACGACCCCGCAGGTATCGACCGCGAAAAGCTGGATTACATCATGGAACTCAAGAACCTCTACCGTGGACGCATCCGCGAATATGCAGAGCAATATCCGGGCGTTAAGTATGTGGAAGGTGCACGTCCCTGGGGCGAAAAAGCAGATATCGCTCTGCCTTCCGCCACTCAGAATGAAATCAACGGTGACGATGCCAAGAAACTTATCGCCAACGGTGTAATGGCGGTATCCGAAGGTGCAAATATGCCTTCTACTCCCGAAGCCATCAAAGTGTTCCAGGAAGCCAAGATTCTGTATGCTCCGGGCAAGGCAGCCAATGCCGGCGGTGTATCGGTATCGG
>OGJU01001428.1_pt1 | contig 15340 bp, 9 predicted proteins | sample 1572251 | NCBI WGS metagenome assembly OGJU01 (sample SAMEA2582144, study PRJEB24529) | metagenome | biome: Human gut stool | place: China | collected 2011
GATTGTCGGAGTTTCCGGCAAAGCCATTTTATATAGTTCGATACCTGAACCTTCGAGTTGGATACCGGCCTGCAGGAAATACCGAGAGTCTGTCCATAACCCGGCTTTATCGGCTGTTACGACCACTGTTCCGGCAGAACCGTCAAAACCGGATATACATTCGCGTGATTTCCAACGGTCGGCAGGGTATTCGCTCAGATGCGGGTCTGAACTGGGGATGATGTAAGCATCTATATTCTTTTCTTTCATTGCCTCTCTAAGCGCGGCAATACGTTCCGGAATGTTTGTTTTCATCGCATTATTGTTTAGTCAACGTTACTATTCGCAAAGTTAAGAAAATATCGGGAAAACCATTTTCTTCACCTGGAAAATACCGGAACATTGTGATCCTCTTTAAATATCATCGTTATGTCTGTCTGAATTTTTGCCGATGAAATTGTTTGCCGATAATTATGGGCAAACTTGTCGACAATTGTAGGTAATCTTATCGATAATTATGCGCAAGCTTGCCGATAGTTATCAACAAACAAAAATGTAACGGAAAAAAATTGAAACGATAAGAAGGATTGTATCTGTGGTAAGTATAATTTAGACATATGAAGTAGGGGTTTTTTATTGATGGAATGTCTTAAATATACCAGGATGTCATTAAAACAGGCAACTTCGGTAAGCTAATACGGAAAAGTGCGGGTCGCATTCGTTTAAAGCTGGAAACGTTGAAGATTTTAAATAAAAAAGAATATATTTGTTGGACTTTACTTAATCGGATGATCATGAAAAGAATGTTGTTTGTTTTGAGTGTAGTGGCGCTGTTTTGCATGAGTTCATGTTCTTCTTACTATTATTCAGTATTGGAGTCGAATGATGCAGTCGGAGAGAAAAATGACGATAAAGATTTTGTCATAGAAAATGACAGTGTGTGCATATCTTACTGTTTTTATGGTGAAGATGCGCCTATATCTATCACGGTATATAATAAGATGGATGAGCCTCTGTTTGTTGACTGGCAACGTTCTGCATTGATCATTGACGACGTTGCAACCAGCTATTACCAGGAGAATGCCCCGATACAGGGACAAACCGAATCTTCTTCATATGGTGACAGTTTCAGTTGGAGCAGAAGATATAGTTCGACAGACGCTTATTCTAGCGGCTCATTTGCCGGTCAGATAGCTTTGCCTAAAGGTGTCAGTTTTATTCCTCCCAGGTCAAAGGAGGAATCTAGTCCTTTGAGGCTTACGAATTTTCCGTTCGACCGTATACCCAAAGGGGCATATACGACACAGAAATTTGCCAAGTCCAATTCAGATGTGGTAAATGTGAAAGTGAAGAAGTTTACGGAGGATGATAGTCCTTTGTCTTTCAGGAGTTATCTGAGTTTATATACGGCTAATCCGGAGAACGGAGGGAAAAACTATTCTTCTTAGGAAAGTAGTTTCTATGTTGCACAGCTGATCAAGACGGGGAATGTGCCGCCAGCTTCTTTTGATGCCGGGAAAAAGAAGGCCGGAGACTTTTTCTATGTGCATAAGGTAAAAGGCGCTGATGCCGGAATTATCGTAGGTGCCGTAGCCATTGGTGCTGCCGGTATTGTAATAGAGTCGACGCTGACACCTGATCACTATTGATAGCGGTAGGAAATGAGGATAATATAAAAATGGAAGGTTATGAAGAAGTGGATGTTTTTGGTTTGTTTGTCCGGGATGTTGTTGAGTCTGAGTAGTTGTTCTTCTTATTACTATTCGACGCTTGCTTCTAATGACCGGTCGGGTCGTTATGATGTCAATAAAGATTTTGTGATCGATAACGATAGTGTGTGTATCATCTATAACTTTCATGGAGAGGATGGTCCGGTATTGGTGACGGTTCAAAACAAAATGGATGAACCTCTGTTTGTGGACTGGCAGCGTTCGGCTTTGATTGTTAACGGTAAGGCAACCAGCTATTATAAAGATGCCATTCCTGTCGAAGGGGTCACGGAGTCTTCTTCGTACGGAAGTTCGTATAACTGGGACCGGCAATATGGTTCGGTGAGTAGCCGTTCGCGTGGCAGTTTCTCCGGAGAGATACAGCTTCCGAAAGGAGTGGAGTTTATACCTCCTTGTGCTCAGATAGAATCCTCCAATCTTACATTAGATAAATTAGTATTTGATATAGTATCACGTGAAGATTTGACCGATCAGCCGTTTGAAAAGGCAAACGGTGGCCGGACAAACTTGAAGATGAAGACTTTCAGTGAGAGAAACAGTCCTTTACGTTTCAGAAGTTATCTGGCGCTTTTTACCGGGGGAGAAAACGGAGTGGAACGTCATTATTCTTATTATGAAACGTCTTTTTATTTGTCGGAGTTGATAAAAGCCGGAAATGTGGCCCCTTCCAGCTTTCAGGCCTGGAGAAATGAAGAAGGAAACTTTTTTTATAACTGCGATTATCGGAGCAGACGTACCGGATTGATTTGGGGATCTGTTGCTCTTGGTGTTGCCGGGCTTACTACTGTTATATTACTGGCAACGAAAACTCCTTCGCTTGATATGCCTCATTTTTAAATGACAATGAAGAATATTACAGATCTGAAAACCGTCCGTCTCAGCGACGACCAGAATGCAGTCGTGATTCTGGACCAGACCCGGTTACCGGCTGAAGAATGTTATTTGGAACTTACTTCGGCTGAGGATATCTGGGATGCAATTTATAAATTGAAAGTACGCGGGGCACCTGCGATCGGTGTTGCTGCGGCCTATGGTATATATGTTTGTAGCAGGCAGATCGAGGCCGGCTCATTCGATGAATTCTATACGGCGTTTCGTCAGGTTAAAGAATATCTGGCGGGATCGCGGCCTACGGCTGTCAATCTGGTCGCAGCTTTGAACCGGATGGAAAAGGTCGTATTGGAAAATGCTTCGGAAACAGTACCGGCTTTGGTTGAACTATTACATAAGGAATCACTGGCTATCCGTGAGGAAGATGCGGCTGCCTGTCGGCGTATCGGGGAACATTGCCTGTCATTGTTGCGTCCGGGGATGGGGATTTTGACCCATTGCAATGCAGGTCATCTGGCCGAATCTGAATATGGGACGGCATTGGCTCCGGTTTATCTGGGAGAAGAGAGAGGATATGGTTTTAAAGTTTTTGCCGATGAAACCCGCCCGCTGCTCCAGGGAGCTCGCCTGACGGCATACGAGTTGAACAGAGCCGGGGTGGATGTCACGCTTATTTGCGATAATATGGCTTCGTCTGTTATGCAGAAGGGTTGGGTACAGGCGGTCATTGTCGGTTGTGACAGGATCGCTGCCAATGGCGATATCGCTAATAAGATCGGGACTTCGGGCGTTGCTATACTTGCCCGGCATTATGGCATTCCTTTTTATGTTTTGGGACCTACTTCTACGATTGATATGCAATGTCCCGATGGTAAATCCATTGTTATTGAAGAGCGGGATCCTGCTGAAGTAACAGAAATGTGGTATATGCATCGTATGGCTCCGAAAGATGTAAAAATATTTAACCCGGCTTTTGATGTAACACCTAACGAATTAATTACTGCAATTATTACGGAAAAAGGAATTTTCAATCCGGCGAATGGAGGATTTGAGGCATAGTGGATAAATCGGTATGACACTAAGTGGGATAGCTGCATTTTCAGGGGCTCCAAAAGTCGTTATGCAGTTATCTACTTGCTTTGTATTCAATGTTTTGTGGTGTTTTGTTAAGTGATAGAAATAGAGTAGAAAAAGATATTGATTTTTTCTTGTATCCAAGGAAAAAGATTGTTTATCTAGAATTAGAAGACATGTAAGCCTGCAATTGAATTTAATAAAAGTAACCTATTTAAATGGTAGCATTTTAATCCGCTCTGTGTAGTCCGGATGAGGGTATTGTTGATAATTAAGCCTTGAAATTCTTCTTGTTTATAGTTCTGCCAGAACTATGTCCTTCGAATGCAAATGTACGGACTAAATTTATGAAAAACAAATCAATAAATATAAAAGTTTTCGTTTTGTCTGTTATTGTATGTGTTAAATTTTGTTGCGCGTGTATGTTTGCGTATTGCTAAAGATATTTTGTATCCAATTTTGGGAAATTCAGATTAAACCAGCCCGCATTTATTAAAAAATACTCTAATATAATAGCTCTTATTATTTGCTTTGGGTGATATTCAGCATGTATAAGGAATAATTACCATAGTTCTGGCAGAACTCGATTCACCATGTAAAAAATTGAAAAACAGAATAGCCGGATAGAGTTTCTTCAATGTGAATATATTGTTAACCTATTAAAAAAATGTCTATGAGCGGATAAAGTTGAACCCCGGTTTTTGCAGTACAATGATACTGAAACAGAAAGTTATACCTAAACATCTAAAGTAATCAATTATGACAATTTATTTTAAACCCAAGAGATTTGTTACTAAGAATGTACCATCTCTTATGTTAAGTTGTTTGCTTATCTCCATTTTTTCTTGTTCTGATGATAAGACGAATGCAAATGGAAGCGGGCAACCCTATGATCCGAATACTCCGGTCAAGTTGGAAACATTTTATCCCGATTCGGGAGGGATGGCAACTAAGGTGATCATTAAAGGTACTAATTTCGGAACAGATCCGGAAGCTATAAAAGTATATTATAACACCAAAAAAGCGGCTGTTGTGCGTGCTGCCGGTGATATGCTTTATGTAATTACTCCGAGACAGCCCGGTGCAGAGTGTCAAATATCTGTTGCAATAGGAAAAGACTCCCTTACTTTTGAAAACACATTTTCCTATACAACGCAGACTACGGTTTCTACTATAGCCGGAAAACCGGTGGGAGGTGACGATGGACATGGTGAGATGATTGATGGAACATTGGCAGAGGCTTCTTTTGATCAACCCTGGTTCTTATGTGTGGATGCAGAGAAAAATATTTTTGTTAGTGAACGTCTTGGACATGCAGTTCGCCAAATTAATGAGGAAAAGAATGTTGTCAGTACGTTGGTCAAAGGTTCAGGTAATTGTCCGTATCCCAACGCTTCTGCAACGGATGCAGAAGGTAAAACCGTTTTTGTAGCCTTAGATCAGGGGTCTCAGGGATTGATCGAGTTTGATCCTGAAACTCAGTGGGCGCCTAAAAGAATTAAACCTAGGCCCAAAGAAGGAACCCCTGCCTTTACACTTGACTGGATGCATTCGGTTGCACCAAATGTAAACGACGGATTAATCTATACACGTGCCTATAATGGTCAACTTGTTCGCTTTGATCCGAGAACAAAATCTGCGGAACAACTGGATGAAGGATTATTAAGTAGCTCTGATAGCTTTGTTAGTTTTGATACTCTTGAGCCTGATATGTTGTATATCTGTTATTCAGCTAAACATTGTATATATAGCTATAACATCAAAACCAAAAAGCATGAACTCTACGCCGGTGTTCAGAATGAAACCGGATGGCAGGATGGATAACGTGAAGATGCTTTATTTAATGATCCGAAACAAATCTGTTTTGATCAAGACGGAGTGATGTATGTCGCTGATGCCGGAAATCATGTTATACGGAAAATAACACGTGATGGTGTGGTTAGTACTGTTATTGGTATTGCCGGTGTAAAGGGGTATGTGGATGGTTCGCCGGAAGATGCCTTGTTTCAATATCCTACAGGAGTGGCTATCGACAAAGAAGGCACTATTTATGTCGGTGATGCAAGGAATAATTGTGTTCGTAAGTTGGCTATAGAATAATCTAATAAATTAAACAATTTTAAAATTGATGGTATGAAAAGACTCTTCATCATACAAATGTTGCTATGGTGTGCTCTGGTTGTGGTCGCACAGAAGCAAACATTTACGATACAAGGAACAATTATTGATCCGTCATTTAATAATGAACCGTTATCAGGAGTGAATGTATACCTGAAGGATCGTCCGGGTGTCGGTACGGCTTCGGATATAGACGGTAAATTTTTAATAAAGGCCAGTAAAGGCGATATGATTGACTTTACTTATTTGGGATATGATAATTTTGAATACCAAGTCGCAAAGGAAGAAAAGAATTTGGTTGTAAAAATGGTAACTTCTTCGGTTCAGTTGGAGGAAGCTGTTGTTACTGCTATGGGTAATAAACAACGGAAAATCAGTGTGCTTAGTGCTGTTTCAACTGTTGATACAAAAGATTTGCAAGTACCGTCTACGTCGATCAATAATATGCTGGGAGGTAGAGTTGCCGGAGTAATTTCTTTACAAACGAGTGGAGAGCCCGGTAAAAATATATCGGAATTCTGGGTTCGCGGTATGAGTACTTTCGGTGCAAATAGTAGTGCTTTGGTACTTATTGACGGCTTGGAAGGGGATTTGAGTCATATAGAACCGGCTGATATTGAAAGTTTTTCTGTACTGAAGGATGCCTCTGCAACCGCAGTATATGGGGTGAGAGGTGCTAATGGGGTTGTATTGGTGACAACCAAACGTGGAACGGTGGATCGTTTGAGAATTACAGCGCGCGCAAATTTGACAGTATCTACATTGAAGCGTTTGCCGGAATACGTGGGAGCTTACGATTATGCCAAACTGGCCAATGAAGCTCGGGTAGTATCAGGATCAACGCCTTTATATTCTCCCATGGAAATGGATTTGATCAAATACCAGCTTGACCCGGATTTATATCCGGACGTAAACTGGCAGAATGAGGTTTTGAATAAGACGTCTTTGCAGCAAACTTATTATATCAATGCGCAGGGGGGAGGTAGTATTGCCCGTTATTTCATCAGTTTGGGTATGTCTGATGAAGGCGCCGCCTATAAACAGGATAAGAATAGTAAATATAAGGCCGGTTCCGGATATAATACATATAATTATAGAACGAACTTGGATGTTAATGTGACGAAGACGACTCAAGTCTATTTGGGACTCGACGGAACTTTAACATCTAAAAAAGAACCGGGTATGGCAAATACCGACTATTTGTGGTATGCACAAGCCGCTCTGACTCCCCTTACGATTCCAACTAAATATTCAAACGGTATGTTACCGGCTTATGGAACGGGTAGCCAGTATTCTCCTTATGTGATGTTGAACCATACGGGGATGAAAACGTCCGAGACCTATTCCAATATGGTGACGCTTGCTTTAACTCAGGATTTTTCTCCGATTCTGAAGGGGTTAAAAGTAAAGATACAGGGTGCTTTAAATAATAAGAGTTACTATGATGAAACGCGCTATGTTTTACCTGATATGTATTATGCGGTGGGACGTTCGACTGACGGGGAGTTGAAGTTGGTAAAGAAAATTAATGCGGAAGCGGCTCAGTTTATGAATTATCAGCGGCAATGGCGTAAATACCATTTTGAAGCAAATGTGAATTATGAAAATATGATCGGTGACGATCATCGTTTTACCGGACTACTTTACTACTATATGAGTGATGAGAAAGACACATATAATGTAAAAACAAGTATGGATGCGATACCAAAGAGGTATCAAGGGTTATCCGGACGTGTGACATATGGTTTTAAGGATACTTATTTCATTGATGCTAACTTTGGTTATACCGGTTCTGAAAATTTCCGTCCTGGACAGCAATTCGGGTTTTTCCCTTCCGGTGCAGTCGGTTGGGTTCCGACAAACTATGATTTTATGAAAAAAGCGTTGCCTTGGTTGAACTTTTTGAAATTCAGATTCTCTTACGGGCAAGTAGGTAACGACCGTATTTCGGATAAACGATTCCCTTATTTGACTATTATCAATTCGACTGCGAATACCGGTTGGGGAAGTCGTTATTCCTGGGGGGTAAACGAGTCTATCGTCGGCGCGGATAATCTGGCCTGGGAAAAATCAACAAAAGCGGACTTAGGTATTGAAGGTCGTTTGTTTGATGAACGAGTGAATTTTGTTGTGGACTTTTTTAATGATCAACGGGAAGGTATTTTCCAACAGCGTACCCAGGTTCCTGATTTTGCAGGTATTATAACGATGCCTTTTGGTAATGTCGGACGTATGAGAAGTTATGGATCTGATGGTAATATTTCGTATACACAAACATTTGGTAAAGATTTTGCTTTTACGGTTCGTGGAAACTTTACCTATTCGACAAATGATGTTCAAGACTGGGAACAGGCATATCCTAAATATGAGTATCACCGTATTCCCGGTAATCAGTTGAATATAAAGAGAGCATATACAGCTTTAGGGTTGTTTAAGGATGACCAGGATGTGGCAAGTAGTCCAGCCCAGTTCGGTACGGTTCGCCCAGGGGATATCAAATATAAAGATGTCAATGGAGATGGAAAAATAACGACTGACGACAAGGTTCCTTTATCTTTTTCTGATTATCCACGGTTGATGTATGGTTTTGGTGGTGAGTTCAGATATAAAAATCTAACCTTGTCGGTATTGTTTAAAGGTACCGGTAACACTGACTATTACAAAGCCGGTTTACCGGATGGTTATGGTAATTATGATGTGTATGAAATGGGGTATATACCGTTCCATAAAGCGGTAGTAGGTAATGTTCCGGTACAGGCCGGCATCCAGGCAAACCGATGGACTCCGGCCTGGTATTCAGGAGATCCGTCTACAGAAAATCCTGATGCCATGTTTCCTCGTTTGACTTATGGAAAGAATGAGAACAATACACAAGTCTCGACTTTCTGGAAAGGTAATTCCAAATATTTGCGTTTGCAGGAAATCAGCTTGACCTACAACCTGAAGTCTTTAGGTTGGTTGAACAATGTAGGAATTTCCTCTGTAGACCTTCAATTGGTCGGCTATAATCTTTGTGTATGGGATAAGGTAAAGACGGTAGATCCGGAGCAAGCCGGTAAAAACGGGAATGTATATCCGATACCGGCCCGGTATGCGATACAGATGTATGTTAATTTCTAAAAATAACGGAATATGAGATATTTAAGATATTTGAAGCATTTAATCATTGTTGCTTTTATTGCTTTGTATTGTTCTATGAGTTCGTGTAATTATCTGAATGTTGATGATTATTTTATGGATACGTTGGGATATGATTCTATCTTTCAGAATAAGTTGAATTTACAACAATATTTATGGGGTACGGCAGCCTTTTTTTATGATGAAGGAGCTATTTGGGGTAGTACGTATACACCGGGAGTTGTCGGTTCGGATGAAGCTTTTACTATGTGGGACCATGATGAGTATCCGGGTACGCAATTTGTGTTGGGAAATATAAATCCTGACAACCTGATGAGTATGAATGTCTGGCCGCAAATGTATAAGATCATACGGAAAACCAATCTTATTTTTCAACGAATAGATGAGTGTAAAGACCTTACGACCTTAGAAGAGCGTGAGATATTAGGATATGCTCATTTTATGCGTGCTTATGCCTATTATCATATATTGATGAATTTTGGTCCGGTTGTTTTGATAGGTGATGAAACTCTGGAGACGAATGAGAAACCGGAGTATTACAACCGGGAAAGAGCGACCTATGACGAGTCGGTAGATTATATTTGTGATGAGTTGGAGTTGGCTGCGAAATATATACCTCTTACTGTTTCTATGGGGCAATTCGGACGTCCTACCCGTGGAGCGGCTTACGGGCTGATTGCGCGTCTGCGTTTGCAGCAGGCAAGTCCCTTGTTTAACGGTGGTGCAGCTGCTAAAACCCATTTTGCATCGTGGAAACGTACGGTCGATGGAGTTGATTATGTTTCACAGCAATATGACGAAAAGAAATGGGCGGTTGCCGCTGCGGCAGCAAAACGGGTGATTGATATGGGAGTTTATGAGTTATATACGGTAAAACGAGATTCGACAACTATGCCGTTACCCAAAAATGTTCCTTCGGGAGATTTTCCCAATGGGGCGGGAAATATCGACCCTTTCAAGTCGTATAGCGATATGTTTACAGGAGAAGCGTTGTCTCAAAAAAATACGGAATTTGTGTGGGGGCGTATTTCCAGTAATGTAAGAAACTATACCCGGCATGCGTTTCCTATTGATAATTTAGGTGGCTGGAATGGTATGGCTATTCCTCAAAAGATTGTAGATGCGTATTATATGGTAGATGGTCGTGATATCAACAACTCGAGTGAAGAATATCCTTATTCGGAAATCGGATTTTCCAGTGAGAAGCAATCCTTCTCCGGTTATCAGTTGAATAATGGCGTATATAATATGTATATGAACAGAGAAATGCGTTTTTATGCCTCTATCGGTTTCAGTGAATGTTTCTGGCCTTGTCTTTCTACAAGCGAGAGTGGACGCAGAAATCAGACGATCACCTATTTTAAGGGAGGGAACTCCGGGAAAGACCGTACAAATTCAGATATTCGAAATTACCCGATCACAGGTTACGTAATCAAGAAGTTTATCCACAAAGACGATGCCTGGGCCGGAAATGATGCGGAGACACTGGAAAAACCTTTCCCTATAATCCGATATGCAGAAATTCTTCTTTCTTATGTGGAAGCACTCAACATCCTGACGGGAGGGCATTGCATTGCAGATGCTGAAGGTAACAGTCAGACATTTACCAGAGATGTGAATGAGATGGCTAAATATTTTAATATGATCCGTTACCGTGCCGGGCTTCCGGGATTGACATCTGCTGAATTATCATCCCCTGATCAAATGTTTGATTTAATAGTACGCGAAAGAATGATCGAGTTTTTACATGAGAATCGTCGTTTCTATGACGTACGTCGCTGGGGTATTTATGAAGAAGTTGACAAAGAGCCTATTGTCGGAATGGACACCGAATCACGTAAAGACGGTTATTATGAGCGTACGGTGGTCAATCATCCGATAGCCAGAAATCGTAAAGTCGAAAGAAAAATGATCTGGTTGCCTATTAGTCGCCAGGAGATCAGAAAAGTACCGAAAATGGATCAAAATCCGGGATGGGATAATTAATAATATTAAAATATATGGATATGATAAACAAGGTAATATATAGAATAACCGCATGTTTGTTTTTTTCCGGACTTCTCGCTTGTAACCAAAGTGATATGTTTAAGGAAGAACAATATAAAAAGGTGCTTTATGTGTTAAGTGATGATAATATGGCTTTTCAGGTTGTTCATTCGCTAAATGAAACAGAAAGTACTGGTTATTTAACTTTATATGCAGGAGGGACATTGGACATAGATCAGGATATAACGTTTACGTTGGAGCCTGATGAAGAGTTGTTGGGTGAATATAATCTGCTGAACTATGATTTGGATACGGATAAATATGCAAAAAGATTGGATCCGTCTAAATACACGATCGAGTCATATTCGGTAACAATGAAGCAGGGGGGAGAAATGCCTTATGCTTTATTGCCGATCAAGATACGTCCGGAAGGACTTTCTCCGGACTCTTTATATATGATACCATTGAAGTTGACAGGCGTTTCAGCTTATGAAATTAATCCAAAGAAGAACCGTGTGCTTTATCAGGTTGTTCTGGAGAATGATTTTGCATCGGAAAAGGACAATACATTAATGTCGATGAGAGGTACTCGCCAGGTCGGTGATGGGCCTGTTTCTAAAATTGCAGCCAATAAGCGTATGTATCCTTTAAGTAAGCAGGAAGTAAGGATTAACGCAGGTATGGAAAACAGTGGAAATAAGGCAGATCTGGAGTTAATCAATAAATATAGCGTTATTGTAAAGATTGGCGAAGAAAAAACGCTGAATTATAAAGGTGTTTCTTATTATCCATTGACAGTCTATCCTTATAATAAGGAAAATATACAAGTTGAGATGCTTGGAAGTGAGGAAGATAAAGAAGTCCTGACAGTGGCTGAATCGAATCGGTACGGAGAAGAACTGGGAATAATGAGATTCCATATTTCTTATCGATATCGGACTTTAGTTACTCCTGCTTCGGAAGGATTGGAGGCAGAATGGAGTGATTGGGTTGTTGTTACTGAAAATATGAAACAGTTAGCGAAGTAGTATCATACTGATTATCGGTAGGTCCAAAAGGCGGGAACGATGGTTTTGTTTTTTGGACCTACTATAAAACACAGTGAGAGAATGATGAAAAATATCAGTTGATTTATGAAATACCTATTTATAACTATCGTCTGTGTCCTATTGAATGGAATGTCATTTCGTTTGTTTCGGGAAAAAACAACAAGTGAACAGATAATCTCCTTTTTTTTAAATCTTCAAACAGTTCAACAGGAAAAGTTGTATTTGCATTTGGATAAACCTTATTATGCTGCAGGAGAGCAAATTTGGTTTAAAGGATATCTGGTGAACTCGTCTACCCATGCTCCGGATATGCCGGATAATTTTATTTATGTGGAATTGGTAAATCAGAATAATAAAATTGTTTGTAGGCAAAAAGTAAAGAAAAATGAAGGTGGCTTTTGGGGTAATTTACTATTACCAACGGATATGATTGTAGGAGAATATACATTGAGGGGATATACAAATTGGATGCGTAATGCTAATGTAAACTTTTTCTTTCAAAAAAATATTCCGATAGCCAATACTTTGGATAGGCCGGATACTTTGGAACTAAAGAAGAAAGATATAAGTAAAAATGATTTTAGTGTTTCTTTTTTTCCGGAGGGAGGACATTTATTAACGGGATATCGTCAGCAAATGGCTTTTAAATGTCAGCGTTCAAATGGTTATAGTGGAATGTTGGAAGGATATATAGTCAATCAGTCAGGGGATACGCTAACACAAGTGAAGAGCGAGCATGATGGAATGGGAACTTTTTCTTTTCTTCCGGCGAAGGATAATTCATATTACGCATTAGTCCGTTCTCCCGGATGTGAAGAGAAAAAGATACAATTACCAAAAGCTGAAGATTCAGGCATTACATTATCATTAAATCAATCGGCCGGAAAAATACGTTATCAGATATTTTCATCACTGCCGGATAGTCAACAATCGGATTCCCTATATTTGATTGGTCATACGCGAGGATTACTTCGTTTTTTATTGCCGATAAGTAAAGAGAATCATACGGGTGTTATTAGTTCTTCTTATTTTCCGGATGGTATTTCTCATTTTCTGTTGATGGATCAGGCTGGTAATAAATTGAGTGAACGACTGATATTTAATTATCCAAAGAAGGAAAGCTATTGGACTTTACAAACTGATAAAGATACATATGAGCGTCGGGAAAAAATAAAAATAAATATCAGGTTGGATAATGAATCGGGATTGCCGGCAAAAGGCTCTTTTTCATTAAGCATTACGGATAATAATTCGGTTTCTGTGGATTCACTGTCAAGCAATATTTACTCTGATCTGTTACTTGTGTCGGATTTGAAGGGATTTGTGGAGAATCCCGGATGGTATTTTAAGGAGAAGTCCAGAACAACTATAAGAGGGTTGGATTTATTGATGTTGACACATGGCTGGAGTCGGTTTGATATTACTCCTTTTGCAGAGCAATCGTTAATGCCTGATTATTTTGTGGAGAAGGGGCAATATATAAGTGGAAGGATTTTGAATTTTTTCGGTAAAGAGGCAAAAGATGCGGCAATAGTCGCAGTCGATCCTGCAAATAATCTAGTCAGGACGTTGGAGTCGGATGAAAAAGGTTGTTTTTTGTTGGATGGGATTGATTATTGTGACTCAACGACTTTTGTCGTACAAGCCCGAAGTAAAAAAGGTCTGGCAGTTGTCGATATAAAGATGGACGAAGAAACCGTTCCTGTTGTAGAAGACAAAAATTTATTCCCTGATTCATTGTTTGTTTTTAATCCACATTATCTATCCTCTGCAATGGACGCCGGTGGTATGCGTGTAATCAATCTGGAAGATGTCGTGATTGAAGGAAAACGGACTCAGACAGCCAAAGAAAAGGCTGAACGTGTGTGGGCTGATTATTCCATGACAGAAGATATGCTTGGAAAGTCGGTGTCCAGGACTGCAAAAGATTTATTCAGACAAGCTATGGGAGGCGCAGATGTAAGTGATCCGCTTGTCGTGATTGATGGGATGTGCTGTTGGGATGATAATTATATATTGGAAACAATTTATCCGGATGATATGAGGAGCTTTGATGTGTTTAGGGATCAGAAACGATGTAAATACGGTTCTATAAGTAAGTCGACTCCTGCCGTAGTAATTACATTGAAACCGGAAGCGATGAATCGCAAGAGGAAGGGGGTAGCTTTATTTCATTCGCAAGGGTATGTGAAACCGGATCAATTCTATCATCCGGTATATGAGACACCTGATGAAAAAAAGTCGGAAAAAATGGATATACGCAGTACTCTTTATTGGAATCCTACTTTGGAAATAGACTCTCAGGGAGAAGGAAGTGTGGAATTTTATGCTTCGGATCTCCCGGCTTCATATCATGTGGTAATTGAGGGCGTGGATGAGAGCGGACAGTTGTATCGGTATTCGGGTAATTTATTGAAAAATGCAGAATGATGAGTAAATTGTTTTATATAAGCCTGTTCATTCTATTATTTTTATTGTTGCAGATTGGATATAGTTATCATTTTTTCTATATCGAGCAGTTTCAGTTGTTTATGTTTTCGGAGGACTATCTGTTTGAAACGGTTTCTCATCCTGGAGGCTTATCAGTGTACTTGGGTGAGTTTCTGGTACAGTTTTTTTATTATCCGCTGGTAGGTGAGTTTGTTTCAACATTATTATTAGTATGTATAGCCGGGTTAATAAAGCAATACGTCTCTTTCAATCAATACTTCGGTAAATTTTTACCGAAAAATTAAAAGTTAAACAATAGAACCGGCAAAAGCTGGTTCGAAAACACTAAAGAGGTCATTGAAATGTTGTCAAAAACGAATGGTTAAGCATGAAGAAATGTGCTGAAAAAAGAGTGCTAACCTGCTGATAATAAAGGTGAAAAGTATTGCATAATTCATTGATTTTTAGTAAATTAGAAGTCTTGCACTCATCTGATTATGACTAAAGAAACACTCCTTATGCAATACCAATTTGAGTGCCTCTCGGCTCTCAAATCAGTCGTGAATATACAAAAACCTTTTGAAAAAACGTTCATGGATGCAATGAAATTATTCATGGCTATCCCTGATCGTATAAACTTCCTCCAATTGGGCAGGTATGGACGTTTTTCGGAACAGACATACCGTAGCCTTTTTGAGAATGAAACTTTCGACTGGTTTGCGTTCAATGATTCTATCATCAGCAAGCATCTCACAGGTAAAAGAAAAGCCATCGCCATCGATCCTTCCTATATCCCCAAATCAGGCAAGAAGACACCTTGGATAGGTTACTTCTGGTCTGGTTGTGCAGGAGAATACAAGCGTGGACTGGAAATCATGGGCATCAGGGTCATTGACATCGACAACCATGATTGCATGACTTTAGGTTCCATTCAGACGCCGGATTGTAAGACCTTGGATAATATGGACAAAAACCTCGTTGACTGGTACAGCAGCTATCTTATCA
>OGJU01001448.1_pt1 | contig 15078 bp, 12 predicted proteins | sample 1572251 | NCBI WGS metagenome assembly OGJU01 (sample SAMEA2582144, study PRJEB24529) | metagenome | biome: Human gut stool | place: China | collected 2011
TTAGTATAAAAGGCTGACGGTTATTTTTCTATACACTGTTTTATTTGACGCTTACAATATAACTACTATGAAGAGTATATTTATATTTTTCAAATCTATGAAAGGAGATAAGCGCTATGGATGAAAAAACAATGTTAACACCAATTAACAATGTGGAAGAGCAGAACGTAGAAGAGCAGGACAACTGGTATGCTTGTGGAACAGATGATTATTGTGATCTCTGTGTAGGTATTTGCAAACCGCAGTATCATTAATTTGGTGGTACTAATCTTGGCATGCAGGTATCGGGTTTCCGGTACCTGCATTTTGTAAGATATGAGTGGAGAAAATATGAAAATGAGATATGAAATAATTGAAAGTTATAATGGCATGAAATACTTGTATTTAGATGAATGTAAGAGCATTTTTCCGTATTCTGAAGCATTAGAAATATGTTTAAAACAAAGAAATGGTTTATGGAATGATGAAGAGAATTCTTCAAATACATTAATAGCGAAGGATATATTAGAGAAATATAAAAGCGAAATTAATAAATATATTTTAGATTACAAAGAGTATGTGAATGAAATTTATAATAGAATGTCCGAACAAAATATGAAAGTAAAAAGATTCTCAACTTTGTGGATTAATGTTTCGAATGATTGTAATTTAAGATGTATATACTGCTATGGTAATGGCGGAAGTTTTAATAAAGAAAGAAAAATATTGAAAAGGGAAAAACTGATTCAAATATTAGATTTTTGGTTGGAAAGAATTGATAACAACAGTAAAAAGTTGCAAATTATTTTTTTTGGCGGCGAACCATTAATGAATAAGTCTGCCGTTATCTTTACTATAAACTATATAAAAGAAAAAATAGGAAATCAGATTCCTGTTAAATTTGGTATTACTACAAATGGGACAATTATTGATAATGATTTGCTACAAAAATTTTCGGAAAATGAATTCAATATTACATTAAGTATAGATGGTGGACAACAGGTGCAAGATATTAATCGTCCTTTTTTAGGCGGAAAAGGATCCTATGAAATTATTAAACATAATATCGAAAAAATGTTGAAAAAGAATATTTCGTTGATAGCACGAGTGACAGTAACACATAATAATGTAAGAAGTTTAAAACAATGTTTTGAAGATATTTGGGCATTAGGAATAGAATCAATTTCATTTGAGATAGTTTCTACAAATAATAAGAAATTACGCTTAACAGAAGAAGATATTGAATTTTTAATAAGCGAACTAGATGTTTTAGCTAAAATGCAATATGAATATTTCATAAATGGTCAAAGAAAATATATAGTAAATCTGATTAAATATGGAAAGGTTCTACATAGTAAAAAATTAAACGTTTGTTCTTTTGGGGCGCCGGACATCTTGAAAGTCGATACAGATGGTAATATCTTTAAATGTCATAGGATGATTGGAAATGATGAATTTTTGGTGGGAAATATAGAAAATAATATTCAGGGAAATTGTGTTCATCATAAATATATAAATATTGATTCCTGTGAGTCTTGTAAATATAAAGCTTTGTGTATTCCGTGCTATGAGGTGAATTACACAGAGACCGGTAAATTGAATATAGCACCTGAAAGTCATTGTAAATATATAAAAAATTTGATTAAGGAAAATTTAAAACTATATATTAGTATAAATGAATATTCAAATCAATTGGTGAGAAAAATTTACAAGTAGGAGAATAGTTATGAAATATCATATATTACATATAAAAGATAGAAAATATATATACTTTCCATTTAGTCAAATTTTTTTTCGGTATTCCGAAGAACTGAAGAATATATTAGATAACGATCAGCTTCAGAATGAAAGTATCAAAAAAATAATAGAAAAAGAGAAAAAAAGCGAAGAAGTTGTTGAGGAAATTATAAAGAATGATGCGAAAGTGGAGCATCGTATAGCAGGAGCAGAAATTAATATAGTACATGGGTGCAACATGAAGTGTAGATATTGTTTTGCAGAAGGAGGGAATCATGGAAAGACCGGAAAAATGTCCAAAGGTACTCCTAAAAAGGTAATAGATTTTATACTTTCCAAAGCATCGAAAAGTAATTTGGAAATACAAATTGTAGGTGGAGAGCCCTTTGTAGATTTTGAAATTTTTAAAGAAGTAGTATCACAACGCCAAACTAGAAAAATACCTTTTGATACGAAGATACATTTTTCAACAGTCTCAAATGGTCTCAATATTAATAAAGAAACAATAGATTTTTTAAAGGAAAATGAAATATATCTGAATATTAGTTTAGATAGTCAGGATAAAAAGATAAATGATTTTTTACGTCCTACACGAAGTGGAGTAAGTGCATATGAACATATTATGGAAAACTTATCTCTTTTTAGTAAGATGGATGGATTTAGTGTAAATGTAACAATAACACCGTATAACTTGCAAATTTTTCGGATTGCAAAATTCCTTTTTGAAAACAAGAATGTAAAAAACATACATTTTAGTGAAGTGGTCTCGGATCAAAAGGACATGTTATTTACAGAAAAAGATATTGACGAGCTACTTATTGAGTATGAAAAGATAGCAGATTTAATTATTCGAAAAATAAAAAAGAAAGAATATGTAGGGTGTTATCCTTTAACAACTTTTATGGAAAAAATACATAATAATATTCCGACAATAAGACCATGTAGTGTTTTGAAAAATAGGTGTGCTTTTTCCCCGACAGGTGAGATATATCCATGCGATATGATGATGTATGATGAATATCGGATAGGAGATATAAAAAATGGATTCGATAATGCAGCTATCAGTAAAATGAGAACCATTATGCAGGACGAATCTCAATGTCAGGAGTGCTGGGCACGATATTTATGTGGAGGAGAATGTTTATCAACAAAGCAATGGAGTAATATTGAACAGAAAAAACTTCGTTGCAAAATCAAACAACATATTTGTAAATTAAGACTCTATATTTATGATTCGATAGCGAGTGAAATTGCAGATATAAAAAAAGATATAGGAGAGTGTTAGTATGGAAATTAAAAGTCCATTTTTATTATTTGAAGAAGCTGAACATTTTTTTGTTTTTGATGGAGGCGACGGAACTCTGATTGAACTTCCACAATTATATTTTGATATTCTAAAATATACAAAATTGTATAATTTATATGATGAAGAAGACATGAAGGAACTTATAGCTATATTAGAGCGTAATTATGAGAAAGAAAAAATAGTTCAGGCCTTAATAGACATTAGGAAAAATAATCAAAAAGGTTTTTTAAACAAGTATGCAGATATTTATAAATTATATGATAAAAAAACAAATGAAAAGCAGCATAATAATAGTTTGTGGATAAATATATCACATGATTGTAATTTGCGTTGCGAATACTGCTTTGGAAATGGTGGGGATTACGGACATAAGCGAATATTGATGAGCAGCGAGACAGCAAAACAGTGTATTGATACTTGGTATTCACAGATTGATTCAGCGCAATCACTTTTGGAAGTTAATTTCTTTGGTGGCGAACCATTGATGAATCAAAAAACAATGATTTTTTGTGTAGAATATATTAATGAATTATTCAAAAACAAAAAAAATAAAATCCGGTACAATATAACTACAAATGGGACGATCATAAATGAAAAAATATTAAAATTGTTTGCCGAAAACCATTTCAAAGTAAGCATAAGTATAGATGGTATAGAAAAACTGCACGATTCAAAACGTAAATATGCCTCCGGTAGAGGGAGCTTTTCAGATATTAGACACAATATAAGGGAAATAAAAAAATACATACCTAAATTGGCAGCGCAAATTACATTATCTAAAGAAGGGATACCTCATCTTGTAGATGCAGTGCAAGAATTGTGGGATATGGGAATAAATATGGTGTATTCCAATTTAGTTTTTGGTGAGGAGGTGAATTATACATATGAAGAGTACGCAACGTACCATAGCGAAATAAAAAAACTTTCACTACTAACATATCAAAATATAATAGAAAAGAAACCTTATACTTTCCAAAATCTAATCAATGATGCTTGGGCAATAAAAAACAAAAGATTTTCTACCAATTGCTTTTTCTGGGGTGGGGGAGCTATGATTTTTTCACCAGAAGGAGAACGTTATAGATGTTACAGATTTATGGAAAATAAAAAATATGAACTAACAGATAATAATTGTGAACTGCTTGAAAAAAAGCCGCATGTTGATAAGTGTTGTAATTGTTGGGCACAATTACTATGTGCAGATGGTTGCGTATATGAAAACAGTATCTACTCTGACAATATGAATGATCCTTCTGAAGAATGGTGTACAAAGACAAAGATTTCTTTGGAAGAGGCGCTTAAACTATATGCACGTATTGTTGTTAAAAATCCGGATCTTGTAGAAAAAATTTTTAGGAGATAAGTTTATGAAAGAAGATAGATATTTCGAATTCTATGCAAGAAAGAAAAAATATTGGTTTGATCAAATTACTGGGGAGATATACCAGAATCAGCCTTCTGAAGAAAATAAAAGAATGGCATCAGAAGAGAAAATGGATTTTGTTAGGAAACATGTGGAGATTCCTAAAGAGCGATGGGAGAATGGTGAGGTGTTAAATAAAATGAGTTTATCACTCTCACACACATGTAATTTGTGTTGTTCTTATTGCTTTGCAGATGGAGGTACATATGGCTTACGAAACAAAATGACTATAGAAACTGCAAAAGATTCCATTGATTATTTTTTTAAGTATGCAAGTAGAAAAGTAAAAAAATATAATGTTAATTTTATTGGCGGAGAACCACTGACTAATTTAGAAGTATTTTATTTTGCAATTGATTATATAAATGAAAAATCTGAAGAAGTGGGGATTCCTGTTCATTATATAATTACTACAAACGGTACTATAATGAATGAGAAAATTTTATCATATCTGATAAATAACGATGTTCATATTAACTTTAGTATAGACGGAAACCGGCATATTCAAAATATGAACAGAAAAGATTCATTAGGTAAGGGTTCTTTTGATCTTGTAATGAATACACTGTCGATACTTAAACAGCATGGATATACTAATATGAGTGCAAGAATGACTGTTACCAAACCAGGTGTGCCATCCTTAATAGATGACATTAACTTTTTGTGGGATATAGGGTTTTATTATATCTTCATAGATATAGTTAAGACTGACATAGTGGAGTTAGCATTTGATTACAAGGCAATAAAAGAATTTCAAAACAAGATTTTTAGCTTGATGGATTCAGATGACTATCTGAAAAGAATGGAAGAAGGAAAATATATTCGAAATTTTTTGGATATGGAACAACTGGTAGCAAACAGGAGAATCAAACGGGAATGCGCTTATTATAATGCAAATTCTATAGAATTTACTCCAGAGGGAGATTTATACAAATGTACGTATACTGTCGGTAAAAAAGAACATAGTTTTGGTAATATATATACTGGGATGATATGGGAAAAGTATATTGGGAAATTTGCAGCTCCAGATAATTGTAAAAATTGTTGGTGTAGAAGACTTTGTGGTGGTGGATGCGAAATTAGCCGAGATGAGATCTCTTGTATCTATACTCGTATAATGATGGAAGCGACATTAAAACATTATGTTCTAGAGAACGAACTATAACGCCTGATTACATGAAGACAAATTTAATGAAAGGTAAGGAATTAATATGAAGTTTAATATTTTAGTATTTCTGTATACATATCAATGTACATCTGAATGTGATATTTGCACTTTTTCGTGCAGTCCGAAGAGAAAAGAGAAAATGGACAAAAAAACTGCTAAGCGATTAATTAAAGAAGCAAAAGATAACAATATATTTTTGATTGGATTTGCAGGTGGAGAACCACTTTTATTCAAAGATGAAATTATAGAATTACTAGAATATTGCAAATCTCTAGATATAGTAACAACTATTACATCAAATTGTTTTTGGGGAGATACTTATGACAATGCCTTGGAAATTGTAAAAGAATTAAGAAATGCAGGAATTAATCATTTGAAAATTAGTTCAGATGATTTTCATAATAAAAACATACCATATGAAAATGTAAATAATGTATTAAAAGCAGCTAAAACAGAGCAATTAAAGGTTGTTATCGGGTGTACGTCACTAAAAAATAGTAAAAGATTACAGGGAACTCTTGAACATATTCAGGATTTTTCATTGGGTGTGAATATTATAGAGCAGACCTGTTATCCGATAGGGCGGGCATGTGAAAAGTTTAATGAGGATGATTACTTATATAATTTGTCATTTTCGGATAAATGTAGAGATCAGGGATGTATTACAGTTTCACCGGATGGTATAGCATATCCTTGTGGTAATATGTGTGGAATGGTGCCATATAGAGAATTAGGTTCAGTATATGAAAGTAGTTTAAGTGAAATAATTGAAAAATCTAAAACTAAGAAAGATATAGCCTTTATTGCGGAGCATGGAATACTACCATATGTCAATTATATTAAAGAAAATAATATCCCTGTTGAGCTTCCTGAAAAAACGATAGATACTTGTCATATGTGTTATGAAATATTTAGAAGGGAAAAGAATCTACCTTATTTAAAGAAAATTGTCGAGAATTTCAAATATGATGAATAAAAAAGAAAGTTATATATATTATATGAATCGAAATCAAAATAAATTGATGATATATGAAGATAATCTTTTGCCTAAAATTTTTTTTATACAAACAGATGCAAAGCCCAAGAGAAGAGAAGTTGGAATAGCAATATATACACCAATAGACTCGGATAAAGGTATTAGTCACGTGATTGAGCATTGTATAGCTTCAGAGTTATATGAGAAATTGGGAGATAGATTACAATCAGCCTATGTATTACATAATATTACTTTTTACAATTTTTTGATAGAATCGAATAATCTGAAAAGTATTTTTGATATTTTGAATATTGTATTATATCCAGAATTTTTACGTGAACGTCATATATTTGATAGGGAAAGTTGTAATATTCAAAATAACAAAGACGAAAAAGTTATAAGTGGAGTGGTTTTTAATGAAATACTTTCAAAGAGCAAGGACGCAAGTTATGTTTTATTAAGAAGTATTCCAAAAGCATTAGCTATAACAAATGAAACTTCAGGTGTTGCAGGCGGATCTATTGAAGGGATTCTTGAATTAACATATGAAGAAACAGTAAGATACTATGCACGCTATTATAACGTAAAAAGTATGTGTATTACTATTTTGGGAGAATTATCTTTTAAATGGCAAAAAAGAATAACTAACATGTGCTGCCAAATAAATAAAATGAATCGCGAGATATGTGTAGAGGTATATCAGCAGAAAAAAATATATAATAAAAGTGGGTGCGAAATTAATTATGTTGCAGATGGCAATGAAAAAAAGTTTGATGAGCTATATGCAATATGTTTTAGTAGTGTTGCACCGTCTTCGAAAGAAGAATACGAATTCTATATTTGGCTTCGATATTGTTTGGAAAAAGAACTCCAGGGCATGTATGAGAAACAAGTGCAAGTTGAATTTAGAAATATGCTCGATTATGCTTATATATGTATAATATATAAAAATAAATCTGACAGAGCTGCTATAACCGATATTAGTAAAAGAGTTCTTTCGTTTACTAATATTGAACACTTTATGAAAACTTCAACAGATTATATTTCTGAGAACATACAAAATAGTAAAATGCATATTAGTAATACTGTTTTGTTAAAGTATATTGCAGAAGCATATTTTAGTGAACTTCCTCCCTATACCTTTTTAATCTCACAAGGGAAAAATAAGAAGAAAATAGAAGAAATTTTAAAGAGCATGATTCAGAAAGAATTAGTTGCTATACCAAAGAATATTGAGATGTTCAATGGTCTTATCAATCGATATTTGCATAATTCAAAGAACTTTGCTAAACCGGAAAAATTAGTAAAAGTTAATTTTAAAAGAATGTACATAGGAGATATAGAAAACGATAAGAAAGAAACTAAAAAAACATCATATTTGAAAAAATATAAAATAAGGAATATAAGTGTGTATTGTTATGATAAAAAAGAACCGTATATTAAACTTTACTATGATTTATCCGGAGTGTCAGTTCATGAAATTGTTGTATTAGAGGTAGTCTTGGAATCAATAAAAAATTGCCTTTTAAATAATACCAAAGACTTACAGTTTGATGCGAAAATCTATCCTTTATATTGTTATAAAGAAAAACAACATAAAACGTTTTTGATTTTAACAGGTTTGACAACTCCTCAAAATTGGTGTGAGGAGATAAATGTACATAAACAAGAAATTCTATGTGATATACAGAATTTAGATAAACTATGTTATCTGAAAAAGACTTTTTCTAATTGCGTACTCAAAAGCATAAAAAGTATAGCAGTAACCCGATGTTTATCCTACTTTAGAAAAAGTTATACTCACACGGATGCTTTATATGGAATTGCTAACTATTTAATTTTAGATGACTTTACTGAGCATTTTTCTTTGTTTATAGAATTAATCGAAAAGATATTTAAAAGGGAAGTGTTCAAGTATAATTTAAAAGCTATATCTACAAATTGGGAAGAAGGGATTGTGCCTTTAATCGATAAATTCAACAGTAATCAAGGAAATGTTATTAAAAGTAATATAATGCATAGAGAAGTGCAGGATAAAAAAAGTAAGGAGATTATAGTTATTCCTGGTAGTGATATGTGTTTAGTAGCAGCAGGGGATATAACTGCGGTGAGTGATTTGATACTGGCCAAATATAAAGTACTATGCAAAATTATTACAAGATTCTATTTGCGGCAATGGTTTAGGGAACAAGGGATTTATTATGGAGAAATAGATATAATAGAAGGGAATTTGCTTATAATAATTCAGAATTCATCGAAAATAGAAGTAGAAGAAATAACAAAACAAATAAATCTGTTTCTTGATTATAACATCAAAGAAATACTATTACAATTTCCATATTTTTTTAAACTCATGAGAAACCATAAGAAGAAACTGGACGAAGATATGGAAATATTACTTGAATCATGTAAATACACATTAGACTTTTTAGAAATAAAAGAAGCAGATTTTTCTTTGACGGAAAAAGAATTTAGACAGTTTCAAATAAAACTTATGAACCTTTCAGAAAAAATGAAGATGTGTATAATTTGCGGAGAAAGTTGGCTGAAAAATAACTGGATAGATAAAGAACAGTTTGAAATAGTGAATTTATTTAAGAACTAATTGGTGATTAAAATGAATAAAGGTAAAAGAAAATTGCAATATGAATAGGAGATATTTTGAATGAAAAAAATATTAGAGTTAATTGAATGTTCTCGAAAGAAATTCATCATATTTCACATATATTGTCTGTTTTGGGGTATTTTGTATATAATAGCGGCGCTGATCTTCCCTGATAGCATTAGCAAAATAATAGATCAAGTTATAATAAGGAAACGATATGATTTAACAAAAACATATATAATAAGCATTAGTTTTAGTGGCTTTTGTATGATAATTTTCAGTTATATTCAATACGGATTATATTTTAAGTTTGGACAAAAAGCACGTATTATAATTAAACAACGTTTATTGGAAAAATTGATGAATGTAAATGGAAACTTCAAGAAAAATTATCCACCTGGTGATATGCTGCGAATTATTGAGCAGGACACAGAACAAATCCAAAATCTAATTGGAGAAGGAATCGGTCTACTAGTTATAAATGGTATAAATCTAATAGGCGTTATGATATTACTATTATATAAAAATTTTTTGATTGGCGTAGTTATGATTATTATATCTGTCATATTTGTTGTATTGCAAATTTATCTGTCGAATTCCTTAAAAAAGGATTCCGTTTTTTTGAGGAAGTTATTAGGAAATGTTTCTTCATATACAAATGAGATTATTTCACGTTCAGAAACTATAGCAACTTCAAGTTATGCAAAGCAATACACAAAAAACTTCTTTGACAAAAATGCAGAAATAAAAGAACGTGAAATTTTGCAAATGAAAAAACTTTTAGTAGGCAGAAATATAGGAATTGCATATAATGTTTTAGCTAATGTAATAACACTTGGGTTAGGAGTGATGATGGTGGACAAAAGGGATATGACAGTAGGAACTCTTTTAGCTATTTCAATGTATGTGCAAAGATTGTATAGTCCTTTATTAGCAATTTCTAATTCATATTTTAACATAAAAAAAGCAATTCCATTTGTAACCAAGATCGTAAAATGTTTAGAAAATAAAAATTTGATGATAAATGGTTCAAAATGTTTACAGACACCATTGGAAGGCAATATATATTTTGATAGTGTTTTTTTTAAATATAATGAAGATATGATTTTAGAGAATTTCTTTTTACGAATTAAAGAAGGAAAATTTACGGGGATTATTGGTGAGAATGGGAGTGGTAAATCAACAATTATAAAATTATTATTGAAAATTTATCAATGTAAAAGGGGGAATATATATGTAGATAATATCAATATTAATGAATATGATAATGAATACTATTACAAAAATATTAGTGTGATGTGGCAGAATAATTTCCTGATGAGTGGAACATTGTATGATGTAATTAATCCTGGAGGGAAAGACTTAAAAAAAGAAGAGATATATAAACTATTCAATGAAATGAACTTGGATATAGAAAAATTTGAAGATGGATTGAATACATATATATACGAGAACAATTTTAATGTTTCGGGTGGTGAATTACAAAAAATAAACATTATCAGAATTATTATTGAAGATAGACCTATTATTATTTTAGATGAGCCAACCTCCGCTTTGGACAATGAAAGTGAAGAGGAGATTTGCAAATTATTAAAAACATTACTGAAGGGGAAAACAGTAATAATTGTTACTCATAGGGAAAAAATACTTGGAATATGTGATGAGATTATAGAAATCAAAAGAACGAAATAGTAAGGGAGAGAAAACTATGGAAAAAAGATTGTTTACATCAGAATCAGTAACAGAAGGACATCCAGATAAAATCTGTGATGCAATTTCAGATGCTATATTGGACGAGCTGGTTAAAGGTGATCCAATGAGCCGTGTTGCATGTGAGACTGCAATTACAACAGGATTGGTTTTAGTTATGGGGGAAATATCAACAAAAGCATATGTAGATATTCCTAAAATTGTCAGAAATACCATACATGAAATAGGCTATACAAAAGCATCATATGGATTTGATGCAGAAACTTGTGGTGTGATTACAGCAATTGATGAACAGTCATCAGATATTGCTTTGGGAGTAGATAAGTCTTTTGAGGCTAAAGAATTAGTGTCATATAATGAAGTGTCAGATAGTATAGGTGCAGGAGATCAAGGGATGGTATTCGGCTTTGCTACTAATGAAACCCCAGAGTATATGCCATATCCGATTGCATTAGCACATAAGTTAGCTTTACGTCTTACTGAAATTAGAAAAAAGGGGATATTAGATTACTTACGTCCCGATGGGAAAACACAAGTAACAGTAGAGTATGATGAGAATGATGTACCAAAGCGTTTAGAAGCAGTAATACTTTCTACGCAACATGATCCAACCGTGTCACAAGAACAACTTCATAGAGATATAAAAGAGCATATACTAGAGCCATTAATTCCTAGAGAAATGATAGATGAGAATACAAAAGTATTTATAAATCCAACGGGACGTTTTGTAATAGGGGGACCGCATGGTGATAGCGGCGTAACAGGTCGAAAAATCATTGTAGATACATATGGAGGATATGCACGGCATGGGGGTGGGGCTTTTTCTGGAAAAGATTGTACAAAAATGGATCGTTCTGGTGCATATGCCGCTAGATATGTTGCAAAGAATCTTGTTGCGGCAGGTTTGGCACAAAAATGTGAAATCCAAATTTCCTATGCCATAGGAGTTGCAGCACCGACATCTATTATGATTGATACATTTGGAACAGGAAAATTATCTGATTCACGTTTAATTGAGATAGTTAATGAAAATTTTGATTTGCGTCCTACTGGAATAATTAAAATGCTAGATTTGCGAAAACCTATTTATAGAAAGACAGCCGCATATGGCCATTTTGGAAGAACTGATGTTTGCTTTCCGTGGGAAAAATTAGATAAAGTTGGTAGATTAAAGACGTATATTTAAAATAGTCAAAAGAATTGCTAAAAAAGTTACATGAGAAATCGAAATAATGACATATATTTTTTGTAAGGCTATTATTGTGTTAAACTATAGAAAACTTAGGGAGGTAAAAGATATGAAGAAAAAAGTATCAAAATTAATTTGCATGACACTGATGTTATGCATGTTTGTGTCAACTAATGTGTTTGCACAGGAGGAAAATTTGAAAAATTCAGAGACTACTGCTGTAGAACATTCTGAGTTCAAAAAGGTAATTGAAGAAATTTTACAAATTCAGAGAAGTAATCCGACAATGACAGAAGAAGAAATTTTAGTCATCATGGATGCAAGGTTCAGTAATACCAAAGAGGCTAAAGGCATTAGCGATATTTGGAATGCTCTTACAGATGCCGAAAAGAAATTGTGTATTCGTTATCCATTTGATGCACTTAAAGTTAATACCGCAAGAAATATTGCAACTGAACAGACTGAGAGAAAGTTTGGCTATAGCGGTTTGGGAGATCGGAGTGATGCATTTAGACATGGTATTTGGAATGCAGAGATGACTGTATTAATTGGGCGGGAAAAGGCTGAATTGTTTGCGACTGCACATGAAGATAAAGATACTGCAGGTAATGAGTCTGATGGATTTTCTAAGGAGGCACATAAGCAAATGGATTTACATAATAATGAAATTGGAAGAACCATCGGAGAAAAACATAAAGATGCTACTGAAAATGAAATGGCAGATATTATTTATCAGGAAATTTATTCCACAACAACACAGTTTACATGGTTGCATGAATAAAGTTTTGAGCAGTGCATTTTGCACTGCTCATCTTAATATATAAAAAGTGCGTAATTAATTACTTCTATTATTTGTATCGAAAGCCCTGAATTGCGGTAGCATAGTAATACAATATGTTTAAAAGGAGTAATTATGGAGAGTCGTATCAAACAATTACGTGAGAAAAGAGGTCTTATTCAAGATATTTTAGCAACAGAATTAGGAATAACACAACAGATGTTGAGCAAATATGAAAGAGATATCACATTAATCAAAGTAGATGTCCTTAAAAGGATTGCTGCATATTTTAATGTTACAACAGACTATTTACTTGGAGTTTCAGATATAAAGAGGGATTTGCAACGGCAAATGAAAATCAATGAAACATTAGACGAATATTATGACTTGGTAGAGGTATATAAGGAATTAGATCAATGCGAGCAGGAGATGATTTGGGCAATTATTCAAGTTGTAAAAAAATCAAGTGAGAAACGAAAGAAAATGAGTGAGAAAGTGGAAAAGAGTTGATTGGATGCTGAGTATAGCAATTTGTGATGATGATATTCAAATGACTGGACGAATGGAAAGGATGATTCAGAGCATAGCAAAAGCGAATTATGTAGATGTTGAATTAGAGGTGTTTTGGAATGGCAAAAGCCTGGTGGATACCATTTCTTCTGGAGAAAACTTTGATATTATTTATTTGGATATAGAAATGGATGAGGAAGATGGTATTACCGCTGCGAAAAAAATTAGAGCATATGACAAGAATGTACGAATTATTTATGTCACGAGCCACGAAAATCATATGAGAGATTCATTTGCTGTACGTCCGTTTCAATTTCTTGTAAAACCAATAAATGAGAAGATAATGGAAGCTTGCTTTAAAGAGGTTTATGAAGATATTAATAGTGAAGATTTTTATTTTCGATATAGTTATCAAAGAATCAATCATAAGGTGCCAATCCGGGATATTCTTTATTTTGAGAGTAATAGGCGGAAGATTTTTATTGTAACAGAAAATGAAACTTTTGAGTTATATGAAAAGCTTAATGATATTGAAAAAAGTCTAAAAACTTGCAAGGTGACTTTTTTACGTGTTCATCAGTCTTTTCTAGTGAATTATAATCATATATCTGGGCAAGCTTATGATTTTGTGGTATTGGATAATGGGAAAAAGATTTCCATTAGTGAGGACAGAAGGAAAACGATCAGCGAGCAATATTGCTCAATGGAGGATACATTTTATGTGGATGAATAAAGTACTGCTATATGGAACGGATATGTTGTTAAGTACATATGCAGTGTATCTCTTTTTTTACTATTTTGATATATTCTTCGAGAGAAAAAGGAATAAAAGATTAACGATAATTGGTTTGGTTGTATTTTTCCTTTGGCAGTTCGGAATAACCGTTTTTATTGATTTACCGGTATATATTAATATTACGGTTACTATAATAGTGACATTGATTGCTGTTATTATTACTTATGAGGCCATGTGGTGGAATAAATGTATATTCGTAATAACATTCAATGCAATTTGGATGATGATAGAAACACTAAGTGGTTATATACTTTCTGTATATTGTAATAAATTTGTCCATCCTCAGATATATGGGATATTAGGCTCGGTTATATCTAAACTATTGTTTATGGTTATTATATTTGCATTAAAAAGGGCTTTTATGAAAGATGAAATAAAGGCTCTTTCTGTTAAATATAGTATTATGTTGGTTTTGATTCCAACAGGAAGCATTTATGTCATGAATGCAATTTTTTTGTTCAGTTATAAATTAAATAGCAATTCTGTGAATTTTCATTCTGCAATGGCTGCAATTATTTTACTTAGTATGAATGTATTGGTCTTTTATATTTATATGAGATTAGTAGATGATTTGCATTTACGCCAAATTACATCCGGTTATGAACAGCAATTAGAATTATGTGAGAGACATCAAGAAGAACGGGAAATTTCTATATTGCAACTAAGGGATGTGAAACATAACATGAAGAATAATTTGATATCCATTTTGGCATATGCAGAAAATAGAGAATATGAAAAAATTATAAAATTTGTTAATGAAATAATGGAAGAAGGAGGCATGACAATTTCACCAATTACCAATAGTGGGAATATTGTAATTGATTCTCTGATTGGTTATTGGTATGTGACAGCTCAAAAACAAGAGATAGATTTTTCTGTAAATATGAATATTCCTATGAAA
>OGJU01001462.1_pt1 | contig 14886 bp, 16 predicted proteins | sample 1572251 | NCBI WGS metagenome assembly OGJU01 (sample SAMEA2582144, study PRJEB24529) | metagenome | biome: Human gut stool | place: China | collected 2011
GCGGAGAGCTGCTCCAAACTCGCCTGATTTTCCTTGAGTGTGTTGCCCAGCGAATCGCTCAGCGCTGCAAACGCCGTAGTTGGCAGCAGCGTGAGCGTCATGCACAGGCTCAGCAGCGCCGCTAAAAACCTTTTCTTCATGCTTCCTCATCCTCCTTAGTTCGTTCCTCCTGTTTATTGTTTTTCTTTCTCAATCGTGTGCAAAACACGGTAACGACCACCGCCGCAATAAAGCAGATCACGCCAACCAACACATAGCTGCCCACGTTTTCCAGCAGCATCGTTGCGCCGTTTAAGCCCTGCACCGCACCCGGCGACCGGTCGGGGAAATGTCCCATCGCATAAATAAGGCAACAGCAAAGCGCAACAGACACAAGCGACAATCGCTCGGTGATGTGCTTTTCCTGTCGGCGGCGTATTTGCCACGCTCGGCTTTTGACAAGCTTCACACGCTGCCCGGTATCCATCATCAAAAACACTCCTTTCAAAAAAGCCTTAAAACAGGTATTCACTTATATAGGTACAGAAAAAAGCAAAACTACGCACCTAAAATTAAAAAAATTTTTATTTCATTTTCGCACCATACGCCAGTGGTAGGTTGCCTTTTCAATTTTCCTCGTATTTTTACAGATATTTTGTCAATCCGGCTCGCAAAGCGTCATTGACCGATTCCGTCAGATTTTTTCCTTCCTCCAACGCCATCCTACGCAACGCCTTATCAATATCCCGATCCAGATAATAGGCCCGCAGCACCCGGTCACTATTCTTCTTTGCATTTTTTTCTTCAGCAACAACAGTATTCTCGCTCTGGCGTCCTACTCCGATGATAGACTTAAACGCAGCCTCCCGGTCAAACTTCGCTTACTCAGCCCACTGTTTTGCCCCGCCTGGATGATCTGGCTCCACTCCTGCAGACGATACTCATCCCGGATCGCTAACACATCTTCCATTTCTTACACGCACTCCCTTCGCATTCGAAAACTTACACGCAGTTTTTGTTGACTGCATATCATTTTCTCACACTTACTCAACCTTGGAAATGCGGGTGGTTATTGAGCACTTACGAGGAAAAGGTTTGAGTTGATGCATAGAGGTTACTCCTCTTGACAAAACCGGTCTCATTCTGGTATATGGTAAAAATATCGGAATCACAGCAGATTTCATTCATCGGGCAATCTGCCCTGTACTCTGCCAAACACAATAAAAAAAGGGGCCAGCGCCCCAAAACGGATCAACCACTCCAGCCAAAGAAAAAAATTCAAATGCTGCCACCTTTTTCGTGCTCAAAGCGTCTATATAGATGACCGGAAAGCAAGGGGCTTGATAGGAGGTCATCCAGTGTGGTAAAAAGATTAGACAAAGATGACTTCACCCGTCTGGTGCTGCAGAATCAGACGGCCATGTTCCGAACCGCCCGGGCAATCGTGTCAACCGACGAAGACGCAGAGGATGCGGTACAGAGTGCCATTTGTACTGCCTTTACGAAGCTGGATGCCCTGCGGGACCCTGCAAAATTCAAATCGTGGATCCTGCGGATCGTAGTTAACAACTGCTATGACCTATGCCGGAAGTACCGGCCAATCACTGATCTGTCTGAAGTACAGGACTTTCTGCCTGCAGACGATCCGGATCCGACTGAGCGGCTGTCCCTATGGGAAGCGGTGCTATCATTAAACCCGGAAATGCGCTCCGTGGTAACACTGTTCTATTACGACGGATTTTCCATTCGGGAGATCAGCCGCACTTTAGGGATCAGCGATGTAGCAGTAAAAACCAGATTGTCCCGCAGCAGAAAGCAGCTGCGCCTTTTGCTGACCGATGAACAAGGAGGGGTCTATGGATCAATTTGACGAGTTGCTCCACCAGCGTGCCGCCGAGGAATCATTTCCGCTCCCGGAGGATTATGCCGGTCGGGTGTTCCAAACCTGCGCGGCTTTGGACGAAAATTCCCGGCGGCGTCAGCGACGCCACTGGGAAACATGGGCCGCGGCAGCGCTTGCGCTGTTCATCACAATTCCAAACGTATCCCCCGCAGCTGCGGCAGCGATGGCGGAGATCCCTGGGCTGGGGGCGTTGGTGAAAGTGGTCACCTTCCGGAGTTACGCCTACAATGATGGACATAGTTCTATGGATATCTCCGTACCGGAGTTATCCGGCAGCGATGCAGCTGATACGGTAAATCAGGAAGTCCGCGCATACACCGACGAGCTGCTGACGCAGTTTTACAAAGACTGTGAACGCATCGGAAATGGCTATCAGGATCTGCGTGTATCCAGCGTGGTGCTTACCAACACGGACACATGGTTTACCCTTCGCATAGACGCCACACAAACGGAAGCCAGCAGCTATGCCTTCAGCCGCTTCTATCACATTGACAAAGCAACGGGACAAGTGATCTCCCTGAGGGATCTCTTCCGCGACGGGACCGATTATGTGTCAACGCTGTCCAATGAGGTGCTGCGGCAAGTGGAAGCGCAGATGTCCGCAAATCAAGCCCTCGCATACTTCCCGGAGGATTTTGCTGGGATCGACGCGGAGCAGAATTTCTATCTCGACGCAAACGGAAATCTCGTGTTGGTCTTCGACGAATTCGCGATTGCGGCAGGCTCTATGGGGATGCCGGAATTCACGATTGAAAAAAACATCTATCAAGACCTCTTAAAAGAAGCATATCAGAAAGGATTCGTATGATGAAAAAGAAATTATTTGTATTGCTGACGGTTGTATGTATTTTGGCGCTGGCTACCGCTTGCGGCAGCCAGACATCCGGCACGGACACAGATTCCAATGCCGGCACTCAAAGCGGAGCGCAGCAGGAGGAAAGCACCCTGACCGGCAAGCTGGACGAGAAAAAGGACTTTATGTTTGTTGTGACGGATGACCAAGGCGCTTCCTACCAGTTTTCCATCGACTCCTCCGCAAAGCCGGAAGGGTATGATGATGTTGCTGTGGGTGACTCCGTCACTGTGACCTACACCGGCGCGTTATCGGAGGTTGATCCCTTTGAGGGCACAATCGCTTCTGTGGAGAAAGTTAAATAACAATCATCCCTTGAGGGTAACAAAAAGTAGAAATCGGAGCCAGAACGGCTCCGATTTTTGCTTTTTACCACCATTCGCTTGGTGGATTTTGCTGGGAAAATCAATAACGGAACTACATCAGTCACCCTAACAATAACAGACTGATAAAATATGCGAAAACGCCGCCCGGTGTCGGGCGGCGCTGTTCTTGAGTTTGAAATAACCATTGGGACGAGAAAGGAGAACCAACTTTTATGTTACAAAGCCATTTTTCAACTATCCTCCTTATGCGACTTGGTTCTACAAAACGTATTGAACAGTGCTATAATACAAGGACGCTATCTTTTGGATGTGCTGCAAACTGGGTTGATTATTCAAAAACAGGCGACAAGGTAACTGGAGATCAATTAGAATGTGTTTTTGCCCACCTGAAAAATGGTGACTCTCGGATGAATGTTAAAGATTCACACGGTATCCCTATGGGAAATCACCTTGAAACCTTATATGACCCCAGAACGGATACATACTATCTGCGTTTCATTCCGACACTTTTGACACCAGCTATGTGCTTCTATTCATTCGACGCAGCGAAAGTAGCTGCTATAAATGATGGCAAGATGCCTATATTCCCTCATGTGGTGTCTTTTCTGCCTGATAGGTACTTGGATGAAATGTGCTACAGAAAAGATACTGCCAGTTTTTTATTCATAAATGACCCGAAAAAGTTTTTTGAGGAGTTGAAAGAACAAGTCCCAATAGCCATCAAGCAAAACGCGAGCATTCTAACTGCTGATCGATATTATCGTACTAAAGGAAATGACGACTGTGAACTTTTTGCAGATAAAGTTGATTATGCTCGACATTCACCTGCAGACATCTATTACGATGAGCCAAGCCCATCAGCAGAACTTTTTTGGAAATACCCGCAATATCATTTTCAATCAGAGGTTCGAGTCGCTATTTTGAACACAAATTTCGTGTGGGACTATGACCCGCAGCACTTCAAGTACGAACAGCACCGGTTAGATGTGTATTTGCCGCACTTGCACGAATACGCAACCATTCGTGCAGCCAAAGACCTACAGAATATTTGTTTCTTTTGCCGTAGTGAAGATGAACCTGTCATGTGCGCGGTCAACTTACCTTATCAAGAAGAAAAATGACTCATGTCAAACTGTAAGTTTAAGATTATACAAAATATCTTCGGGGGTTGGAGAGAAGCTGGTGTTCTATTGGATGCCAGCTTCCTTTTTTATATACAATTCGTTTACTCGGAGGAAATCCCACATAAAAGTTGGAAGAAGTCGCTCACCCGAAATCGGGGCTTAAAACAGAAATCCCACAGAAAAGTTGGGAGAAGTCGCTCGGTCGAAATAGGGCTTAAATTAAAAAATCCCACACAAAACTTTGAATATCCTATCGCGGGATGATATTGACAAAGAGGAAAATGATGCTATAATATCTGCGAATGATTCGCATATTGGAGGGCGGCTGATGTCAGGCTATAATACAAAACAGCGAAGAGCCCTGCTTGCTTTTTTAGGGGAGCACCCGGACGAACTGCTGACTGCACGCCAGATGGCGGACGCGCTGGCAGAGAAGCAGATCAGTCTCAGCGCTGTGTATCGAAATCTTGCGCAGCTGGAAGCGGAGGAAAAGGTGCGCCGCAGCGCAAAAAGCGGGTCGCACGAAGCGTTTTATCAGTATCTTGACGCCAAGGGCTGCAAGGGCGCGCTGCACATGAGCTGTGTGAAGTGCGGCAAAACCTTTCACATGGCCGACAGCAACGCCGCCCTGTTTGCAAAGCACTTGGCGCAGAGCGAGCAATTCACGCTGGACGCAGCCGACACGATCCTCTATGGGATCTGCTCGGACTGCAAGGGAAAATAACGAACAGAAGGGAGGACAGACCATGACAAAGAAGCTTTGCTTTATGACGCGCCTGCTGGCGGCCGTGCTGGCCGTTGTCATGCTGTCCTCTGCGATCTATCTTGCAGTCGAAGCCGATCATGACTGCTCCGGCGACGACTGCGCCATCTGCCATCAAATCAGTGTCTGCGAGAATCTGCTGAAATCTCTGGGGCTTGCCGGTGCTGCCGCAGCGATCTCCGCTGCGTTTACATATACCGTGTGCAGGGCGATCCTGCCCTGCGCAGAGATGAACGGCACACTGACGCTTGTTGCTCTCAAGGTAAAGCTTTCGAATTAAAAACAGGATTCTTACAAGGGCGAAGTCTATCCATTTTCGGATAGGCTCTTGCGGTTTTGCCGCTGCCCTTGTATTTTTGCGCCTATTTTTCAAAAATTCGGAGGTTTTATCTGTATGATGAAGAAAATTTTTACCATCTTTCTTGCGCTGACCATGGTGGTCGGCCTGCTTGCCGGCTGCGGCAAAAAGAATGACGCAGAGACAGGCGAAGCTGATTCTGATAAATTAAAGGTTGTCACCACCATTTTCCCTGAATATGACTGGGTCAAGGATATTCTCGGCGACAAGGCCGGGAGCACCGATCTGACCATGTTGCTGAGCAACGGCGTTGACCTGCACAGCTACCAGCCCACGGCGGATGACATCGTCAAGATTTCCGACTGCGACCTCTTCGTCCATGTGGGCGGTGAGTCTGACGGCTGGGTGGAGAGCGTCCTGAAAAATGCTGCCAACAAGAATGTGAAGGTCATCAACCTGCTGGAGGTGCTGGGTGATTCCGTGAAAACAGAAGAAAGCGTTGAGGGGATGCAGGAAGCAGAGCACGCCCATGACCACAGCAAGGAGGTTTCCACCTTTGAAGATCATGAGGTTCAGGACAGAAGCCTGTCCGACTGGGCGGGCAGCTGGCAGTCTGCCTACCCCTTTGCGCTGGACGGAACGCTGGACGATGCCTTTGCAGCGATGGCAGAGGAAGGCGAGATGACCGCCGATGAGTATAAGACCTACTATCAAAAGGGCTACAAAACGAACATTACCAATATTGACATTGAAGGCGACCACATTGCGTTCACCTATGAGGACGGCAAAAAGGTCGGCTCTGACTACAAGTATATCGGCTATTACATTCAGAACTGGTCTACCGGCACCAAGGCGGCCATGTATCGCTTTGAAGCGGTAGACAGAATCTCTGGCGCACCGATCTGCATCGAATTCAACGACCACATGATCGAATCAGCTGCGCCCGAGCATTTCCACATCCGGATGAGCAACGAGAGCTTTGACGCCATCGTTGATCCGGAAAAGTCGTGGCCAACCTTCTTCCCGGCTGACATGACCGGTGAGGATCTCTGCGAGCACATGGAGGGCCACGGCCATGACCATGGGGAGGAAAAGGACGAGCACGTCTGGCTGTCTTTGAAGAACGCCAAAACGCTGGTCGGCGCGATTGCCGACGCTTTGCAGGAGCTTGACCCCGGCAACAAGGATACCTACGCCGCCAACGCCTCCGCCTATATCGAAAAGCTTTCCGCGCTGGATGGTGCGTACCAATCCGCCGTGGACAGCGCGACGCGCAAGACTGTCCTGTTCGGCGACCGCTTCCCATTCCGCTATCTGGTGGACGACTATGGTCTGGGCTACTACGCCGCCTTTGCGGGCTGCTCCGCCGAGAGCGAGGCCAGCTTTGAAACCGTTTCGTTCCTTGCAAAGAAGGTGGACGAGCTGGGACTTCCCTGCGTGCTGACCATTGAGGGCAAGAACCACAAGCTCGCGGAAACCATCGTCCAGAGCACCGCCGGGAAGAACCAGAAGGTGCTGACCATGGACTCTATGCAGTCCACCACCGCCAAGGATGTGGCAAACGGTGCTACCTACCTCTCTGTCATGGAGCGGAACCTCTCCGTGCTGAAAGAGGCGCTGGGTTAAGGAGGTGGGATAATGGCTCAGCTCACTTGTCAAAAGCTCTGCGTCGGCTACGATGGGAGACCTGTTCTGCAAGGCCTTGATTTTGAGGCCTTTGCGGGCGACTACCTCTGCATCGTAGGAGAAAACGGCTCCGGCAAGAGTACCCTTATGAAAACGATCCTCGGCTTGCAGACGCCCATCAGCGGCAGCATTTTGACAGGCGATGGGCTGAGGAAAAATGAGATCGGCTATCTGCCGCAGCAAACGCAGGTGCAGAAGGACTTCCCGGCATCCGTGAGAGAGATCGTTCTCTCAGGATGTCAGGGACGCTGCGGCAGCCGCTCTTTTTATAACAAAGAAGAAAAACAGCTCGCGGCGGACGCCATGGAGAAAATGCAGATCACGCCCCTTGCCAAGCGCTGCTACCGGACGCTCTCCGGCGGTCAGCAGCAGCGGGTGTTGCTCGCCCGCGCCCTGTGCGCTACCCGAAAAATGCTGTTTCTGGACGAGCCGGTCTCTGGCCTCGACCCAAAGGTGACGGCGGAAATGTATGCGCTCATTCAAAAGCTCAATTACGAAGATGGTATCACCGTTGTGATGATCTCCCATGACCTGAGTGCGGCGCTGCAATATGCCAGCCATATCCTGCACATCGGGGACACGGTGTTTTTCGGCACCAAGGCGGCCTACCTGAACGAGTTCCCCCAGGCATGGCAGAAAGGCGGTGAGGTGAAATGACGGCGATCCTTGAAAAAATTGCGTTCTACTGGACCTATCCCTTTGTCCGCTACGCACTCATTGTCGGTGTGCTGATCGCGCTGTGCTCGTCGCTGCTGGGGGTCACGCTGGTGCTGAAACGGTTTTCCTTCATCGGCGATGGCCTTTCCCATGTAGCCTTCGGCGCCATGTCCATCGCCGCCGTGCTGAAGCTGACGGACGATATGCCCCTGACGCTGGGCGTCACGGTGGTCTGTGCCGTCCTGCTGCTACGCACGGGGCAGAACACGAAGATCAAGGGCGACGCCGCCATCGCCATGATCTCAGTGGGAGCGCTGGCCATCGGGTATCTGCTGATGAACCTCTTCTCCACCTCGTCCAACCTCTCCGGCGATGTGTGCAGCACGCTGTTCGGCTCCACCTCCATCCTGACGCTGTCAAAAAGCGAGGTCTGGCTGTGTGCGGGACTGTCCGTGGTGGTCGTGGCGGTGTTTCTGCTCTATTATAACAAGATCTTTGCCGTGACCTTTGACGAAGACTTTGCCAAGGCGGTGGGGACAAAGGCAGACCTGTACAATCTGCTGCTCGCCGTCATCGTTGCTGTGGTCATCGTGCTGGCGATGAATCTGGTCGGCTCGCTGCTGATCTCCGCGCTGGTGATCTTCCCGGCGCTGTCCGCCATGCGCCTTTTTCAAAATTTCCGGTCCGTGACGGTCTGCTCGGCCGTGCTGTCAGTGAGCTGCGCGGTGCTGGGCATTCTGGTCTCCATTCTGGCGGGGACGCCGGTGGGTTCCACCATCGTGGCGGCGGATATTCTGGCGTTTTTGATTTGTTCGACTATCGGCCGTGCAAGGGGAGGCGGAACGGGATGAAACAGCTTTTTTGCCTGCTGCTGGCTGTCTGCATGATGGCTTCCCTCTGCGCCTGCGGGAAAGGCCGCGAAAAGGACGCAGGAAATGATGCGCTTTCTTCCAATGAAGAAGCGTCTGCATCGGCTGAGAGCATTCCAACGCCGAAAGAACAGGAAACGCCGGGGAAGTCTAAGCCGTCGCAATCCTATGCCGGCAAAGTGGATGTGGATCTGACGGTGCTCAGCAGCACCATGGTCTACTCCGAGGTCTACAATATGCTCTATTATGACCAGGAGAGCTATTACGGTAAAACGGTCAAGGCAAATGGCATATTTGCCATTTATCAGATGGTGGTGGACGGCGTGACGCAGCCGGCCCCGGTAGCGTATGCCTGCATCATCGCCGATGCGACCGCCTGCTGCGCTGAGGGGATGGAATTTGTGCTGGAAGGTGATTATACCTACCCGGACGATTACCCGGAGCTGGGGGCGGAGATCACCGTCATCGGTGAATTTCAGTCCTATGAGGAAAACGGGATGACATGGTATCATCTGGTGAACGCAAGGCTGGCGTGATGCCGTGATAGCGCTGCATACATAGTAAGCGTGACGATTTCAGGGAGAAAAGTATTCCGGTGCTGCCTGACTGCAATTTATACGAGCCGGACAAAGGACGTCATTTATCCCGCTGCAGAAAAATTCTCATGAGGAGAGCAGTGTGTTGAATTTGAGATGACTCCTTAAAGAATAGGCAGACTTAACATAAACTTTATTCCTGTTATGATAACATAATTTATGAATACCCTGCTCTGGATGGAACACTTCTGCAAGGAACCAGACAGGCTGCAAAAACAGAAATGATCAACGATGGAGAATATGAATGACTTTTGAAATTCACAGTGATATCACAAATCGATCTATGACCGTAGCTGCCCGCGCGATGCGCAGGGCGCTGCGGCGAAAGAGAAGCATTGTTTGGGCCATCTTCGGCTGGAGCGTCTTTTTATTCAGCGCATTGCTGCTGATCCCATTCGATGGAGAGCCTTTTGCGCTTGATGTCAGAACGGTGACTTCCCTGCTGGTAGAGGTGATGCTGCTGTCCGTTCTGCTGTTTCAGGATCGATTCAACGGCATGATTGCCCGCAAAAACACGCTGGCGGGCACAAAGGAATATCATGTCGCGTTCGGCGAGGATTCTTATACCGTCGTTACGGCGGCCACGACCTCCACCTTCCGCTATGAACTGATCGACGCACTGGCTGAGTCGCGGGACTACATCATCCTTCTGATGAAGAAACGCTATGCGCAGTCTCTGGACAAGCGTACTCTTCCCGGCGGGACGGTGGAGGAATTCAACCGATTTCTTGAGGAGAAGACCGGAAAGACGTTCCGGCGTGTGAAATGAACGAATTTTCTATTACGCCCTTTCGCGGGCCGCATTTGCTTCTGCTTTTGCTTACGGTAACGGCGGTGCTGTTCATACTCTTGCTGCTGCGCGGAAAACCGGAAGCACGGCGCTCCCGGTATCTGATCGGCGTTTGCTTTTTTAATCTCGCGCTGTTTGCCGGCTACAAGCTCTCGCTGTCCATGGACGCAGCGTATATCCGTGCGTACTATCCAAATGGCTTCAGCATTTTTAATGAGCTGCCGCTGCACCTGTGCAACATCAATCTGTTCCTGATCCCGCTGGGCGTGTGGAAGAGAAACCGCTCGATCATGGGCTTTTCCTTCTTTGTAGCGCCCCTTGGCGCACTGATGGCGCTGCTCTTCCCGGAGCCGCTGTTCTCCGGCTTTTCGCTGTTAATGCCGCGAATTTTTGGCTACTATGTGACCCACGCGCTCCTTGTTGTCTGCGGTCTGAGTCTGGCAACGCTGGGCTTTTACCGTCCTGCCCCAAGGGATATTCCGCAGATCCTCAAGACCTTTGGCCTGCTTGCCGTAGGCGCGCACCTTATCAATCTCCTGTTGCGCCTCACACTCTGCCCGGAGGCGAACTACTTCTTCACTTATGGCGCGGAGATTGGTGTGCTCAAGCTGTTTTGGCGTATCATCCCGGTGCCGCTGCTCTACGGGCTGCCGGCACCGCTGATCCTTGCAGCCTATATGGACGCGGTCTGCGCGTTGTCCCGCCTGACGCAAGGAGAGGAAGAGGTGTCTTTTTCATAGGTTGGATAAGTCCCACAGCGCAAAAACAGGAGGATACGACATTGCATGATAGAAATATAAGAGGAATCGGCATCGCCCTGTGCTTGTTGACTCTCTTGCTGTCCCTGTCCGGGTGCGGTTCATTGAAGATTGAAGGATGACACGCTTCTGATCGCCAACGCAGTGATCACGGAAATCGATACAGAAAAGCAAACCATAACGGTAAAGGACGATGTCGATGAAAGTACTTTAGGTGAAGGATGTCTGACAGAATGTTCGTCCATTCCTATGGTCTATTGCGACTTTGCCACGCAGAAGGTTACAAAGATTTCTTTTGAGGATTTACAGGTCAATGATAAGGTTATTATGTGTATCAGGAGCTCGGAAATGGAGAACTTCCGAAGCGGCGGCAACGAGGAGAATACGCTCAAAGTCGAACAATTGCAGTTGTATACGCAAAGACCTGCCGAATGGGTCTCGGCTGTCCAACGCTGCATCGAGGCTTTGAGATCGAGCCAGAGAGCATGAAGTGGGTCAGCCAGCACACCAACGCTAACATAGTCGAAACGGACTTCTTCGAGACCTGCAGCACCTCTTATGCCAATAGCACGGCACTGTGGATAATCTTGTGAGGATGCACATATGAGCAATCAAAATAGACAGCTATATATCGTAATCAGCCAGATCGGAACACTTCTGTCCCGAATCCTTAAGCAAATCACCGGCGCAGAATATAACCACGCCTCCATCAGCCTGTCCAGAGATTTAGAGAGGATGTACTCTTTTGGCCGCAGGCATCCCTATAATCCGTTTTGGGGCGGCTTCGTGATAGAGTCGCCCCGTACCGGTACCTTCAAGCGTTTTTCCGAAACCAAGGTGTTGGTTCTGAGCGTGAGTGTCACAGAAGAACAACACGCAGAGCTCAAAGAAATGCTCGATGTGATGTGGAAGCGGAGGAGGAAGTACAGTTACAACTATATTGGCTTATGTCTGGCATACTTCCATGTTGTCTGGAAGCAGGAGGGCTGCTAATATTGCTCAGAGTTTGTCGGAAAGCTTCTCACAAAAAGTCGGGTTGACGGCACGGAACAGCTACGTTCCTCTATCATACAGCCGATGCAGTTCCTTAGAGTGCCGCACACACTGCTCTACTGCGGAAAACTTCGCGAATATGTGAGCAACACCTGTTCCGAGGGCATATGTGAAGATGCAACAAATCACACAGTGCATAGGCGACTGCCATAACAGCAGATAAGGGAGCGCGTGGTCGAGTATCTGCAAAGGTGTGGCTTTGATCCGCCGACGTGGCTTCTGTTTTTGCAGGCATAATGGATAGTCATCCTGACCATATTGACTACGGGATTGTGTTCCTCATACACAAGCCCTGTGGTCATTGAATATCTTTGGAGGCTTGGGGACGATCATTTCAACCGTGTGTACCCGCTTCCTTGGCCGGCACCATGGAGTTGGACCAGATTCCTGTAGAAATACCTGGTCAGATAAGATGGGCTGCCGCGGCTTTGGCGCTGCTTACTGTGCCCCGGGTCCTTTTTCCATGCTGATTCTATTACGAAGATAAAAAAACAGCGGCACAGAGAGTTTGCTCTGTGCCGCTGTATGCTTTATACATTGTATAAAAACCTTACATGCTATCTGCTCTTTTGCCCTGTCTGAGTGAACGGCAGATGACATACCCTGCTGGAGCGATCATGATCAGAATAAAAATGCTGATCAGTTCATTCACTTCGGATGGCGCAAAGCCCTGCAGCATAGTAATGAGGTTGTTTGCGAAATGCACGAGGATGGGAAACAGCAGGTTCCTTTTCTTCTCGTAAAGGATTCCTGCGGCAATTCCCATAAGGGTGGCATAGGCAGCCTGCACGATATTCAGGTGATAAACGCCGAAGAGTACAGATGATATTAGAATCGAGGCCCAAGCTGGGGCGAATTTCCACATGGAGCGAAGCACAATGCCGCGGAATAGAATTTCTTCTACAACAGGTGCAGCAATCACCGCAATCATAAATGTTCCAAATGCATTTCCACCGGCAATATTTTCAGTACCGGCGTTCATTGCCTCAACGCTTTTTTGCAGCGAGGGAAGCTGTTCTGCCAGCATGATCCAAAGACCGGAGATCCCGCAAATGCCAAATCCCACGACCAGACTGCCGAGCACATCTTTAAAATTTGTCGCTGTGCGCGGTTCGCTTATATCTTTCCTCCAAAGCAGTTTATAGAGCGTGAAGAATGCGAGGATAAGAACAGCGTAGATCAAAATCTCGCCCCAATATGAGTGTTTCATAAATTGCTGCGGGGGGATATGAAAAACATCCAAAACGAGCCTTTCTACAAGAAAATATAATAGATTGGACAGCAAAAAATGCAGTGCGATTGCAAGAATGGGAATAGCAAAATATCTTTTTTTCATCATACGGTCAATTTTTTCTCCTGTCTGTATTTTTGAGGGGACTGCAGCAGTATAACAGATTTAACTTAAAGTCTTCGTTAAGGGGCGAAGCTGCAATCTTTCGGAAGCGGCATCGCAAAAGGACACTGTTCATCTTCCTTGCCGAATCATTTGAGTTTTGACCTTTCTCTAAAGGATGTTTTCCTCATAGTTGGTGACATACTGAATTTGGCATTAGGCTCCTTGCGTTCTGCAAAGCTTTTGGAGTTCAAACAGAAAATACCCACAGCCAAAGCGGCTGTGGGTATGATCAAATCAGATTGTACGAGCTGACGCTACCTTGTCAATCTCTGCAGGTTCGTAGTTGCGCTCTCCTTCTGTAAAAGCCCAACATTCTGCCCGGTGTATCCGCACTTGCCAATACGCCCAAAGGAGGCTTGAAGGGGAGATTCTTAACGCGCAGAAGGAGGAAGACCGCCCGTCTCTGGCGCCTTGAGAAGAAAGTGGCTTTTGTGAAAGTCGAGCAGGCCCTCATCCCGCATTTTTCCAAGCTCCATGGACAGTCCGCTGCGCTCCACACCGAGGTAATCCGCAAGCTGCTGGCGGGAGAACGGAATGTCGAACTCGTAGCCACCCCGGCGCTGCGCCTCGGCGGAAAAATAGGACATGAGCTTTGCCCGGGTGGTGCGCTGGCCCATGTGGGTGAGCTTTTCGTTGAGCCGCAGGTTCTTCTCTGCCAGTTCGCCCAGCAGGTTGCGGATGATTCGGCTATGGTGGGAGCAGGCGGAGGGGCACACGCTCAAAACGCGCTTGATGTGCAGAAACATCACCGTCACCGCGCTCTCCGCCTCTACGCTCACGTTCAGCACCGCTCCCGGCGCGCAGGCGAATACCTCCGCGAAGGTCTGCCCCGGCCCGGTCTTGGAGAGGATGTTGCGGTTTCCCCAGATATCCTCCTGCACGATGAGGGCGCTGCCCGCCAGCACGAGACCCACCTCCTCCACCGACTCCCCGGCGCGGAGCAGGCGGGCACCTTTGGGAAAGGTGTCGAGCCTCGCCCCAAGGCAGGAGAGCATGGCGGCAAGCTCGTCGTCGGAAATGCCGGAGAAAAGGGGCGCGGCGTGGAGCACCGGAAAAAATTCTTTCATAAAAAATCTTCTTTCGTTGAAAATTCAACAGACTTGCTGATTTGATTTTAGTATAATCAAGCCACAAAAGCAAGGAGGCATTGCAATGAAACGACGGATCATTGAAATCGATCAGGATAAATGCAACGGCTGCGGTGCCTGCGCTGCCGCCTGTCACGAGGGCGCTATCGCCATGGTGGACGGCAAGGCGCGGCTCATGCGGGACGATTACTGCGACGGCTTGGGCGACTGCCTGCCCACCTGCCCCACCGGGGCGATCACCTTCGTGGAGCGGGAGGCGGCAGCCTATGACGAGCAGGCTGTCATGGAAAATAAGCAGCGGAAAATGCGGAAAGAGGGCATGACCCTGCCCTGCGGCTGCCCCGGCAGCCAGTCCCGGAAAATTCAGCGCCAGGACGCGCCCGCCGTGGAAACGCCGCAAGCCCAGCAGATGAGCCGCCTTTCACAGTGGCCGGTGCAGATCAAGCTGGTGCCGGTGAACGCTCCATATTTTGACGGCGCGCGGCTCCTCATCGCCGCCGACTGTACCGCCTACGCCTACGCCGCTTTTCACGAGCGGTTCATTAAGGGGCACATCACCCTCGTCGGCTGTCCCAAGCTGGACAGCGTGGACTATGCCGAAAAGCTGACGGAGATCATCCGGGAGAACAACATCAAGAGCGTCACTGTTGTGCGGATGGAGGTACCCTGCTGCGGCGGGCTGGAACTGGCGGCGAAAAAGGCGCTCCAGCAGAGCGGGAAATTCATTCCGTGGCAGGTGGTCACCGT